>Ga0123342_1001079_pt1 | contig 45380 bp, 21 predicted proteins | sample Turbeawhitnodule_FD_89960 | JGI IMG/M metagenome (GOLD analysis project Ga0123342, IMG submission 89960) | Root nodule microbial communities of legume samples collected from Mexico - Turtle bean Mexico white nodule | ecosystem: Host-associated > Plants > Roots > Nodule | place: Mexico: Nepantla...
TCGGTGCAGGAATGAAGGTTTCAATTGGAGAGGGTGTGATTTGAAGGGTGCCGTGGGGAGCAGCTTGGAAAACTGGTGAAGAGTGTTAGGATTTTTTAGGTGTTACCGTGCTGTTCTTTGGAGTGCAGTTGGGTGTTGGGTGCTGTTATTTTATTGATTCTGTCATTTGGTTCTTTTATAAGTGCTGGTTTGGGTTTGGCATTCCCTTTTGTAGGCTTGGGGTTTTGGTTATACTTTCTTTTGTGGAAGTGTAACTTTGTGGCTGTGGTACACGGGTTGGGATACCCCTTAAGTATCCCCTTAATTTTATTCATTTATTGCTGATAAAAAAAAAAAAAATTGACATTATCTCCTTTCTTTACAATGCTGGCCTTCTGAAGTGGTACTTTAATCTTGAAATTCATACGTAAATGAGAGGCACTGATAACATGAAGTTGATCTGTAAAATGCTCCCAACCCAACATTTAACATATTTGTGGCATTAAATGGGTTGACTTCTCTTCTCCCATTTGTCTCCTTTCTGTAACTATGCCCAGCTCTAGTGACAGTAATGATTATCACGTTATGACTATTTGCTTTTTCTTTTGTAATGTATACTGTTTTCTCTTTGTTTTTGTTCTTTTCCTTTTCGATATGAATCTTCCATGCTCTAACTGAAGCTTTGGTTTTAGGTTATATTAGCAGGAAAAAAGGAAACAGTGTCTTTGGCTATGCAAAGAGCCGATAGATTTCGCACCGATCTCCTTAGACGTGGTGTTCTGTTAGTTCCTGTTATCTGGGGAGAAGGCCGGGAAACAAAAATTGAGAAAAAAGGATTTGGTCTGCAGCCAAAAGCTGCTGAAGCTCTTCCATCCATTGGGGTAAGACTTGATATAACCATGTACCTTCATATATATCTTGCTATTCATCCAAAAGTTTTATTTCTTTGATGAGATGACACTAATCCATAAGACTTTGCTAGGAAGATTTTGAGAAGCGAGCACAGTCTGTAACTGCAAAATCGAAGTTGAAATCTGAAATTAGGTTCAAGGCTGAGGTTGTGTCTCCTGCAGAATGGGAACGGTATTATGCTCTGATTTCTTGTATATTAGCTATCATTGTAATGTATTTTTTCATTAAACGAGGGGAGGAAACAAGCCTCAACATGGATGTCAAAGGGTGGATGGATTGATGTCAGCTAATAGTTGTATGCTAACTTAACTAGGTGGATAAGAGATCAGCAAAAATCTGAAGGAGTTTCAGTTGGTGAAGATGTGTACATAATACTGCGCTTAGATGGAAGAGTTCGAAGATCAGGGAGAGTAAGTTCCATTTCAGAGTAAACTTATGAAGTTTTTCTCCACGTTGTTGTGGAATTGTCATTTATTAGTTTCCTAGATGTCATGAAAAACTGAACATGGTTGGACTTGACTCACTACCCTTGATACCATTACCAGTAACATATTAATGAGTGGTAATGCATTTACAGGGTGTGCCTGATTGGGAACAAATTGTGAAGGAGCTACCACCAATGGAAGCACTTTTAAGCAAGCTGGAAAGATGAGAATTCAGAGGGTGCAAATTAGTATTATTCTTTTCCCTGTTCCATGTGTCACACAATCCTGGTATCACCGTCCTTGCTAATGTCCCACAGCAGCATTTTTTCTTCACCATTAAACTAAATATTGTACATCCATTCCTCCACGATCACTACAGACAATTGCAAAGAAAATGTTACGAAGGAATATTAATGTTGATAAAATATTTTGGTGACAATTCAATCATGTAGTTTATTCGTAAAAAAGTAGTGTTGTACTTGAGCGAAGTTGTGTAATTTTAGACACAGATTACAGATTGACAAGAGAATGCATCTGAATTTAACTACAGCTAGTTAAACTAGTTTATATTCATGCTGTTTGAAAATAACACTGTCAGCTGCCAAGGTTTTCATTTTATATTTATTAAGTAATAGTCTTGAAATAATCCAAATTTGTATAACTATTAGGATTCTATTTTGAATAGTATTAAGAAAATTGATTTGGCAAGACATTGATCAATTGATTAATGATATGATCATTGGATCATTGATTGATCTGGTTAATTAAAAAATAATATATATAATATAATCTGACAAATCTAACTTTAATCATATCAAAGTTCTAATATACAAAATAACAAATAAAATTTAAGATAATATAATTTTCTATAATTTAAATTTCAAAATATCATCTTTAAAAGTCTAAACAAATTATTTATTATTTTTTTATCGGCATTCAAATTTTAAGAACTAAATTATTGATGACTGACTTGTATATATATTAATTTTATCAGTGTGTTATCAAATAACTGAAAATTTTATTAATGTATTTAAAAAGAAAACACATTCTAATAATTAAGTAATCTTACAAAACACAAACAATTTTAGAGATTTATGCTATCACAATCATTATTGATATGATTTATAAAATAATTAATTATCATAAAAGTTAACAAACTTATAATGCATGATATAAATATTTTTTACAAGGGTATAGCTTTTCTCTGCCAGTAATCTAAGCTAAGTCGGATAAACTTCCAAAATTTACAAGTTTAGCTCGTAAAACTCAAACCCAAGATTTTATTTAAGGAGGATCAAGTTTTCCTACTTGAAGCAACTTGTGTTGATGTGCATATATGTATTAATTTATTTTAAAAATAGTTTTCAATTTTTCCATAAATTTTTTAAACCACAATATTCTTAAAAAGGAGTTAATTTCCGTACAGGTAAACCAACCCTGTGTTACACACTCATTCGATTTAGAAACTTATTATTACACCAATAACATTTGATGGCAACTTTGGAACATTGGAGCTTATGTTACTATTGATGTTTGTCTGTTAGGATAAGCACGATTCCTTGCTTTCAGAAGAAGCTGTTTTTCAATATCAATTAGCCAACGGAATTCGGCAGGTAAAATGACTTATAGTGGCCTATCGTGAGAAACATTATTTCAAACCCAACATCAATTTCAAGGCCTCAGACTCCACAAAATATTGAATTAGCCATCTGCGTAATCCATACATCTTAAGCCCAACACTTAAACATTTCAAAGTTAATTAGTTAATGCTTTGAATCATTCTTAATATCATTTTCTTGGTAGGTTTTGAATGGTTTATTCATCGTGTACCCAACTTTTTCTTCTTAGCAATTGAAACACATTTGAACTTCCAAATCACTAGAAGGTTGTAAAACGAGTTCCTCATTTGTAGGTGCTAGGTTATTAGTATTATTATTATTATTATATGTTATTCCAACACTTATTATTTTTAATGTCATGAAAAGAAAAAGTGACATTTAATAGTCCCTTGTTATAAAACTGAAATCCTTCTAAAACAAGTTTACCAGTTCCTACTCTCCTAGTAAGCTTCTATAAAAGGATAGAATAGAATGAATGGAAGACTTGAAACTCTATACAAGAATAAGAGCACCATCTTCTTCACTTCAAAACAATGTCAAATGCTTCTTTTCTCTTGGCCATGTTCTTGGTGGCTATGTCCATTAGTCCCTCCATAGTAGGTGCAATAGGTGAGCACCGTCTAAGGTTGGTGCCTAAGACAACAGCACCTTGCCAAGGCTCCATAGAGGAGTGCATGGAAGAGGGTGAGTTTGGAATGGACTCAGAGTCCCACCGGCGCATTCTAGCAACCTCACAGTATATAAGCTACAAGGCGCTGCAACGTAACACTGTGCCATGCTCTAGGAGGGGTGCTTCCTACTACAACTGCAAGCCAGGTGCAGAAGCTAATCCTTACACCCGTGGCTGCCCCACCATCACTCGCTGTCGTAATTCTTAGAACAATTTCAGCTTTCTGCATGTTTGAGTCGATGTTCTCAAGACTCAATTACGTTTGCAAAAGGGTTGGAAGGGTATTGAAGTAGTGACTGTCACAACAATTTGAATGAACAGCAACTCAAACATGCACTTTCTTTCATTTCCTTACTCTGCCTTCTAGTTATGATCATCAGGCTTGTTATGTTTTTTTACTTTGAATGCTGTTTTCGTCTGTGTTTTGGTAATTTTATGTAAATTAATCTTCACTGGTGTGGCTATTGTTAATATATTTGTGTGTGTTTTTTATTTGCTTACTCCACCTCAAACATGAGTTTCCACCGGAAAAGGAAGGGAAGGTGCAAAGGGTGCTAGAAACATGTTTATTATATACAATGTCTGCATTCATAATTAAACATAAGTCTATTCAGACCAAATAAATTTGTTGGTGTCAAATAAACAGAAGGATCACTAGATACACAGTCACAAAATCCTGAATTATCACAAGATACAAAATAAAACAAGACAGTAGAATACAAAGTCACATCGCAAATTGTACACATTTTTCAGTTCATAAAGAAAAGGATTATGCAGCTGTGTGAACAAATAACTTACCACCTGCGCTGATGTTATGAGTTTGAATTTGATTCGCATTTTATAGCATAACAGGGTTGTTTATGAATTATAAAGACCACTTCAAAACACAAACAATTCAGCAAAACCAAACTTTGAAACTCCCATTTAATTCCTTAATCAAATCTTGAAAAGCATTCCTTGCAAGCTTGTCCACAAGGAATGTAAGTTAGCAACATGACACCACCTAAGATTAATTGTCATCTGTCCACTCCGAATCATCTTATTTCCTGGGAAAAAACACTATTATGAATTACCATTTTCTGAAATTAGTTTCTTTAAAGCTTACCATTCAATATTAGCATACTTTACTAAGAATACAAAGGATATTCTTTGTAATGGTGGAGTCAGACATTGTCTGGAACCTAATTTTCTGAAAACAAAATTCTTGTTAAGAGCAGTGAAATATATACTGCAAATCAGCATTGCAAGACTACGAGCCTAGAGCACACAACTCACCATCTGCTGGAGAAGATTTTGCACCTGAAGAGAGAGAAAAAGAAGAAAAAAAGGTCAAAAGTTGACAGACAATTGCATACTCCCACTCTCATGGTGGACTTTGGTACAGACCAAATAAGTAGAAATGGTTCTAGACATTAAACTAGTAATCTAAAATCTTTTTTTCAAATGTTACAATCTACAGCAACAACCAGTTACTATTACTATTGGCATTCACATAAATGAAACATAGAACAAAACCATTAACTCTTGAAGATGCTTAACAACTTACAAAAGCTGTCATATCAGCAGTGCTTTGCTTTGGGTATTCAGAATCATGTCCGTCCTGTAAAAAAAAAAGGAAGTGTTAATAAAAAAAGGAACCAAAAATAACAAATGAAATAAAATTGAAATGACATGTAACCATGCAATGCAGTGAGCTACAATACATCCATACCAGTACCACAAAAGATCCCTAATTAAGCCATGCAAACTGGGTGGGTTATTGATATTGAAAACCCTAACTGCTTAAATATTAAAATTGATACTGTGTATGAGAAGAACACTTGCAGGATAAAGCCAACCAAGCTACAAATATAACAATAACAGAGGGAAATTAGGAAGAGAGAGCCTAACCATGCTCTGATTAAAATTACAATTCCAACTCCTTCAATTGCTTTCAAAGTCTAAAACACAAGCAAACAATCCAATTCTTCATTAGTTACTACTACACACTAAACAGTGAAATCACTTACTTTCTGTTATTTCAAAAATTATATTGAAATTGAAATCATTTCTATTTAGACTTTTTTTTGAGTGATTTTTTTTTATATTATCATCTTTTTAATTTCTCTTTACCTAAACAGTCAGCTTTTTTTTTTATTTGAATTTATTCACTACTAAATAAAGTTACTTATCTACAATAGTTTAATTTTAAAATAACATATCAATGGGGCATTTGGTCATTTTAAGAAGAAAAGTTAAATGAAAAATATATTTTAACCTTGTTTTCCAAATTACACCCACTTTACAAATTCCTTTTATTTATGTTTATTACTACAGGCAAGATGTCGACCTTTTGTAGATGATTAAAAATATAAAAAATAAATAAATAAAAATTAAGTAAAACTATTACTAAATTTTTTAAAAATTATAAGAACTTATAAACACAAAAAGTAATTATAAACAATTACTTTATTAATTTTTATAATGATATGTAAAATAAAAAGTAAAATTACAATAATATATGTATATAAAAAGTAATTATAAAATATTATACATTCTTATTAAAATATGTTATAATTATAAAATAAAATACTTTCAAACTTTATTAGATGATACAAACTATTAAATTGGTTAATAAATATAAAATGCAAAGAATAAAAGGGTAAAAAAGCATAGAAGAAAAAATATGGTTACAATATCTAATCAATATTATTATTAATTGTTATAGATATACATTGTTTTTATAATATCAATAAAATACATATAATTAAAAATTAGTTATTAAAATAAATATTTATCATTAAATTTATATTTAAATACAAAAGTACACATAAAAAGGTTATATTCTATAATATTATAATTATGTACTAAAAACATTTGTAAATTTTATTATAGTATAATAATTATTGTTTATGATGGTAATATTTTTACAAATTAATAAATTAGTTATATTTATATGGGTAAGACTAAGATGACTAAAAAAACATGTATATAAAAAAACTGTTAGAAAATAAAATATTCTTTATATACAGTAATAGATTATTAAGTTAAAAAAATATGGATATGTAATTACAAAAATCGTTACGGAGAGATCAAGTGTAAAAATCAAGGAGAAATGACTACTTATCAACATAATTTAAGTGAACGCGGGAAAATTTTCATTTCTTAAAATCAAAATATCAAAATAATTGTTTCCGCAATATTAATTCATTTATGCTATTAAATGTCAATAATTCCATTTTAGATACACTATCACTTAGCAAGTGCAAAACTTTCAAAGTGAGCAAACACAAAACTTATAAAAACATGATTCTGGCTCCTATACTCTGTTTTACATCCACTAGTAGTCCTTGGGCTTGTTCCAAGATACATCACAAACATCTACATCAAAGGGGAAGCAGTGATGAAGGAGAATCATTTTGTCCAATTCATCCTCTATACACCACAACATAAACGGAGAGGAATCTTTGAACTTCTATTTGTTTTTCCGATAGGATGGCTTATATTGTTCATAAGGATACTCAGGGGGAGCAGACCATAAACCCCAGAGAATAATTAAGTGAAGACAGAGAAGAAAGGCTGAAGATAGGCTATTCGAAGGATAGATATTCCAGCACAGCTCCACTCCCACAAACAAAATCAAACTGCTTGTGCATGCCAAGTAGGGAAATAGATTATTTATTAATTCAATACAAAATAAAATCATTAAAAAATATTAAATACAAGCATGGGAAGTGGGTTAAACATACCGCAACAACGTTGGGTAATGCGTTCTCCACAATAAGTAAGGTAAACTATAGAAATACCTGTACCATGACAAATAGCAAGAATTAGCACCAGGGTATTTTAGAATACAAAACCACAAACAGGAACAACTGTTTTGTGGTTGCATCTTCTATCATCTTAATAAATTAAGCAGGTCGGTTTTTTGTTTTCCTTTCTTTAAATTATTTTGACGAGTAAGAATAAATTAAGCAGAGAGCTAGTAGTTGTATAATTAACAGAAACCCAGCAGACTTACCAAGAATAGAACTGATAATGCAATGAACGAGCACATACAATGCCAATGAAGTTCCCAACAAACATAGTTGTCACAATATCTGAGCAAAAGTCAAAAGTTAGCATCACTTACCAAAAAAGGGGAAGTGATGTTCTTAAATCCTACAAGAGATTGATTACTAACGTTCTTTATTAAGGATCTGGAGGGATGATGAACTGATCTTGCCAAGCTTCTTAGAAAATGAGGAAGAGAAGAAAACCGCAAACCTCATTCTCATAAAGACATATCTGGAATGCAGAAAGTTGCAAAGTCCTCCTTCATGTCTGTGAGAAATTAAACAAGTGAACATGTCATCCAGCTGCATCAATATTTCAATCCAAGTATACATCACAGTTCATATGTATCCCAATTATGACGTCCACGGCATAGACAATAATAAACATTGGTCACACCATCACCACCAATGACAACAAAAGGCATTTCCCCCTAGGTAGGAGGCACTTCATAGATCAAACAATGCCATTGTGTTAATATCAAATACCAGGTCTTTGGCGAAGCCATTTAAATCCAACTCCATCTTAAGCTATCCTCTATCTAATCAAATCTACTCATTTGAGTCTATCTTATTCCAACCTGGCCAAACCATCTTAGATACATTCCTACCAACTTCCACTGAATAACAGTTACTCCTACTTTGTCTCTAATTCGTTCATGCATCCATCTTATCTATTCTAGTAAGTATATTCATCATCACAGCATTCTCATCAATACAAGACTATGACACCTATTTATGATCTTGTTGACACTTCACTGTCCAACATTAGGTACCACAAATAAAAACATTGTTGATTCTCATTATTTATGGTCAAAAACAGAATAAAAATAACTTAATAAATCTATGACTTGACAAGATAAATTAAGTTTTCTTTTCCAAATTACATATAAAACCCCCTATTATATAGGTTAATAGCAGAAACACTTCAAAACTCACCTCCCTGAATTTAATAGATTGTGCAGGCTATGAACTGAACCCCTCATGTATTTCTTGAAGTTCAAGAAGTCTTACTGAGTTTTAAACCAATGAGGGCTTTTCAGCAATTAACCTATAGTTGAAGGGGGTTCCTAGCATTTTCTGTATTGAAAAAATAAAAGAAAAATAAACCTTTTATACCTACTTGCACCAACTATAATGCGCAAAGGAAGCAAGTAATATGAGGTGAGCAGCCAACAAAAAGATAGCAAATCCCTTGGACACAAATATCGGCTCAGGGATGAATTTGAAGTTAACAGACCTGATAACATAAATTAAAATAATACATCAGGAAACATCTAACTGAACCTACGTAAGAAAAAGGTAAAATACAGTTTCTCAATATTAAAGGTACCACAAACTCAATACATCAACTTCAATATACTAATCTAATCCCCTTAGTGCTTTGAATTGAAATGAAACAGGTTGTGTCTCAATTAAGTTATGATACTCGAAATGTGGGTAATACATGACCATTCACCGGAATCAAAACTTCTCATTCACAGAAACCCAATTCTGAATTGCCAAATCCAACCCCCTAATTGCCCAACTCAGATCAAGACAAGAAGGAACTGTAGGCTGTGTTGTGCCTCTAAAAAAAACTTTTCACATTGTTTTTCTCTTCATTCAAAAGGATTTGATTAATCCTTTCTCTCACGCCAACTCCACAGTCGTCTAATTCCTAGGTAACCTTGATGTCATATTTTTTTAAGTCCTCTATGCCATTAACAGATAACTTAGGTCCACTAGCCCACCAATGCTAAATTAGCTTCCAACCAGGTTTTCACAAGGGAGTAGTGTGACTTCTCATAGAGAAGCAGATTTTTTACACTTAGGTCAAAACATTAAGGAAGGTTTTAGTGTAACGTTTAAACTTCACATTTCTTGTGAGAATCGCTAAACAAATAAAGAACAATAATACATAAACGAGGACATGGTTGAATACACGCATAGTCACATGAATATATCAAAGTTATAGACATAAGCATGCAGCATAATAAAAAGAGTTTATCAGCTATATTTCTCAATCTAACACTTAAATTTTAGGCATATGTCACAAGTTCAACCTGAAAAACGTAAGCAGTATCTCCAATCACCCCTATATAAGATACCATCTTCAGCAGCTTATTAGCTTATGTATTACTGCATCTAAAAGCGCGCCTATCTAAATATGTTCCTTAGTGCCAGAGCGTAGCACATGATCATCGCAGAAAATAAAACTTTAGATACTCTTATCTGCAATATTTCCAGTCTACCACTCATCATCACTTTGACCACAGAAAAAAAGGGTTTCAGATTATACTGAAAGCTAAATTTGTTTTTGAGTTCATGGTATCATATCAAGCATACATAAAGGGCACACTTAAAAATACGTACCAGAAATGGATGAAGACACGGCCAAGATTGAAGGCGCTTGATATATACGCAACTGGATATGAAACCAGGAAAGGAAGCCCCAGTAATATCTATGGCAGAAGTTAACCATACTGGAGTTAACTGATGTTAACAAAAAAATTGCACATTGCACACTCTGGAGAATCAAACAAGCTGGAGGACCACAGAGAGAAACTCACCTGCTAATATGGAAAGATTATTTTAAAACAAAAAATAGACAGCCATCAGACACCCAAATATTTGTGCACTCTATAAATAACAACGCGGGCAATTATTGTCTCACAAATTACAAATATAGAGGAAAATGAAATGCAAGGGACCTGAACAACTGCTGCCCAAGCTAATGCCAATAACACGCCACTGATATCCATAGCCTGCATGCGCGTGAAGAAAGCAGGCTACATGAGCATTACGATGTAAGGAGACAAAGAAAAAGATGGCAACATACCCTGATAAATATTGCACGTATATATGTACCTTCAGCATGAGGAGCAGTAAAGGTGGAGCATAAAGAAGCACATTCATCTTTACAGAAACAGCTCCACTAACAGATAATTGCCAGAAGCCCCGTAAACATTTTATCCTTATATTAAAAAAAAAGACGAGTCTAGAAAGAGAGCATTTACCTAAACACAATCAACCCAATATTCCACCTTCGGTGCACAAGCAAGAGCAATGCAGCATGAAGAAGTGTCATGGCCACACAGTCATTAAACAGACGAAGCACGAAGATAGAATGAACTCTTTTGGACAAAGAAAGTAAGCAAAGGGCCCACCAAGGAACCTGATAGAAATTTCAGTTTCCAAAAGCAGTGAAATGGACATCAACAACTACTCAGAGGAAAATTATATCCTTACCACATCGGTTTTGACATAGACGGCGAGAACGATTGCTAAGTTGATGATATACAACACACCGAATAAAATCTGCAACGAGAAAAGAGAAAGACATGATGAATTACTTGGTTTGTTAACAATTGAGTAGAATGAGAAATAGAAGAATTTGAATGCGTGACCTGAGCAGGGTAAACTTGTCCTTGGGTAAGATACTGGAATGCAGAGTAAATGTAGAGAAAGCCAGCAGGGTAGACCAGAGGACCAGTGTCACCTTTGAGGTTGCTGAAGTCTCTCTCCCCTTCCAGAAACCCGGTAACCTGTGACATGTAAGCATCCCAATCTATCTTCGTATCTGGAAGCATAAAACGCCGTCGTGCATCAATTAAGATGAATTGAAGTTTTGAAGAAGAGGATGCGGAAATTGAAACTTACAAGGGACAAATGCGATTATGAGAGAGACGAGGAGGGCGTCGGCGAAGAGAAGAGCCAGTGCGAAGGGTATCTTGGGGTTTTGGAGCAAAGTGGTTTTTCCTTCCGATCTCGGAGGAGGTGGCGACGGCGTAACCGATTCAACGCCCATGGTTTCTCTGTTTTTCAGTCTTCTGCCTCCCATTTCCGTTTTATCATTCCTCTACGATCCGCCCTCACTTTCTCTTTCTCTTTTTTATTTTTATTTTTATTTCTGGGCTTCATCTCATGGGTGAGCCCATTTCGTTTCGTACCTCGTACTTTTTTTTCTGAAACTATAAATATTAAAATTTCCACTTTGTTCTTTCATTTTAAAGTTTTTTTTTTTAATTGTGCACTCTGAAAATCTCTTGAGTTTTTGTAGTCTGAAACTAAAAAATATAGATAGAATTAAACAATTTAAAATAGTCAAGTGCAAGTCAATTCTCACAATTTTAAAATTTTTCTTTTCAAGAAAGATATTTTTGAATATAAAATTTACAATAAACTTTATTATCTAATATGTTCGGATTAAGGAGTAATTTGAGTGAAAACTTAAATTATTTGGATTAAATAAAAAGGATGAAATGTAAATTATTAAAGTTTATAAGTAATGTAATAGTATGATTTTATTTTCTTGTGAATTTAGGGTTATAGTTAGATTTAGGATCAATACTAAGATTAGAGGATTAAGAGTTGTGATTACAATTTAGGGTTATAGATAGGGTTATCCTTATAATTAGGATTAAGATTATGGTTAAAGTTAAAGATATAGATATGTGTTAGGATTATAGAGAGTTAGAGTTTTGAAATTATAATTTAAATATTATTATTTTTATATTTGTTTTTATTTATTTATATTATTATTATATAATTTTTTTACAACAAATAACTATATTTATTTTATATTATTATTAATTATTATTGTTTTTATTAATAATCTTATTTAATATTTTAATCATATAAATTTATTTAATATAAGTTACAAAGTTAATCGAATATATAATTGATTATATTATATAATAATAATAATAATAATAATAATAATAATAATAATAATAAACCAAATAAAAATGAATAAGAAATTAGAATAATTAAGTATAATATATTTCAAGTATCGAATTATATTTTTAAGATAAAATATTATCTAATTAATTTTAATTTAAAATAAATTTATAATCGATTATCCGCTAAAATATAATACACTATGTGATAATGTGTGTCTGATAATCAATTTTCTGTACTTCCTTTACTTTGTTAGTTTTTTTTTTGTTATCTCTTTAAGTTTACCATTAACTTTTATTAAATATATTTTATCTACAACATATGTATTAAATAAGTTAATTAATTAATAATTCTATAGACAAAAAATTAAACCCCAACTTAAGAATGCCTAAAAAAATGTTGAAAAGGTAATTAAATTGTCTACGCAATCCAAATTAAGAAATGGAACTATTTTCATGACTACTTCATAAAAAGTATATATTAAATGAAAAAAGTTGCGTGATAAGATTAAAAGTTAATAAAAAAATAAAAATGTGTAGTAACTAAAGATGACTGAGTGATTAAATAATGTATGAGGTGGCAGTGAGTTGATGAAAAGTTTTGTTTTGAAGGTATGTCGGCAAAAGCAATTGAGGTGAACAGGTGTAGAATAGAAGAAGCTACTCCTCCTCAACTGAGTTCCTTTCTGAGATGGACACGTGCAGTTCGGGAGTGCTTCCACATGTGCACAGAGACTCACACATCTGAATCCGCTCCATCACATCTATCCACGTGTCACTCTCCACCACATCTATCCACGTGTCACTCTCCACCACTTCTTTAAACTTCACGCACCTCCCTCTCACTACCACCCTCGCTTCTCTTCCTCACTCTTTCTCCATGGCTTCCGATGACTTCAAACATCGACTCACACCGCATTCAGACACCGCCATCAACCAAAAGGGGAGGATCGGAGACAAACGGCAAAAACGAAAGGTGATGGCCAAACGCGGCCTAAAGTCACTCGCCATAGCTGTTACCCTCCCCCTCTCTCTCACCGTCTTATCAGCATGCATAGGCTTCTCCACTGCCCGTGATGATTCTCTCTCTTCCAGAAGGCCCTTCTGGTTCCCACCCTCCTGGGCACTGCACTTGACCTGTCCCGCTACAAGCTTCTTAATGGGTCTGGCCGCGTGGATGGTGTGGGCAGACGGAGGTTTCCACACAAACCCCATGGCTCTGTTGCTTTACTTCACTCAGCTGCTTTTGGCGGTGCTCTGGGATCCTCTTGTGTTCGCTGTTGGGGCTACACGGGTGGGCCTGATGGTCTGTTTAGGGCTGTTAGTGAGCCAGTACGGGTGCATGCGTGCGTTTGGCTCCGTCAATCCCTTTGCTGCTGGTCTGATAAAGCCTTGCCTCGCATGGGTTGCTTTTCTATCTGTACTAAATCTTAAGCTCCTTTTTGTCTGAACCCATACTACTGCTACTACTACCAACCTTGTGTCAACTCCGATGATGCTAGTCTTCTTCAACAGTGTTACGTAGAATTGTTCTGTAAACTGTCGCCTTAATCACCTACTAGACACGCCTGTCGTAAATAACATATTCCTGGTATTTTGTTTTTTTGTTTTAGCTTGGATGACGCTTTATGCTCTTTTATGTTGTTCGAATGTGATTGGTGAGTGCTAAATTTGTAAAGCTGCAGTTCTTACATTTTCAAACTCGAGTTTTCTTTACTTGTATCCAAAACATACCTCTAGTAGCATCTCTTATAACATTTCAGCTTAAAGGTATTTAGCAAACAAAAATGTTTTGGATATATGTCTAGAATATGTAAAAATCAACTGCGGTGATTTATATATGTCTAGAATATGTAAAAAAAAATTGATGGGATTTAGAACGGATATAAACTCGCAATAATTTTTTCGAGTTATTTCAGGAACATTGTAATAGAATTCTAAGAAGAATATATATTGACAAACTCTTCAAGTATACAATATATTAAGTATACAATATACAACTTATAATTGATGATATAAACCTTCAATTGAAGATTAAAAAGAATAGTATTTTTATTATTTTTATCATTTCATACAAAAATAAATAAATTATACAACATTTGTAATTTTAGGTAAAATAAAGTTACTCTTAACTGATGATATAAAAAAAATATTTTTATTATTTCATACCGTTAAAATTTTAGGTAAAAAAAAGAACTCTAAATTGATGATATGAAAAAAAGATTATTATTTGATACAAAAGAATTTAAATTTTAGGTAAAAAAAAGTTGTATACTAGAGAAAGTTGTTAATGTATATTTTTCAGAAATCTAAAATAGTGTGCTTTCAAATTCAAATACTGAAATCGTATTTTGATTATATAACTTTTATAACTTTTATTTTTCAATTTTTTTATTTTTAATGAAGTCGAATGCGTAATGTATGTCTTTGTTTTAAAAAAAAAAATCTTAAAATTTAAAAACGAATAATTCCCCACAACAATAATTTATCTGGATCACATATTACATTTAACATAATGTTTTTCTACAATTTGTTTACCGAAATTATCCTTGATATATAAAGGATATATTGATAATTAAATGGTATGAAAAAATATTAAAATAATAATATTATTTATTATAAAAGGTATATTAATAATTAAGACACTGTTACAAATCCACTCCCAACTCCATTTAGGTTAAGAGGTTGGTTAATTTTTCTTTTCATAATATCAGCCTTTTAATCATTCAGATTTCTTCAGTGTTGCTTCACCCTGTCATCATGAGTTATCTGATCAGAACTTTTCACCAAACCAGCGTGGAGATTTTCAATTACCATGTGTATGATTGTATATATTGTTCCCTCAAATTAAACCAAAAAAATATCAATCTCATTACTACTTGAAGATTGGGAGCCATAAAATAAGATATTAGAAACAGATTAATATAATATTTGATCAAGGGCGTTCAGGGAAGAAGAATGGTTGTAAACTGTTATTTCATATAGAAAAGCAACTATGCATCTAATTTGGCCTAGAAGGTTTATTCATTCCCCAATTGAACCTCATTTCTCACTTAGGGTTACCTGTTGACTTTGACTTCGTCAGGGCAGCAAGTTAATACTAATGATAATGTAATGAAATGATAATATGGAGCTTTTCCAAGAAACTCAACCTCTTTTAGCAAATGCCCTGTCTCAACTCAACAATATTTTTCTGAAGATTTCTAGCAAATTTAATTTCATTGATGAGAATGATATCTTATGAAACAGTTTCCAAAAAGCACAAACATGACAGAACTGAGCATTCTCAGTTCCAGCCCCTATAGGATGTTGTAAAAGCTAAAAGTTATATCACTCGGAAAAAACAGATGATTATAAAACATTACAGATCAGATCACAATTAAGACACAGGCAGAATTCAATATTCAGTAGTATCAGCCCAATTTTCAAACATGGGAGATTAAAATCCAAAATGCTAGGAATACAAGTGTATTATAAAATTCAGTGGAGAATGAGACCACTAATTGTACTATCAGACCCACAATCTGCAAAACTACAAACAAGAAACCAAGATGAAACTGTTTTCATTACTTCATAAAATATTGTTTCAATCCACATATATGAATACTTTACAAAGTTTAAGTCAGAGAAAGAGAGAGAGACTACAAAAAAATATTTAACCAAAAAATATATGCATACATAATATGCCATCTATCACAAATAAACGTGAGAATTCCTATTTCTGTAACTAAATATGGCACAAATTACACTAATATGCACACAGATGACGAGTTTTCTGACTCTTTAACCGCATACAAAAAGAGAGGAACTTATCTAGAGGATGATACCTCAAGTGCTTTAAATGCTTGGATGAAGCAACCCAAGTTCCTCCCTGACCTCAAGGGGATTGCTAGTCTCGTCACGTATTCTCTTAACTCCCTTACTAGCCAACGATGTATGCGTGAATCCATAAATCTGCAGAATCTGATTATCCCCAAAATTGAAGGCCCTATCCATCTGTTTCAAGCACCTCTCAACAGGGTAATCCCCAAACTTCCCACAAGGCTTGCACCCCACAAAATGAGTCACCAATGGCCACCTATGATCCCCAAGACCAGGATGGTAATTCTCAATCATCTCCTCGTACTTATCAACCAAAATCCCCCAATAACCATGCAAGTAATAACCGTTCTCAAGATAAACCTTATCACCCCACTTGTCCCTCTCCCTAGCCAGCAGATAAACCATGGCAGATTGATCATCAGCCTCAAAAACAGGTCTATCCTTGAGCTCACGCGTGAGCACTTTCCCAGCCTCATCCCTAACCCTCCCTTTAGGCCCCATTGGAGCCCAAGCATCAAGAATATCCAAAGACCACTGACAATTTCTCAACAAAAAACTCCCAGTGTTCAGCCCAATCCAATTCTTGTCATCATAAACCATCTCATCCCACCCATGCATCACCAAGTTATGGTCTTTATACCTCTCCCACGGCACCTCAAACGCCATGTCCGTGAACATGGCATCACTATCCATCCACCATAGAAACTCAACCTCAGGGTGAGACAAAAGAAGCTTCCGAATCAAAGGAAGCTTGGCCCAAAACCCTGCCATCTCAGCGTCAAGGAGAGCCATGTTGTAAAACACCTCAATCCCATGCAAACGACAATAGTCAATCTTGTTCTTAATAGCCTTCAACAAGTAATGATCCCCAACGGGATTCTCGCACGGTTTCGGCGACGACCCAGTTACCAGAAGCACACGAGGCTTGTTGGGCCGAACGAAATTAGACAAATTGGGGTTCTTGCGAAGCCAGCGAGATCGTTCTTCGTCCCAGTTCGATATTTTGGGGCCGAGACGATACGGCTCGTGCGGGTTCAATTTCTCGCCGTTCTCGTCGTCTGGTTCGTCAACCAATATGGTGTTGATGTCGAAGGCGTTGTAATTGGTGGTGGTGGAAGTGGAATCTTCGGACGTCGTGGATTGAAGCTCACCGAGGTGGCGGTGATTATCAGGGAGCTTGCGGGAGTAGAAACGGTCGCGAATGTCGAGGAAGTCCTGCTTGGGCGTGCCGAATTTTCCAGCACCGATGGTGCCGCGCAGGACAACAATGGTGAGGACCAGGCAGAGGATGGTGACCTTGCAATGCCTGAGAGCTCTCTGGAATCTTCGCACCCTTTGAGCTCCCAAACACTTTTCTAACATGTTAATACAAAATGACAAATTCAGAATGGAAAATGGATGCAATTTGAAAACCAGAAACACAAACGGACACTAATTTCGGAACATCATTTGCGTAATTGTTCTGTGGTTGAATGCAGAAACGTTCCCTCTGGACAGTTAAATAAAACATACAAAAATAAAAATAAAAAGGAAAAAAGACAAGCTTTAGCTAAAGGCGGCATATTCTCATAATTATTTTAAAATATAATTATTGAAATTATTTTGCATGTGCTGTAATTCAATTTAAAAATAACTATTGGAAAAGTCAATACTTCTCATGATTAAATAACATTATTGTGACGCTTTTTTTCGTAACTAGACTGAAGAGTCAGCATAAATAAACACGCCGCGTCAGTTAAATTCTATTTAAAAAAATTGACTCGCTTAAATTTCCAAGCGGTATTTTCCACAATAGAGAAACTTTTTTAAATCAACTTATTACAGAAAATAAATTCATTTTTATTATTTAACACAATTATGTATTTAAAAATAAAAACTTCAACTAAAATTTATTAATTAAATTTTAACGTTTTCATTCTGATTATTCAAATTAATGGTCTCGAATTCTTTGAGTATTAGTCGACGTGAATAAAATTGTACACTAAATAAATTATGATTTTTGTTATAACAATAAATAAATTAAATAAAAAGAATATTTCATAAATTTCTTAACTCCTATATAAATACGTGACACAAACAGAAAAGAAAACATATAAGAACATATGAATTTTCATCCTTAACTTCTAGCTGATTGAATAAGATAACAATAAATTTACTTATTAAGTAGGGTAGTTAAAAATTACAACAAATAAAACATATATATATATTCATAATAATTATAAAATTTAGAGAGAAAAAAACATACACAAGTGACCATATCATATTGTTTTTGAAAAAAGAAGAAATTTGTTGTTCAACTAGAGATTGAAAATTAAAAAAAAATAGAAAAAGAAATCAAATCATGTTAAGGATGACAAATACCGATTATTAAATCTTATTAAAAATAATCAAATATTTGAGTAATTTTTTCAAGCAATCTAACAGCATTGTTCATATCCGATAATTACATTGTTAATATATTTTATATTTCTAATTAGGCAAGATATGAAAGTGGTGTTTTGAAAGTATGTATTTAAAAGGTAAAGAATAAACCAAAATATGAACGGATAAATTTGTATACCAAGATTTGACTGAAAGAGACGTGGAAGTGTGGAGGGAGGAAAATTGGCGTGTGGCACGAAACTGGATCTTGCGCGTATGGTTTAGGTGCTCACCAAAATTGAATTGAATCCAATCGAATAGTTGGGATGTAACTGTAATTTTTAATGCACTTCTATGGCAGTTTTGTTGCAGTAGGGTTTTTATTTGATGAGATCCAAGCACATTCAATGGAGATAAGGCAAGCAGAAGCATGTGCATTTATATAATATTATCACTGTCCTTATTAAAACAAAAAACAGAATACTAAATTGTGGTATATAGCGTCAGGAAAAGTTCTGGAGCATAACAAACATCTCGCCTCCCAAAAGAAGCATATTCTGAAAGGAGATGGAATGGATGTGTCATTGTTCCAGTTTTCTTCTTTCGCCGGAGAACCCCAATTCGGCGTGCTCTCTTTCTCTTAACTACGCTCTCGTAATTCTCAATCAGAGTCTTCCCAGATTTGCTCCTCTGCTTTGGGACCACGGTATTCTCCTTGCACCCTTTCTTTCCTCTGTTCTTTCTCTTTACTGTGTTGATTCATGTATTGATTGATGCAGCTCATGTGCGAGTGTGCGCCGATGGAGGTGCCAATAGGGTGTATGATGAAATGCCTCTTTTCTTCCCGCATCAACAACCTTCCCATGTTCGCTCCAGGTTCCTACTTTTCCATTTAAATTTTAAATTTTGTTCTAAGGTTTTGTTTCTCTCTTTAGCTTAGTTCCGTTTGCGTGTCTTTGTTTGTGCTTGTCTTGTTTCTCGCAATTAGGGTGCTGAATGAAAAGTTCTGACTTTCCCATCATCGCTTTTGAGTTCTCTCATTCAGTGGTCCAGGATAAGTTCACAAAAAGTTGTTCTTGAAATAATAAAATAATGGTTTTTTTTCTTCTTTTACGTGATGGGAATTTCTTAACGTTTGTGATTTCTGAGTTCGAACGTCTTTCTTGAAAGTTTCAAGCTGCTCTGATTTTCTTAACTTCTATTTTACGTATTTGTGGCGGGGTTGGGCTTCTTCAAATTCTGAGTGGCTTTGAGTGAGACCAAGTGAATCAGAAAAGGAAATAGCCTAATAGGATTTTTGTGAGTTCGTGTAGGTTAACATCAATTAGATTCTGGTAATTCTTTTTGCCATTGTTGTATTAAAGTAATCAGTCCATGTTCCCATCCCATCATTAGGATTGATCATGATGAATCTGCTCCGTAGAAACAATGTTATGTCACTCCTACCTCTGGTCCTGGGTGACAGATAGTGCTTACCAGTGCCTTGTTTGTTTCTGCTTGTCGTGGAATTCCCACGTACCGCATTTGATGTTATCTTATTAGAGATTAAAGATATTCTACCATGATATATTTCCTTATTTCTATTTTCACTTATACGTATCTGGGTGGAATTCCCACGTACCGCATTTGATGTTATCTTATTAGAGATTAAAGATATTGTACCATGATATATTTCCTTATTTCTATTTTCACTTATACATATCTGGGTGGAATTATTATGGGGTATTTATGGAAAGTCATTCTTCTTCTGAGTGGTAGTCAACGATATCTTCCAATAACTGATCTAACTTTTCTTATAACACGCTTCTTTGTACATTTTTGCATCTGGGATTGATGTCAATGGTATAAGCTCTCCAAATGATCTTTATTTCCATATCTCGTCTACGCAGTATAATTGTTGGAGGATTTGGTTAGACTGCAAACGTGGTCACATTTATTGTTTTCAGTACTATTGTCAGTGTTTTGCTATTTTTAATTGCTGGTAGCATGTTTTGGCATATTCAGTATATGGTTGCAGACTTCCTTTTGTCTAACTTGCTAGGTTTCTATCAGGTTCAAGCCTGATGCAATTAAAGGAGATATGGATTCAATACGGACAGAAGTACTTGACTTCTATGCAAAACTGGTATTTCCCTTTGTATCTATGTAATATGGTTATGGTTTTTTGTGTGGTAGTAAGCCATCAATTTGGTCCTGGAATTAATAAGTGGTCCCTAAAGTTTTGTGACATTTATCCTGTTGTTCACTCTGGCAATGAAACTGCTTCGAAGTCCCTTGATGATAACGTGAATAGATAACCGTTATAATAATTCTTAGTCCCAAATTTACCATCTCAAATTCCAATCACCATGTAAAGACAGAACGCAGACAATGTCTGGTATAGTGAGAGTAAAATTCCCATAAAAGTATAGTTTAAAAACCATCATAATGACAACAGACTATTTTGCTGAAGAATCTACCTTGCATGTTCACTTTACTTTCTTCAATATTTGAAGGGTCTCTCCCCTTTGTCTGTCGTACACAGTTATTTTGTGTCGATAGTCCGAATTTTGACCTTTGACAACTAAAAATTGCATTCTTATCAAAGACTGGAATCAATTGCCTTTCAAGATTTATACTGAAATGTATCTCTTGTGTTAAATAATTGATCATAAGAATATAGAGCATGGATGTACTTGTTATATGCAAAATAAACTCCTAAGTCAAAGAATGTCTTTTTCTCTTATCAGACTAATGCAACGAGTTTAGGGCACTAATATTATGTGTTGCTTCTAATTCTAAGGATAAAATTGATGTTTTTTTTTGGAGAAGAGGGATCAAATAAATACACGCCTGAAACAAAGGGACAAGTTCTACACATGTTTTAAACTGTCAAACATAGGAGCACTTAAAGGACTTCAAAATAGTTTCGTTAACAGCAGGACTAACTGGACGGATGTTACAAAACTTTAGAGACTCAATAACTTTTAATATTTCAAGAACTAAATAGGAAAGAAAATGGTACATCGAGGACTAAATTTATGGTTTACCATTTTTTTTTCTTGTGACTAAGTTTGCACATGTGCAAGCAATGCAGAAAATGAATTCAAAAGGCAACTTTATTGTTCACGCTGAAGTTCCATTTTTTATTCCTATGTCACTGCTATATGTACATCTTGAATCTTGTATAAATCATGTCAAAGGTCTTATGCTAGTTTTCTTCTTGCAGGGAACTAAGATAATTGATGAGTCGCATGATCAGGACACCACAGATTTACACAAATGTGTCACATACATGCGTGACCTCACCCCAAAGGTCGATGGATCAGAGGTGAGTTGAATACTTGGTTATATACTATTTATTTTCTGATTTTCATTTGGAGAGAGGGCACAGCCGCACAGGGGATTGAACTCATGGACTAAGATAATTTTGGAATAATTGAAATGAAAAAGTCTTGTGCCTTATCTGCTCTAATCCCATTTTGATAGTACAGAATTGTTATCATGCTATGTGTATTTAGTTGTACCTCTTGAATTAACTCAGCTTGGCAATGACTCTTCCACCTTTCTTCCTAATGCAATGGCAGCAATGCATTCTTGTTGCTGGAGCACTTGGTGGGAGATTTGACCACGAGATTGGAAATATTAATGTTCTCTGTCGATTTTCCAACACACGAATTATCCTTCTATCTGATGATTGCCTTATTCATCTTCTTCCAAAGAATCGGTATCATAAAATCTATATTCAATCTTCCGTTGAGGGTCCGCATTGTGGACTCATTCCAATTGGGATGCCGTCTGGAAGCTCTACAACCACAGGACTCAAATGGGACCTCAGTGAGTAATTCTTTTAGTTTTTTTAATTATAATGTTAGGTGATTAGTGTAAATGTGTTAGTCTGTAAATGAAACTGTACTTCCCGAGTCTCTGCTTGAGTAGGATGGTAACGGTTGCCTCTATGATATCAGGAAAGAATTGCCTCTTCCGTGGTTGATATTAAGCAGTATATGTGATGGATTTACTTTTCATGTGCTGCCCACTAATAAATTAGTTAAACACGTTTATTAGCAATCTACCAGAACGTCAATACACAACAGAGTAAATATGATGCTGTAGTGTGATGGAGGCATCAACTTCCATTTCCTTTTTCAATCACCCAATTCTGATCTTGTTTATAAATGTTGTCTGATGAACTTTTTATTTGGCTTGTTTCAGAGGACACGGCAATGAGATTTGGAGGTTTAATAAGCACATCGAATGTTGTAAAAGGGGAAATAGTTACAGTACAGTCTGATTCAGACCTTCTTTGGACTATTTCTATTAAGAAGCTCTAGGTTTTACATGTTGCTTAGTGCAGTGATTTTTCAGATCTTTCATACCTATTAATATGGGTCCTATTCTACTTAAAGGGCCAGAGCTTCAGCTGACCTTTCTTTATATTTCATTCTTTAAATTTACTGTGTGAATTACGGGAAGGCAAAAGGGAAATAGGGAATTATTCTTTAAGGTACGAACTTCTATTCCTAGTGACTATGCTTTTCAGTTTTCAAACAGGTTCTCTACACTCCTTGGTTCAGTTGTATGGTAACATTGTATCTTGATATCCATAAATGAAATAGCAGAATAAGATGGCAAAAATGGAAAGAGAAAACTGTTATATAGCAGACTGTTAATTGCCACTCTATATTCTGCTTAATAGATGATATTATTGTATGATTTGTGATCATTATGTGTCAAGGGAGTTATTAGGGTTTTTATTTTATTTTAAGAGTTAATAAAATTTGATTATGTATTAAGTGGAGATAAACTGAGATCCTGGGTATACAATGGTTTATAAAAACATAGATGAGAAATGAGTTTGAATTTAGTATATCTGATTAAGGGTGGGCAAAAAATCCAAATTACAAAATCCAATCCATAATTATCCAAATCTATATTAGTTTTAATTCATTTAAATGGATTTATCTCAAATCCAAATCCATATTTTTGGATTTTAAATCTAATCCATTTAATTGGATATGGATTAGATATAGATATGATACATTTTTGGATTATCCAAATTGCATTTTGGGTTGGATTATGACTTGGCCCGATCCAGGTTGAGCCAAGTCAATTTGGGCCCAAGTTAAGAAAAGTCGGTCCAAGTCCATGTCGAGCTGAGTCGTCTGGGCCAAGTCAAATCAAGTTGGTATGGGCTAAAGTCGAGTCAAGTCATTTCGAAGCCGAGTCAACCCTGGGCCAAGTCGAACTAAGTGGTCGATATTGAGTCGCCCGAGTTGGTCCATGACAATGTCTAGTCGAGCCGGTCCAGGCCCATGTTGAGCTGAGTCTTTCAGATCCAATATTGAGTCGAGCGGGCCCAGGTCGATATCCAGACGACTTGGCCAGGGTTGATGTCCAGCCGAGTAGGTCCGAGTCAATGTCCAGCCAAGTAGGTCTGAGTCGAAGTCCAGCCGAGCGGGTGAAGGTTGATATTGAGTCGAGCGGCCGATGTCGAGCCGAGCAGACCCGAGCCCATGTCGAGCTGAGCAGGCCCAAGCCCATGTCGAGCTGAGCAGGCCCAAGCCCATGTCGAGCTGAGCAGTCTCGGACTCATGTCGAGTTGAGCGGGCTTGGGTTGATGTCGAGCCGAGCGGGCCCAGGCCGATGTCGAGCCGAGCGAGCCCGGGACGATGTCAAGCTGAGTGGGCGGGGGCTGATGTTGAGTCGTCTAGCCAAGGCCGATGTCGAGCCGTTTGTGCTCGCCCAGGCCGATGTAGAGTCGTCCGGGCCCGACCTAATGTAGAATCGTCCAGGTTCGACAATCGTTCAGGCCCAGGCCGATGTCGAGTTCTCAAGGTCTGGGCCGATGTAAAGTCATCTAAGCTCGGGCGATGTCGAGCCTAGTGGGTCCGCGAAGCTTGGGCCGATGTCGAGCTGAGCAGGCTTGGGTTGATGTTGAGTCGTCCGGGCCAGGGCCGATGTCGAGTCGAACGGGTTGGACCAATGTGGAGTCAACCGTGCCCGGGCCAATGTGGAGTTGAGCGAGTTCGAGCTGATGTGGAGTTGTCCGGGCCCAGGCTGATGCGGAGCCGAGCAGGCCCAGCCCGATGTAGAGTCGTTCAGGTTCAACAGTCGTTCGGGCCTGGGCCAATGTCGAGTTCTCAAGGCCTGGGTCGATGTAGAGTCATCTAGGCCCGGGCGATGTCAAGCCTAGTTGGTCCGCGGAGCCGAGCGAGCCCTGGCCGATGTGGAGCTGAGCGGGCTTGGGCTGATGTTGAGTCGTCCGAGCCAGGGCCGATGTATAGTCGTTCGGGCCCGGGCCGATGTGGAGCTGAGCGGGCCCAGGTTGATGTAGAGCCGAGCGTGCCCCGGCCAATGTGGAGTTGAGCGAGTCTGAGTCGATGTAGAGTTGTCCGGTCCTAAGCTGATGTGGAGCCAAGCGGGCCCGAGCCGTTGTAGAGTCGTCCAGGTTCAACAGTCGTTCAGGCCCAAGCCAATGTCGAGTAGTCAAGGCCTGGGCCGATGTAGAGTCATCTAGGCCCGGGCGATGTCGAGTCGTCCTAACCCGAACCGATGTCGAGCCTAGTTGGTTCGCGGAGCCGAGTGAGCCCGGACCAATGTCGAGCTGAGCGGGCTTGGGCTGATGTTGAGTCGTCCGGGCCAAGACCGATGTCGAGTCGTCCGGGCCCGAACTGATGTAGAGCCGAGCATACCCGGGCCAATGTGAAGTTGAGCGGGCCCGGGCCAATGTGGAGCTGAGTGAGTCTGAACCGATGTGGAGTCGTCCTAGCCCAGGCTGATGTGGAGTTGTCTAGGTTCAATAGTTGTTCGGGCCCGAGCCGATGTCGAGTTGTCTGGTCCGGGCGATGTTAAGTCGTTCTGTCCCGAACCAATGTCGAGCCTAGTTGGTCTGCAGAGCCGATCGAGCTCGGGCTAATGTCGAGTCGTTTGGGCCCGGGCCGATGTGGAGTCGAGCGGGCCCAGGCTGATGTAGAGCAGAGTGGGCCCAGGTTGATGTCGAGCCGTTCGTGCTCGTCGGGGCTGATGTAGAGTTGTTCGGGCCCAGGCCAATGTAGAGTCGTCCAGGTTCGGTAATCGTTCGGGCTCAGGCCGATGTCGAGTTCTCCAGGCCTGGGCCGATGTAGAGTCGTTTGGGCCCGAACGATGTTAAGCCGTCCTGGCCCAAACCGATGTCGAGCCTAATTGGTTCGCGTTTAGGCTGAGTCGGCTTAAACCCAGTTCAAGCCAAGTTAGTCTGTGTCCATATCAAAATGAATTTAATGTAATTGAAAAAGTGGTTTTAATCTAAATTTAAATTCATATAAATTTGATCTAATGGATATGAATTTCAAATTCAAATAAAATTTTGAAAAATCCAATCCAATCATTACCCTATCTGATGATTACATGTGATTAGTATTATGATAACAATATTTTTATTAATAATCATGCTATTTGTTACAAAACATGAAACTCATGTAGAATTTTTAAAATAAATATTAACTTTATTTATTTTTTAAGAAAGACTAAATGTTTTAATATATGAAAGAAAATATTTAGGAAACACACTAAAAGTTAATTATATACAACACTAGATGTTAATTAATATTTTGAAAGTATTTTAAATTTCTTTAAGGTATGTTTGGACTAAAAGAAGAATGAAAAAGAAAAAAAAAATAAAAAATTAGAAAGCTTGGGTTGTTTGAATTTAAAGAAAAAAAGTGAAAAAATTATAACTGATTTGATTTATACAATAAAATAATATATTTTTATAAAATAAATTTTAAAATAACTTAATATAATAACTCCAAAAAATATAAATTAGAGTTAAAATAAATTTTAAATACAAAAATTATTATAAAATTTAACTAATAAAAAGTAATATTTTATTTTTTATTAAAATAATTTTTATTTTAATTATTTATTTAAAAAATGAAATTATAATAAAATATTAATATATAATCTATCATGGTTTATTTAGTTAAAGATCTTCATGTTTAACTAAATTTGTTAAAAATATATAACAGATTAAAACTGAAATTAAACATAAATACTTTACCAACTTTTTAAAAATAACGCTCAAATAAATTAATAATTGTTTTTCTGGTAAGGAACGTTTTTGATAAAATTATTTTATAAAAAAAAATCAAAATATAATGATGTGTAATATTTGTTTTATCATTTTTTCCCCTTCAATATACTTTACTTATATTCATCAATTTAAATAAAAAGAAACGTCATTTGCTTAAATCCGTCACAAGATAAGAAAATATATTTTCAAATTCATATTAAAAGGGTTATAATTTCTTTTCTTAATAAACAAATTATACTCCCAAAAAAATAGCTCTTAATATTCTCAAAGTAACGAATAAATATAAAGGTTTTTTTAATTATTGTCTAAATTAGGGGTCACAAAATTAATATTTTAAATTTTATAATAATTATATATATATTGTAATTTTTAAATGTTTGATTATATTAAAAGCATTTAAAGTGGTAATGTATTAAAATTAAACTCTTAATTGTGTTTTCTTAAAATAAAAAATTATTTATTTAGTACATATTCAAAATTTGAAAACAAATCTTTAGAAAAAAGGTATATCATATGTTTAAGATTGATATACTTTTTCATCTTATTTTACTTTAAAGATAAATTTGAATAATAAAAAATTAAGTAGACATTTAGTAAATTCGTATTAACTATATAATACTTTTTAATGAAAATAATTTATTTTTAATGAAAATAATTTATCTATTAACTTAGTTATAAAACTTATAATATATAAACCTTACAAAAATTTAAAAAATTGCTAGTATTTTTTGTACTCAAAGACACTCTCATAAACCTTTGGACAAAAAGATTGAACACTTTTTGTATAGAGAGAGAAAGTTCTTTCCCTTCTCTCTTCCTCTCTCTTTCCCTCTCTTCGGCCCTCGCACAGTTTCAATCATCATCCACCACACCTCACATCAACGACATGGTAAGCACCTCAATTTCTCCAAAACCTAGTTCTTTTCAAACTCTAACGTTAAATTTTTTTATCGGAAACTAACCGGAGTAGGATTCAACTTCCCCCCAGCTCGTCGTAGAAGCTGAAGCTCTAGGGTTACCGTTACTGTTATTTAACCTTACATTATAGTGTATATGATTTGACCTTTTTACCCCCCATTTTGTGTATACTCCGTGCAGCTTCCTCTCTCCCTTCTCAAAACTGCTCAAGGCCACCCCATGGTAACTCACTTTTTTATTATGTTCTGTTTGATTTCTATTATTTTTACTTTTGTTATTATTATTATTATGATGATGATGATATGATGATGTTTATGACTGCGTAACAGTTGGTGGAACTGAAAAATGGAGAGACTTATAACGGCCATTTGGTTAATTGCGATACATGGATGAACATCCATCTCCGAGAAGTCATTTGTACATCTAAAGTAATGTTTTTTTTATCCCTTGTAATTTGACAACGGTGGACATGTTTGTTCATAGATTTTGATTGAAATTGGCAATGCAGGATGGAGATAGATTTTGGAGAATGCCTGAATGCTACATACGAGGCAATACAATCAAGTACCTTCGAGTTCCTGATGAGGTGTGTAGCAGAGATTTTATTTATTATAAAAACGATACTTTTGGAAAATGGGTTGAGAAGAAGGTGAAGCTTTGACAATTGTAGAGTTGGTGGTCAATAGAAAAAAGCGTCATCCTTGCGTGTTTAAGGGAACTGAATTCACTGCAGGCAAATTGGCATGCATTCACTCAGTCATTGTGGTTATAACTGTTTGGTGACGATAGGATGGTTCGGATTTTAAATGTGTTTTAACTCTGATTCATTGAAATAAAATATGAATTGATGAAGGTTCCAAATTGCTGAACAGTTGAGTGTGAAACTTTGACTGTAGATAATTCCAATCTGCTTTTAAAGCTGCACTCATCCTGATTCCAATCTGCTTTTAAAGCTGCACTCATCCTGATTCCAATCTGCTTTTAAAGCTGCACTCATCCTGATTCCTCTTTAACCTCCTTGCAGTAGTGGGAGAATTGTGCATTGGGCTATACCATTTCACTGAATAGAATTAAGGGTTTTGTTGAGTGATATTTGAGGTGCACATACATTTATTCTACTAATCTTTCTTTTTTGTCATTATTTTAGGTTATTGACAAAGTTCAAGAAGAAACCAAGACCCGAGCAGGTAACCATTGTTTTGGCATGTAGTTGGTTGGTTAACTTAAGTAGAAGTAGAATGTGGATTTGAGTTTGAAAGTTCTGAGTTGTTGGAGTGGACATGATGAGGAACCTATAAAATAGGTTCAGTAAACAGGTAGTGTGGGGCCATGAGAATAATTTAGGTTCCTCTATAGTTAGAAGGTCCTCTGAAACAGATCTCCTTGCTGTTTTGAACTGTGGCCTATGAACCCAACAAACTTCCCCTGATGAGTTTGATTGTTGTTCAGTATCATGTAAATGAACTATTTTAGCTGTGTATTGAACTGCGGTTCATACTGCCTTCCAGTTATTGAATAATCAATTCATTCTCTGATTAATATCTCCTTTTTTCAGATCGTAAACCACCTGGTGTGGGGCGTGGGAGGGGAAGAGGCAGAGAGGAAGGTGCTGGTGGACGTCAACCAAAAGGAATTGGGCGTGGCCTTGATGATGGTGGTGCCAAGGGAGCGGGAGGAGGTCGAGGCAAGGGTGGCCCTAGTGGAAAGCCTGGTGGAAACAGAGGTAAATCATAATCCGCTCTTTGCATGTATTACCCTTTCTTCAATCATTTGTAGCATTCTATCCTATACATCACCGTGCCAGGATTTAAAGAGTTTCATACTGTTTTGCTTCGTTTGCACTTAGATCAGATGAACTCCTGATCAGCATGAAAATGCTGAAGTGTAAAAGTGTTATTATTGGGTTAAGTAAGTTTTTGGTACTCCAAAATTAATCTGTGTTGAAATTGGCACCATTATATTTTTTTAGTGGTTTGATGCCACTTTATTAAATTATCAATGTTGATTTCTAATCATCTTAATCAAATATTGGCAAGTATACTAACATGTGAAATTGTCAAAATTAGCATGTCAATACCCTAAATTCAAAACTATCTGTCAAGACTAAATTAACATATTTATTAAAAGTTGGGTGTCAAAAAAAAAAAATGGAGATACCAATTTTAATATAGACAAATTTTGGAGGTACCAAAAACTTAATTTAACTCTTATGAACACATTACCAGTTCTATAATTTGTTGGTTTTGATGTAAAATTAATGGTTGGGATTTGGAAATGTCTTGCATACATATCGTATATGTTTTTTTATAAAAAAAGAGGTTAAATTCTGCGAATGAATATTGTCCAATGTATGTATTTCTTTTGGTACATACAGGGCGAGGTAGAGGCTGATTCTGACTAGTGGCGTCAACTACTTCAGATGGACCAGTTGGCTTGGCTACTTTCAGAGGGCATTTGTGCTCGTCTTTAATGGGTATCGGTTGCAACTTCATTGCCCGTGTTTCCTTGTGCATCCTTGGATTTTAGCTTCCAATGTTTTTTCTTGTGTTTATAATCACAAAATGTCAGAGTGCTATTAGGTTGGTATAGAGTTTGGTATATTTAGACATGTTACTATTAAGAATTGTACATGAAACTTTTGGGGGTATTACTTGAACTCATGTTCCAGTAAATGGTGAAGGCAGTTAGTGACCAAATAATTATTCCTTATGTCCAATATTTGCTACCCAATCATTATTGTTACTATTTGGAGCATTATGTCGAATATTCCTATTTTTTTAATCTATTTGGGTTAACTGCAATTAGATTTGGATGAGGTTCTCATAACTGCTGCCCAATTGATTGCAATGTCTTTGTTCAGTTTAAAAGTTTGTAAGCAATAGTTTGTATGTTATAAATTAAAATTTGATATAAAAAAATGAGATTTTTAATTCCCAATGTATGTGTGTGTTGAAATTTTTATTTGAATATTGTTTTTTAAAAGTATATTGTTGAAATGAAATTTATTTGGCTAATATTGAAAGTATTTTTACTTGAAATTGCTATTGAATAAATACTTGAAATGAGTTTTATTGAGATTGTAAGATTTAAGTTTGGCAGGGATATGAGATATATAGTACATTGATGAGTTCCGTTCTTGAGAAGAATATTTTATTTCACTATATGTTATTTTTCAAATTTTATGTAAATGGTATGCTTTGGAATTTTGTTGAGGAATATTTAGTAGAAAAATTGGAATTTGATAAAGTTAATTGATGAATGTTTGGATTTCATTATACACTTAAAACTTGGTATGATAGGTTCAATTTGGATAATTCTTAATTATCCTTTAAATGGTACATCGAGCACTGAATTTCATATGGTTAATTTTGGATATGTTAATATAAACTTTGAAACAATGTTTTAAGTAGTTAGTGTTGGCTAATTTGATAATTTTAAACTTTTACAACGAGCTGTAGAATGATTGATTGGAATTTTAGAGTTGGCATTTGAAGATTCTCCAAAATGACATGTTTTTGCATATATTTGTTCGGCAAATAGAATTTTCATTCAACAAATCCTATTCACATAGTCAACATTATTCTCATTCGCTTAGCGAATTAAAACCTGAGAGCATTTGCAGAAAATTTTTGTTAAATTTGCTCAACTAATTCAGGAATGATATACATATATAAAATTTAAAGTCATAGAACTAACATGATATCTGAACTTTGATTACATTAAAATAAATTTGTTGGAGGAGGATTTATTAGATATAATAAAAAAGTTAATATATATCCTTTAGTAAATATTATTTTATTCTATGAATGTATCATGAATGAATTATGAAGTAAAATTACAATGATTTGATTATTATGATGAAATTAAATGGAACCGTTTTATGATATCACTATTTTAAATTTTAAATAACTCTGTTTATGCAATGACCTGCTATAATTCTATTACGTGTATTGGTGCACATTATGATACAAATATAAAAGAGATTACCATATTCATTTATATATGTTTTTGAATAATGTATTGTGATTTTGTTTAAGAATTACTTTGAATTCCTGAAAGTTTGTATAAATGCAAACTTAACCATATCGTAAAAGCAATCTAGTAAACAAGAACTAAAAAAATCACATTATACAAATACAAGATTACAAAATGGATAGTGTGATTTGTGCATTTTGAAAAAACAAAAAAGGGCTACGTAAAATGCCAACGTACAAATATTACATGCAGTTGAGGACATATCTGACAACAAATACATATTTTTTTTTATCAAAATCCAACGCATTTCAAACCCATGTTGCAGTGAAAATAAAACTAACTATTGGCAAATAACACAAAATTGCTCCTTCGGTATCGAACTATTAGAGTTAACGGATTCTGCTAGTAGGGTTGATGACGATTTTTCTTGCGAGTTTTTTCTGGCCTCGTAATCAATGTGCTTGAAATCCAAGATCGATTTGATTCAGAGGAATGATCAGAGAGCCAACAACATAGTCGACCATCTTCCCCACCAGTCCATCCAAAAATGTCTTGGGTAGGACTATTAGAATGAATTTTTGACATGGGTAAAACACTCCTAACAACACTTGTGTGCCCACCTTCAAGAATGGCTTCTGCAGCTCCAATTGTTGCCACTCCTTTGTAATTTACAGGAAAGTAGCCCATAGTACCAGCATTAGTGCCACCAATCACCCATAGTTTTTCAGATTCTCTGTAGTAGTGACAATCAATGAAATAGTCTACCTGCCAAGGAAAGTATAATTTGTGGGCTAAGGATTATGTGACATAAAACAAAAGTTCTGCTTTAAACTTGGAAGACAATTTATTCAGCCTGCTCAGCCAATGTCATGCATTTTTATCCACAGCATGAAATTTAAAGACATGTAATACACACACATAATCTTTTGCTTCTCCAGGAATTTTCCTAAAAGCAGGGATGTGATTTCAATTAAAAAGACTTCACATATCTCAGAAGCAAAGGCGAGGAAAAGTGTGGAGGATGATGACCTTTAAGAGTTATAATAACACTTTCAAATCTTTTTCTTCCTTACTGTTTATGAGACGTAATGATATATTATCATCTGCATACACTATGGTTACACTTACACATCACTTCACATTGTTTATTTTGATATAAAGACTTCATTTTTCACGCACCATATTCCTATAAAAGTGTGGGAGGAACTCACATGATCCAAATTCCAACTTTCGGAAGCTAAAGTACGTGCATCTGAGAAGTTTCCTTCATTTCTACCATCTTTCCAGTTCCAGATACTAGGTAACAGAAGAAAGAAATATTGGAATCAAACTTTTTTAAATGGGGAAAGTGTTCGTACTTGGTATACATATGGAAAATTCATATAACACATTATGAGCATACGAATATAATAATTATTAGCATAAACAGTATAGTAAAAATACTATATGAACGCACACTACTCTAAGATTGTGACAGTGAAGTAATTAGGATGGTTGCTTATTCTGTGTATGAACTTACCTTTCTTCAGCAAAAGTAACAAAATTGAATGTGCAGAATACAACCACATTAGGAAGAAATAGAGCATGGGTAAGCTATGAATAACTGATAAGATTTTTTAAGAAAAACACAAGTAATGGATATTCACTGTACCCCAGGGTTTCAATATGTGTTAAACACCAAAGCTTCTGGTAACTCTCTCCAAAAATCCCCACCTTTGCAATAGAAGTCCCCATATTAATCACCTACATCGATGTAAGAGAAATTATAATTTTGTATAAGAAACTTATTGTATCTAAAACATAAAAAGACTCAGAAATTTTTCTTCTTGCATAATATATATATGGATAAGACAAAGACATACAGATATGTATTTATCTGGAATTCTGGATACACAGATAAGGAAAAACTCAGTTAAAGCGAGGGAGGATAAGAAATTTGCAGAAAAGAGAAAAATAAGTTGCAATAGAAAAAATAAAAAATGTAAAAGGTCTGCTCGATCTATAAAATTTAGAAAAGCTATTCTCTTGAAATAGAATACCCAATAGCAGAAACTCAAGGAAACCTAACATACAATACAATCCAAGAGTACTTAGCTGTCTTTAATATCTTAATTAAGAATCAAGATGCCTTACAAGAATTAACAACTGGCGGAAATTGAATTGAAACCTAAACTTACTGAATCTAGATGATCATCATCATTGATATCTCCAGTAGTATCAAATGTGCAGATCAACCCATCTACTGAAGCAGAAATAAGCTTTCCTTGTTCGTTGGGGACAAAATGAACCTGGCATAAATTGCAGATTTTGGTCAAAGCAAACATAAATCCAGGTATCACATTGAATTGAATAATTAAAAAAATCAATTTAATCTTATTTACTAAAAGAACAAAAGTTAGCATAGCACTTGCTAGAGCTTTATTTTTTATAATGAAAAGGATTGATATTGTCTTCATCTTGTGTGGAAAACGTAACAAATATTTCCATTGCTTCATTCTACAACAGGTTACCGTAAACCCTGAACTAGATGCATTAATTATGGTGAAGTAGGGTCTAGGAGGATGGGGATCAGTGGTAAAGAAACAAGTTGAAACTAACAAAAGCCATCAAGATATAAAATATCTGACGCCTACATCTTACCAATATCACTCCCATCTCACAAGACTTCTATTCATGGAAAGCCTTCTGAAGACCAAATTAAGAAGCAAGATCCAATTAAAGAATTCTTCTTCAATAATCTTACATTTATAGTTAATTTGCATTGAATCAATCAAGTAATGCCTAAAGCCATGCTTAACTAATAAAAATGGCTACTACATGAAAATAAAAATTCCAACTAGCATGACTAACAATGTCTAACCCAGAAAATGAGGAATCAAGTACATTGTAACATAAATCTACAAAGGACCATTCACCATTAATGTCTTCAAATCTAGCAAGATTTCAAGTTTTTTCTTAGAGAAATATTTGAAGTCCATTGGTTGCTACTCTTAATTACCCTACAAATTTTATAAGATATTGGAATTAGAATAATTGAACTAATTGCTGCTTTTCTATTTCTCCCAACAAAATTTTCAGGGAGGGCATGTCACCAAGCAAAACATCCTTTTTCACACAGGATTATAATTTTCAGCTAATTCCATTAGATCAAGTTTCCGATTAAAATATAAATTGTTGCCACAAGTAATTCAAGCAATTTGAACAGCTCAAACCTGAGTGACATCTTCCACATGGGAGTCTTCCAGGCATGCAATTTGCTTCATATTTCTCCAATCCCAGAACAGTATCTGAGCAAACTCATACTTTAGGACACAGCTAAAATAACACTAGATTAAATCATGTATCACAGAAAATCCACAATCAAAAGCATACCTGCGATTTACACCCGGCAGCAACTAAATTCCCACTAGTTCCTCCAAGAGAGAAGCTGAAAACCTCCTGCGAAGAACCAGCATTGATGCAAGAAACCTACAATTTGCCACCCAATCCAACACACTCAAGCATCAGATTACTTATACACATGAAAAAGACTTAGAACAAAACAAAAAAAAAAGGAACAAAACAAATCTACCTGCTGAAATGTGCGTGTGTCCCAAGCTCTGACAGTGCCATCAGAAGAACACGAACACAAAACTTGGTGATGTGAAGTACCCGAAAATAAAATCTGATTGATGGTTGCGGTGTGACCCTTGCACTCTCCGAAATATTGACCCGCCATAGGTGAATATAGTTTCACTGCGTTCGTTGACAGTGAAACCGCCATTGCACTCCAATCATCCCTATAATTAATAAAAACAATTGGAACCCAAGTGACGTTTAAGAATTAAGAAGGGAACTTTACTATTTTCCATCGATTTTGAGCATGAATTCACAGAGCTTAAATGGGGAATAAAAAGAAGGTACGTACTTTGGGACAATTTGGAAAACATAGTCGTCGCCGAAGTTGGTTTGAATAGAGTTTTTAAGGCCGAAGCGTTTTACGTTGGTGGGGTTGGGTGAAGGTTGCTCCTCAACATCCATGGCCGCACTGCTCTCCATTGAAGTTGGGTGTCTATAGACTGCAGGTCAGAGTTGCAGAGGAACATCAACAATATTGCGTTCTTCATAAAACCTGGGTTTAGGGCTTTGATCATCACCCATGAGATGAGGTCCACTTGATTTTATTTTTTTTAAGCTACATATTTTACTCAAAATTTATTAAAAATAATCATTTATAGATTTTATATTATATAGGATGTTTTTGTGTCACCTATTGATAAAACAATATCTTATACTATTACTCATCCAACCAAGATACTCATAACATAGTTTAAACATTTTATAAATATAACCAAATCGATTGTTAACCACATTACAACTCAAATATTTTACGATTGAATTATAACATATTTAAATGATTTTATCAAGATTATTTAGTGTTGTTAACATAATATTTCAAATATTTTACTATATAAATTATAACATATTTGAATGATTTTATCAAGATTTTATAGTTATATAATAATACCTCTTCACACCCAAGTATAGAAGATGATTATTCAACTCATATAAATGTTAAAGTATCATTAGTAAATTAACCTCCATTCAATGGTCATTCATATTACATTAGAAGAGTTATTTTGTCATCATAATCTCCAACTCCATACAACGTTAGAGGTCTACTTTTCCATGGTTCTTTCCCAAAACGTTCTACTTCCATTAAAAATATCTTTATTTTCTTTTATAATTATTAGAAATCAGATAGTAAAATCATTTTTAAATTATTAATCGAAAAAAATAAGGTTAAATATTTGAAATAATTTTAAACAAAACAAATAATACCAAAATGAATTATACATGTATAACTCTAAGAAATAATTTTAAAATTTGTACTTCCATATTTATAACAATTTTTTCACATGTATGACTCTCAGAAATATTGTTTTAATTATCTACTAAATATTTATTTTTTTTCAAGAAATATAATCTTTGAAAATTATAACCTTTTTAAAGAAACGCTTCTTAAATTAAAAATATTAAGAATAATTTTCAAAATGCTTTTACTCCAACTAAATTTATCTATTTATAACAGAGTAGATAACAAAATCTAAAAAGAAATTCATGACAAATAAACAAAAGCTAAACTTTTAAGTTAAATTCGAAAACAAAATTGAACATCTCAATCTTTTGACCCCTTAACAGTACATACCCTGAAAAATCTACTCAATCACGAAAAAACAACAAATCACCACGTACTGAGCTCCATTACTGCAATTCTAGAGCATATTTCATTTATAAAACCATATCGTCTTTTACCAACGATTTAGAGAGGTCTTCAAAAAAAGCATAGTTTTATTAAAGAATGCTATTTTGAAGCACAAGCCGACTTTATAATGATAATTTGGGAGCAAAAACGAGTTTAAAACTTGAAACCAAAGCAAACTCGCAGTCACGCCAGAATCAACAACCACAGATTAAAAAAATGCAAAACTTAAAAATATGCGAATCCTGATACGCCATTCATGCATGAAAATAAAATCTCAATTATACAATATCCTAAGTCAACTAGAAGGAGCATTTTCCTGATAAATAATAATACTTGCTAAACGTTTAGCCACGACGGGTGAGACACAAATGTCTCGTACTTTAAAAACAACTACCAATCAATGGTACAGAAAGATAATTTCACGCGAGAATTTTCATAAAGCATCTTCTACGGTAGCGTCATGAACAGCAGCGGCATCATGTGCTTGGAGCGGCCTCTTTTGTCTCCGTTGATGCCTCGGCAGCATCGACTTCGACAGGCTTTGACACTTCTTGCTCTGTACAGTTGGCAAACAAAAGTATTTCAGTTAGAATGTAAATTAGCAATTGAATAAACAAAGGTCCAAAAATCTATATGCGCATCTTTCTAATTCCACATTATATAAAGTTCATAGGCATTGTACTCATTGAAAATAATTATAATCACAAAAAATCAGACTGATACAACATTGTACCAAGTCAATCATAAAAGAGGGGAATATGGGCAAATTGCCAAGTAGCAGCATATTGATGATAATGCCAAGGGGAAATGCAAGATAAATCATCCTGATCCCCTTTTCCAAATTACGTTCTTGAAACACGAGACAGCAAAATTATACTCCACCAGCTACTTCTCTGTTTGATGATGATAATGCAAAAATAAAATGATGGAACAAAAAACTAAACTGACATGCATTTAAAGACACACTGAATGAATAGGTTAAGTATTTCAACTGTGGTGCAACAATCAAGAAAAACTGGCTCGGTACATGACAATAATCAAGGATACAAACCTACTTAGATTGAGCAGTGTTCTGTCCTCAAAAAACAATCTACCGGAAAATATAGCTAACGAATTATGTATTTAACATTTGAAAATAGTTTCGTTTAGAAATTTAAAACTTCAAATTCAGATTAACAGTCAGAAGTTACCCCAAAACCAGGTAAAGAGCTATTAATTCCACACATGACGGGTTCCAGCCATACACAGTGATATGACTCAATCTCCATCACAACTAATCATACAGCTTTAACTGTAAGTTCCAGAATTTATAAGCTCCTTAAGAACCAACGCAAGGATACCTTTACAGAAATAAACTACCACAGAACTGCATAATTCCCTGTTTCAGTTCTAGACTGCTGCCTATAAATTGGCACTCTCAACCCAACTCTATCACACATTGATGGAAACAAAAATTGTTGCAAGTATTATATAACATTTAAGATGACCTACATCTACCTGTAAAGCCATTAAGCTGCAAAAACTGTTACATTTTCCAAGTATTCCTATTTCCTATAACAGTTAACCACAACGCATGTACATATAGTCATACACAATACTGTAATTAAACATGGAAAAATCTCAGAAGTCAACACAACTAGCTTAAACTACCTTATAGCACAATAAATTGAGCATGCTTTATTATGAATGGCCAAGTACGAAGCATAAACGAAAAATGTCAATCACAAATTAGCACACACGTACCTTCATCATCACTCTCATCAATATCATCCATAGCATCACCACCAAATTTCTGCACCATTCATAATTAATCAAAACATATAATATCACATCAATAAAAGAACAGTAAATCAACTGAACATATTACGTACAGAGAAATCCATCCCTCCCATTCCATCAGCACCCATTCCCCCAAATTTCTGCATAAAAAAATAGTGAGGATATAAAATAATATAATTAGGATAAGATTTTGAAGAGAATCAAATGAACACATTGCTTACCGAGAAATCCATTCCTCCCAAGTCCGGTTCACCTAATCAACAAACAATGAGCAGAATTAGAATACGCATAAAATTATACTGTGTTCAGCAAAGACATTCTTTTTTTAGTACAAGCCATTAATTAATACCACTTCCTTCTTCTTCATCCTCATCCACCCATTTATCCCAATCCACTTTCACATAATGTGGAGTCTTGCCTTCTGCACGCAGAAACCTTTTCCACCATCCAATTTCTGCCTTCTGCACTACACAGAATATGCTTCGCACTCCTACATTAATTTTGCTCTCCTGAAAGGAAACAAAGCCATCAATTTGCAACTGGATGATGACATTAATACATGTATGAGCATTGGAAATTCCATTATATTGCATATAAAGCAATACAGCTATCAAGACATGTTATTGTTCAAATGTGGGAATAAACATTCTTAAGGATGCCCCCAATGCTATATAGTGGTATAGCACAAATTAAAAGTGTCTTCTCACCTCTACATTAACCTTCTCAAAGAGCTCCAGTTTTAGTTCATACTGGTGGTCTTCAGAGCCAGCACTGCCAGAGAAGGTAAAAACGCCTTCAGGAGTAAGATCCACTTTCGCATTTTTTGAATCAGCCAATTGCACCGTGACATAGACCTTGTCAACTCTCTGAGCCCACTTAACCTCGGGATGACGACTGCATCACACAGTGCATTAATAAACAAATAATGGGGAACAATTAGATAAGGTTTTGAAATGGCATTAGAAGGCAAGAAATATTAGACAGTAAAAAAATCGAACTGCTGAAATTTCTGATAATTGAATTCACAAATAAAAAAAATCGAACACTCACAACTCACTTTCATCAAAACTTACAAGTCATATGCAAGACACAATTTTTTCACAGGAAAACGATGAAAAATAACACAAATTGATAAAAAAAAAAAAAGTGAAAGCCAAGATGCAAATTTATCACATTAAACAAGACATAACAAAACCTAATAACCCCATCGCCGAACCCGAATCTCCAAATACAATTAGGGCAACAAAATAAGCATCCTACAACAATCTCTAGATACTGTTTTTCAATTGGCTCTAGAGTTTGAAAATGCCCCCTAATATTTTAGGTTTACTGTAATTTTAATTAAAACAATATTTGAGTAGGAAGATCTCTCCAATCTCGAGGATCAGAAATCGGTAACAACTGAACCAAACAAAACAACAGAAACAAACAATTTGATCGATTACAAACCCAAATTATAAAAGAACACAGAGTCAAAGACAATGAAGAAAGTAGTTTCATAATATGCCAATACAAACAAAACGGGAGAACAGGTTGTGAAGGGATGAGTAGGAAACGAAGATGCAAGGTTAATAGTTTGTACCTCATATTTGGTATTGGATTGAGAGAAGAAAAAAGGAAGAGAGGAAGGTTATTTTGTAAAACCCTAGTTTCTTCTTTGGTGAGTGAGTGAAACCCTTAAGTAACCCTCTTACACCTATACCTTTTCAAGAAACGGTATTTATATGACAAATTACGACACTTCTGGACCTCTAGTACCTTCCTTTCCCTGCACTCAATCCTTGTTTAGTTTCTAGAAGTTCCTACTCGCAATCTCACACTAACACATTGGCCCAACCCAATTTCCCTTTCGGCCCAATTGTTGCCCATCTCAAGGATCTGGGTCCAAATAACCTCTTCGTTTCTCACTTCTTCCAAACTGTTTCCTGTTTCTTCCTGCATATGTTCTTGTGTGATTCAATACAAAATATGAAAATACATTTTTATCTTTTTTTTCCACTTTCATAGATTAATAAAATTCATAAGCAATTTTAAAAAATTATATATATATATATATATATTTAAAACTACATAATTCATAAGCTAATCTCAGATTCATAAATTTTGTAAAAAAATGATATTCTGAATTTCAAATTACATACTGGAAGTTACTCAAATTCAAAAAAAAAAAAAATTTTAGATTATATAATTTGAGAATTAATCATGTATTTGAAAAAAAACTTTCGGCTTACATAATCCGGAAGGTAATCTCATATTAGAAAAGACTTCTGAATTATGTAATCCAAAAACTAATTATGTATCTAGAGAAAAAAAATTATGGATTACATAATTCATAAACTAATTACGAATTTGGAAAAAGACTTTTAATTACATAATTCAAAATATTGCAGAAAGATATTTCTAAAATATAAAAATTTATGGAGGTGGGAGAAGAATAGGGAGGTGCAGGAAGTAGTCCTTCTTCCATTCAACTAAGGGTGATTCTCCCTGCACCCAATCACATACCCTTCGTCTTTGCCATTCTCGCACCCAATCACACACCCAACACCGTGATTCGCATTCTCACACCCAACACCGTGATTCGCATTCTCACACCCAACACCGTGGTTCGCATTCTCGCACCTTCGTTTGCATTTCTCCGACAACGGAGGCTTGAACAAAGATGAACCCAAAAGCTTGAAGGTCGTCCATTGTTATATGAAGGTTTGAGCACCAGAGAAGGCATCGGAGAAGACAAAGTGTGCGTGTGCGTTGCGTTGCGAACATTTTTAGGCGGAAATCATTTTGTGACTTATGGATATTGTTGTGCGGAATCAAGTTGTGTGTTGCGGATATGTTGATTCATAAGTGTTTAAATCACTTCCGGATGTTTGTATGCGGAAGGTAGCAATCGTGGACTGCGATGGTTTCATTCGGAAGGGTGTGAACGGATTCTGGATATTTGTGTGCGGAATATAGTTGTGCGCATTTTCATATCTGGAGTAAAATATCTACTTCCAGATGATGATATATGAGCACAACCCCAGTAAAACCTCCTATTCTGCATCTCAAAGCATCATCCAAAGAAAATCAAGTTCCTTTTACAGCTCACCATACACTATTTTTCAAAGTAAAGAAGAGAAGGACACAATGAAATTTCTAAAAATTCGTCGGGTGCCAATCATAATTGATCGGGTACCGGAAGCAATTGTCTTTAACTAATTGAAAGTAGAACGGCAGGTAGGATTTATTCATTTTCAATATATTTCTTACAAAAAATTAATACTTTTGATAACCTTAAAAAAAAATATATACCAACCTTACAACTTTAATAATATATATTAAAAATATTAATTAAAATAATATATATATATATTTCATATATTGTTATTTTAAATTGTCAGGTAGGTATTTTTAATAATATACCTACATAAATATGTTAAAAAATGTAGTATTTATTTATATGAAAACATTAAAATAATGTATAATCAAAATAAAAAATAAATTAAATTAAACTTACTAATATGGTACGATAGTTCACGAAATCCATAAATAAGACTCCTTTAATTCATAAATTATATGTGTGATATAAAAACCTTACATTAAAAATTTATAAAAAAAATCAAATTACAACTGGACTGCATTGGTATCTAAGAAAAAATATTAAAATATAATTTTAAGTCGGTTTCATAACTTTTTGTCTTTTTCTTTAGTCTTTCAACTCAAAATCACCCTTTGAAAAAAATAATATAAACATCTATTCATTTTTATGTAGATTCCGCACTTTTTTTGTTTTATCTAGAAGATTGGGACGGCTGGTATGTTTTGAAATAAAGTGAGAGAGAAGACCAAAACTATTTGGGACCAGAAGAGTTTTTATTTTCATTTCATACTTATTTTTATTTTTAATTATTATTTTTTTGTTAATAGTCTGTAACAATTGATGATGAGATTGAATTTTATTATTTTTTTTTATATATTTTTTACACTTTTTTCATTGTATTATAATTTTTCATTAACCAACTTTCTAGTTTTCATTATCTAAACTATAATAATTGAAAGTTTTTTATTGTAGGGTTATAATCTAATTTTTTAAATGAAAATTAAATATCTATAACTGTCTTTTTCATAATACATGTTTTATTACAAATATTATATTAGTATAACATTATAAAAATTTTAAAACATCTTTATTGGAGTTTAGTTGAAATAGTTTGTTGCTGAAAGTTTGTTAAATATTTGTTGCTGAAAGTTTGTTAAATATTTGTTGATAGTTTGTTATGACTTTATCACAATACCTGCATATAGTATTTTATATGGGAGTATTATATATGGTTGAAAATTATTTGATGTTATATTATATAGTAGATTGATTTATATTGTTAAAAAAACTGTTGAGACTGAGTCACAAAAATATTGGAAAAAAATATGTTAAATTATTGTCTTAATTAATATTTTATATTATGAGGATTATTTGGAAGGGTTAGAGACTTGTGGTTGTATTGTTGAAAAATGTATTTAGTTTGTTTATAATTTTAATTGAGTTTGAAAAATTATAATTATGTTTTATTTATTATTGAGATGATTTAGGTTTTGATTTGGAAAAGTTAATAAAATTAATAATATGTTTTACAGTGCTTAAAATGAATTTAATTAAGTTAAAAAATGAAGAAATAGGATGAGATAGTTTTAACTAATGAGGTATGAAAAAGTCATATGGAATTATATAAATTATTGTATGATATTTGATAATTAAAGTACTTGTATAGAAGTTTTGTAAATGGTTACATAATTGTTAGCCTCATTCATACAATCAGTGGTGTTGAGAAAAATAATATAAGAATATTTAAAAATATGGAAATACATCCCTAGCTAATTTTTTCTAATTCTTTTTGTCCTTAGTTGGAGTTTAACAGCTTTATTATTTTTCGGCGTGGAATTTTTCAAGAAAGATATAAAAAGTGAAAAATCAAGAAATAAAATATTATTAAAATTTAAGAATCGAGGTAAAAAGATTTTGTTTTTTTACAAATATACAAAAATTTGTGAGAAAATTATAATTAAATATATATTTTATAATTATTAAAAATTTACATAATACCATTAAAAAAGTTAAAATTATCCTTAATTTTATTTGTATTAAATATTTAATAATATTATTAACAAAATTAAATAATAATAATAATAAAAAGAATAATTATTTATTATATAATATTATTATTAATTATAAATAATTAATATATAAATTAATTATTATTATAAAAGAATAATTATTTATTATATAATATTATTATTAATTATAAATAATTAATATATAAATTAATTAATTATTTTCTTATTATTTAAATGTTTTTAAAAATAATAATATAAATTTGTAAATTTACATTTTATACTTTATAAGAAAATTAAAAATTTCTACACAACTATCCTATTACTCACCAACTTAAATAAACTTTTACTTTTTCACAATTCTACTATAACATATTCTCGATTCAAACAATTTCACTTTCCTTTCAAATCATTTAAAATTCACTTTCAAAAAAAATTTCAATCCAAACACACAGTGTCTTATTTTTCGCATGAACACTATTCATGCTTATGAAAAAGGTGTGTTTTTATTTGTTGATTTGAGAGGAAATTTGCAAAGAAATAATTTTGTTTCCTCGTGTCTTTAAAGAGATTGCGGAAAAAGTCTACGTAGACAAAATGTTATTATATTTTTGCCTTTTGAAAAGTTTAAAATTTTTTCTTCCAACCATACATAAAGTGCAATATTTATTTATTTTATATTTATTTAAATATTGATAATAAATAATTTATATAGGATTTTAAATACTTTAAGAATTTTATTTATTTTTATATTTTATTTAAATACTGATATTAAATAATATTAATTTGTATTTATTTATAATTTTTAGTAATTTAAGAATTTTGTTTACTTATATTAAATAATTTAGGATTTATATTTATTAATATTTTTAATAATTTAGAAATTTTATTTGTACAAAATATATATGTCAAAAATTTGAAAAATATTTTTCCATAAAACAATTTAATCATATTTTATTTTAATTAATTTTAACTACAATGATACATTTGTAATCTTACACTTTTATTTATCAAAAAATAAATATTTTATCAATCACACTTATCACATCATACACTAACTTTTATAAACTTTCTCTTAATTTCTTATCATATTTTTCTTATGGTGTGTTTGGATTAGGGAGAAAAAATGTGAGGATTTGAGAGAGTAATTTTGAATATATTTTAAAGAAAGATGTGAAGAAAGTTATATTATTTGGATTAAGGTATGCAGAGTGAATTTGTAGAGAAAATTTATTAAAGTTGATGAGTGATGTGATGCGTATGATTTTTTTTTTTTTTTAAATATTAGAATGTAAAATTATAAATTTATACTAATCTTTAAAAAGGAAATATTTTTTAAAAAATTTAATAATTAAAATTTTGTATACTTATTTTTATATACTATAAATAAATTTTTTATTATTAATTATTAGTGTTTTTTTATTAATACCAAGCCCTAAATTTATTTAATATTTTTATTTTATTATAGATACATATAAAGGGTAAATTTCCTATCTAACACCATTTACACTTTTATTTCCCTAAATAGCACTTTTTTGCTTTTATTTCCCTATCTAACACTCTTTTGTTTTTATTTCCCTATCTAACACCCTTTTATTTTTTATTTCCTTTTCTAGCACCATTTCAAAAATAAATAAAATAATAATAAATTATTATTTTTTTGATAATTTTAATTTTAAATGCATTAAAAAAAGTATTTTTAATGTTTAAAATAGTTATAAATATAATTAATGAATAAAGAAATGAGTTTTTACAAAATAAAAAAAAGTAATAAATTAAAAATGTTTAGTTTAAAATTATTTTTTTAAGAATGAAGAAAATAAGAAATTAAACCCTACAACA
>Ga0123342_1001080_pt1 | contig 45360 bp, 19 predicted proteins | sample Turbeawhitnodule_FD_89960 | JGI IMG/M metagenome (GOLD analysis project Ga0123342, IMG submission 89960) | Root nodule microbial communities of legume samples collected from Mexico - Turtle bean Mexico white nodule | ecosystem: Host-associated > Plants > Roots > Nodule | place: Mexico: Nepantla...
ATGTTCACGAAACAAAAAATGGAGAATCTTGTTAATGGAATGGTTTTGGTAATTATTATAAGAAACACAAAACAATAATTATATACATACTTACGAATTTGCAAGAGTCAACTGTGTAGAAGCAATTGAAAAACACTACTTACTGGTTGATTTGATTTCGTGGTTCTTGAAACAAAATTACGACTAATATTTTGAATAAGAAAATAGAAAATATTTGATGGGTTTATAAAGCCTTCAGTTTAGATTTAAATTTAAAAATTTAAAAATTTAAAAAAATTTAAAATTCAAAATTTCGATATTTGAAAATTCTGAAATATGAAAATTTCGAAATTTTAAAATTTAAAGATTTTTTGGGTTTAAAAAATTTTAAATTTTTGAAAATTTAAGAATTTTTAAAATTTAAATTTTAAATTTTTTGAAGTGTTTTACTTTAGGGTTTGAAATTTAAAAATTTCGCAAATTTAAAATTTAAAAATTTTGAAAATTTAAAATTTTGAAAAGTTTCAAATTTAAAAAATTTGAAAAAATTTGAAACCTGAAGGATTTTACACAGTGGCAGCAGTTTCTAAATGGAATCCTTGTAATTGAAAACCAACTACCATTATGAATCCACTATGCCACAATTCTACACCGGTGGCCCATCAAACAACTCTCTCCTTGCCCATGTCTGCGGTAAGTCAATCAAAATCGCCGACTTCGTTACTACCGCCATGGCACTCAACCTGACAATTGCAGCGGTACGTTCTTTCCCTTTCAATGTTTTATGTATTAGCACAATAAGAATAATATTATTATCAATAAATAAAACATAAAAAATAAAAGTAAATTCATACATTGCAATTTCATCTTCTATCTTATAATTGAAAGACAACGCTTACTGGTTGGGTTCCTGGGTTCGTGGTCGTGGAACGTAAGAATGACTTCTCATATTTTGAATATGAAAACGAAAAGATCGTTTGATGAGAGAAAATAATGGGAGAAAATGATGGGAGAAGAAGATATGTTTAGTTTTGATTTTTAAAAGTAATGTTATCTCTTCTGTTATATATTTCTGTTATACATTTAAAACCGTTAAAAAAATGAAATAATATATTTTTAAATTTTTAAAATAATGAAATAAAATATAAATCTAAGAATAAAATTGAAATAATATTATATGACAGTTAGAAGGGGAATCCTCTTTATATATAGGTATAGATAATATTGAAAGAAGGGATAGCATGTGTAAAATTTGTTAATAAAGCATACAAATATATCTAAAATCATACCTATACTAATTTATTTATACGTAGTGATATAAAAATCAATATGCAGGGATAGCTCAGTTGGGAGAGCGTCAGACTGAAGATCTGAAGGTCACGTGTTCGATCCACGTTCACCGCATTATATTATTTTAATTTTTTTCCGATTTGGGCCTCATCCTATGGATGATTTTATCAAGATAGCAGATTAAGCGAGGTTGTTTGGACTTTTTCTTCCTGCACCTCCATTTGTTCTTCTGACATCCCATATAAAACATGAAAACACTTTTTTATTCTTTTTCTTGTTACCTTCATATTTAGAATGTTATTCTGTATTATGTAATCCGGACATGTATTTGAAAAAAAAAATTGGATTACATAATCCAAAAACTAGAAAAGACTTTCAGATTATGTAATCTGAAAACTAATCATGCATATAAAAAAAAACTTTCAAATATTATGTAATTCGAAAATTAATTATGAATATGAAAATTGACTTTTAGAGGATCACATAACCCATAATATTACATAGGAAAATTTTTGGAGGTGGAAGAAGAGCATATGGGGGTGCAGGAAGAAGCAGTTGTTTTGTTGATCTATTTCAATAGTTATTTAGCCCAGTTTATTTAACCGACAGATTATACGAATTGGGGTCACTTATTCTCAAGTAGAGCATACAACAAATAACTTTTTAGATATTCATTATTTTGTAATTTTATTGTTTAATAATTGTAAAAGTGGTACAATTTCTTGTGTTAAGTTATTTATTAATTTATGAACATTTATTTATAGATTAAATAATAAGTAGAAAAATATGAAGTAACCTCTGTCTTTAAATATTTTATCAAATTTAGGTTTTCAATAATTTATTATTTTTTCTATTGAGCAGATCAAGTCAAATTGAAGATGGATAAACACACTAAGTATAGGTTAAAATCACACATTTATAATATTTGAAAATATAATTGATATAATTAAAATAAGATTTAAATATATTTTTAGTCTTATATAATAAGTTTTTTTTTCATCTTGTAAAATTTTAAATCACTATTTTTAATGTTATAAAAGGTATGATTTTGGTTTCATTTCTTATAAAATACTTTCTAACTAACATTATTATACTACTAGTAAACATCATTTTGAAAGATCATTTGACTTTTTACTTAACACCATATTCATTTACACAAACCACGTAATATTGTAAATAAAAAAATTCAAATATTATAGGAACCAAAATTGGAAAACGTTCATTTTACAGATACCAACATATTTTAGCCAGAAGAAACTGATGAATTGTCGTACTCCAACTCCCAATTATGTTGGTAATAATGCGTCTCTCTCCTTACATGAGAACATGTCTCATTAAAAATTCAGCTCAGAAGATTCACTTCCATTATGTTCATATACTACAGAGATTAATTAACAAATATAATTTCAAGATACATATTTAATTACAACCCACCCCTTTTAACTTTCTTGAAAAGAGCACCTATCATAAGCTCTAAGTTTTAGAACAGCATGTCATTCAGAAATCTTTTGCTACATATCCTACATATCCTACCACGTCCCACCCTAAAAAAAACTAAAAAAATCAATTTTTCGCCTCACAGAACGAATAACAACAAAAGAGGAAAAATAGCAACCAAGTAATTGTGCAGAATGTCGTAGATTGCACTTATTTCAATGCTTCTAAAGGTTCTATCCCCTGCATTGCTTGAGTGAGTAGTGTTCACCACTTGCTTTGTCTTGTTGCTTAAATCCCTACTGCATCAACAGTATGAGAACAGAAACATTAGGTAAATCTGCTACTTATTTTTGTTTTCAAAAGGTTTAGATCCATAAAACAATGAAAAACAACGGGCAGCTAAGCAGAAAAAGTTTCTTACCTTCCAGGAAATATACAGCTGCCGCGACCTGCAAAGAAAAACGTATTATATTAATGTAGGTATAGAGAAAATATGCTTGCATTGCATGTATACTCGATATAACTGGGTTTGCAATAAACTGAGCAAATTATACACTGAATAGCAAGAAAGTGACTGTTATATGGAGAATCTCTGCAACTGCCAGCGTAGACAACCAAACAGAGGACCTCAGACAAGCCAGCATCCTGTTACAATCCTAAAACCTTATGTTTTGACTAAAGAGAATTGGAACTCTTTTTCCAATCAATTTTATCCAACTGTGTTACAATCCTAAAACCAAATGGCAGTCACTGGGAGGTTCATAGTTTCCCCTTATTCAACAAGTAACTGCAATCTCAAGTACTCCCCCTTCCCCCCTCCTTTTCAATTGATGTTCTTCAAATAAAAGTAGAGTCTAGACAAAGGGCCTTTGCATTACGTGGGTGCCACACACTAATTGCTTTTCATACAAAAAATCATTGCCTCGCCACAGTTCTAATTTTCCCTTTCCCCAATCGTAAGTTGAAATCATTATTATTCACAAAGCCTGTTCTTTATCTTAGACCATAGAGTCTACCTCAACATCATTAAACAAGCTTATCAAGTAAAACAAGAAGCATTATAACCACATGATAACAACTGAAAAGAGTCTAGAGAAATATAATCATACACATTAAAACCCCAGGAAGATTCATAAGCCTAGCAAGAATGAACTGAATAGCAACCAATACAAAAACTCTAAATCAACCAAAAAAGACGAGAGATTAATTTAAACTTACTGGGGTCAGTGGTTGTGATCATGGCTACCCCTTTGAAGTCACAAGATCCAGGAGACATCCCCTGACTCTGGTAATAGCTATCAAAAGCATAAGACGCATGATTCTTAACATTATTCGGCTGAAAACAACTCTCCCCAGGCTGGATCTCAGAACAATTCGCTCTCCCGGGTCCACACGCCCAATCCAACGCAGCCTGCAAAACCTTCAAATCGACACCATCCCCAGCAACACAATATGTCTGATTAGCATTGTCACTAGCCAGAAAAGCCCCAACCCCAGACACACGAAGCAAATAAGCCGGCGTAGCATTCCCATAAAACAAACCCCAATAAGCCTCAGACAGAGGCGGGGACCTCAAATCTTCGTTAAAAAGCTCATATATATAAACACTAGAAGTGGTTTCGGGATGCAAAGGGGTGCCACTCCGATCCAAAACATGCTTAATAAGATTCGAATTGAATGTGACAGCGTTGGAAAGTGTGGCATAGGGTTCTTTGGAGTCCCCTTTGGAAGGCCAACCGGTTTCCGTGACAAGAACGACGACATCAGAGACGTTGAGGTTCTTCATGGAGAAGTACGCAGCGTCGATCATGGCGTCGAGGAGGTTGGTGTAGTGAAGAAGAGTGTTGGGATCAACCATTTGTTTCGAAGCGGGGATGGTTTTGAAAAGCGTGTTATCGAGAGGGACGAGGTTTTTGTTCTGCATGAAGACGTAGTAGGGGTAGAGGTTGAGCATTAGGGGGGAATTGGTTTGGGAGAGGAAATGGAGGAGAGGGAGGATGAAGGTCTCCAGGGTTTGGTTGAAGAAGGCCTGAGAGGGAGGGAAAGGGTTGAGGATGATGGAGGCGGAGTGAGGGGTGGACACCACCACGTCCTTGTGAAGGTTAGAGTCCACGAGGGCGGCGTGGAGGGAGAGGAGTGCGGGGAGGAGGAGCGGCGCCGCGGAGGGGAGGGTTGTGAGGACCTCGTCGCCGACTGAGACGGCGATGATGCGGGTGGCGGGGCGGAATGCGGCGACGTTTTTGCGGATCCAGGAGGAGGCAGTGGCATTGGAGGAACCGATTGCGAGGAGCTGGTTGTTAGGGACGCTGATGGTGACGTGGATGTCGGTGCCCGACAGAGCGCGGAGGATGTCGGGGTTGGCGTCGTAGAGACGGATGTGAGTGATCTTTTGGTGTTTGAGGAAGTTCACGAGGTCTGGTGCGGGTAAGAGGTTGGAGACGTCTGTGCCGATGTTCACGCCCACGAATGGCGCGTTGGTTTGGTCGGAAGTAGCCGCATGATGTTGGGTAAACGCTAGGATTAGTAACAGTGAGACTAAAAAGATGAGATAATTTGAGTTTATCATTGGAATCTTCAATTCCAATTCACCTTGTCGTGCTTCTCAGCTTGCTTTCTTGCATTGTCTTTTGAGAGGGTTCTTTGTTTCACAGTTGGGTTGGACATTGGTGGTTTTTCTTTTTCTTTCGGAATTTGCGTGAGAGGGAAAGTAACCAAGAAACAGTGCTGTCTGTAGATTTGTGAGTTTAAGTTAGTGTGTGCTCCTCATTCTTCACTATGGCTGTTGTGTGATGCATAAGCCTTGTCGGTTCAAATTCTACGGATTTTCATCCGCGCACTTCTCTAAAATATCTTTTCATCACTCTTAACATCAGAAGTTCTTACATGCCGTATATATGTCTAATTGTCTTTTTGGTTATAGTTAAATATAACAATTGCATTAAAGAAAGGGGAGTGTTAATTCTAACACATCTTTTTTTAGTATAAAAAAAATCTACCTAAAGAGAGATATTTTTATTTTATTTATATTTATATCTCAACATGATTATAAAATAGCCAACGCGCTATAATGGAAACCGCTACAAAAAAAAATTCAAGCATTACATGATCGCTTGAAAATTTGTTGTGAAAAATTGTAGATTGTAGTGAACAAATTTTGAATACCCCATTAAAAAGAATATTTGTACAACTACTAATCCAAGTAGAGGGTGTGTAATTTTGAAGCCGGTAGAAAACAAAAATTGGGATGAGACATAAACTTGTGGAAGGAATTTGACTTTCACAGTTGTAGCATAGGGATTCGAACAAAAGGGAGAAGCAATAAATTAAGAAACTGTTGGCTTCATTGTATGAAGCATTAACAATTGTATTCTATGGTGGAAGACACTGACTTTTACTTTGTTTTAGCCAATTATGTTTGTGGCACACTAATACATGATTCTTAAATCTCAACACAGCAACAGCCTGGCTTCTGCAGACACACGTTGCTTCTTCACTGCTGCATCCAAAAGCTTCTCTTCTTCTCTAGCTTTCAACATCTCCCACGTTCTAATCAGATACAAACTTCATAAACAAATCAATATAATTCTAGTATATACTAATTATATAATAAAAAATACTTACCTAATTAAACCGCTACTTCATACCATTTTTTCCAAAGAAACCAAACTTTATGACCCAAAAGCATTTGATCATTTACTGGACCTATAAGGTGTGTGCCTTCCAAAAGGTTCTCTAAAATATACGTTTTTCTTTACTTTGTCCAAAACGAAAGAAATTTCAGTTCTTACAATATTATTCTCTAGGTAGTTTTTTCATATAATTTATCATTGGCATCTTATCAGTTGTATTGAGATGTTTCTTCATTCTATCATAAAAACAAAAAAAAAAGACAAACTAGAGTACCACAAACTTACTCATTATCATCACATTGTTGAATATCAGACTATTTTAAAGTAAAAATTTAAAAAAAAAAAACTGATTTTCTAATCATCATTTTCAGTGTTTCACAACAATTAAATATTTGAATATTTAATAATCCCTTGCTTACCTGATCCCATAAAGGGAACTTTCTTACCAACTAACTTTACCACCGTATATATATTTGGCACTTGGAAGCTTTTTATTTTTCAATGACAATCGCCATAATTAGCTAAAGAATAACTATGATTATGTTTGCTTAAGTAGCCAACTTAAGATCAATTAAAAGAAAAAGTGGAGGATATTGAGATGTCTCAACTCATGCCCACTAAAATACTCTCTTTTTAAGGGATTGAATAGTGGGTGTGGATGATGCTGAACAGCCACAGGTAGAGTGAGAAAAAGAATAAGACTTTACTAGAAAAAGAGACAGAAAAAAGGCCACACCTTAAACTGACATAAATTATGATTATATTTCAATTGGGTAAAACTTAGCTCCAATGTTATTAGCTCCAATGTTATGTTTGGACATCGATAAGCTAGTTAATGAAGAAATAAAACATGCTTCAAGAAATAATCAGAAAGGGTTCAATAATGTAGCAATCAGAAATGGGAATCCAAAGAAATGAAGGGGTAAAAAAGAGTCTGCAGTAAATGACAAGCACAAATAACATGGACCAGAAGTAGCAGTTTGTTAGAGTGTACTATTATATATATTTGAAAGCAATAGCTTTCATAACATAATTATTTTGGTACCATGACTGACATAAATGTCAGGAGTATTCTTGGACGATTTAATAATTACATAATTCTATGTTTCAGATAATGGGCCACGTTTTCCCATATTGCTTCATTTTTGTTCATGTTGTAGAGGTCTAATGGGTTGTTTAGTTTGCTTAACATCCCTTTTATGATGATACAATTCTAATGACTTAAATACATTTACAATTACATTAAAACACATTTAAATCGGAATCTAAAAAATCAACCCCAATAATTGGATCTGTCACATTGTTCCTTTACTAGTCTTTGAATCCATACAACCCACGGGTTTTTAGGAGTTTAACATTTGTTTATAAAAACTATATTATATAAAAATATCCTAAAATAATATATAAAAAGATTATAAAATTAAATATATTTTGTATTGGTAAAATAAACTTGTATATATAATAATACGCACAAAGTGATGGTATGGTGCACACAAAGTGATGGTATGGTAAACAGAATGATGAGGCGGTATGAAATATTAAATCTTATACTCCATAACTTTAATTATTTTGCTTTTTTATTGTTTACTTTCAATTTATTTATTTATATAATTATGTGAATGTATATAATTATGTGACTGTATGTTTTGATATTTGAATATGTTAATTTTAGATTTTTTTTTTTTTTCAGTATCTTCATATTTATAGTAGAGATAGTTTGCATTAGACCATAACAATTAGAAGATCCAGTTTTGCAATTTTGTAATTTGATTTTGTTTTGAACAGTTTAATAAATTAATTCATCAATATTGATTAGAGGAAACAAATTAAAAGATAATGACAAAATCATTTGGTTGCAGCGAGATACTAAAATTGAGTATTTGATATTTTTTTATTTGATATTTTTTTAATTTATTAAAATTGATTATGGTTAAAGAAGATTGAGAAATATTTAAAAAGATATTTGCAATATTTATTTTTTTTAAGAAATATTTGCAATATTTATTTGAAGAAATTTGTTTATGAAAAGATTAATTTAAATTATAAAAAAAAACATGAATGAACATAGTAATAAATTATTAATTATAGTTTCATTTTTATATTGAACTTTTTATTAAATAAACTTCAATAACTTTTTTTTATCTCTCGTAAAGTTGTATATTTTATCTTTGGTTTCATTGAAAAGATCCTACATAAAAAAATTATTTCTGCCAACTATTGAGTATGAGTGCCAAATAGTCCTTATAATTAGCAATAACATATTCTTTTATCTTTTAAAAATTATACATGTCAATCTTATCATCCGTGGGTAAAAAGTCCAGTCAATAGAAGATTGATAATTAAAAAGAGTAAATTTCACGGACAGTTCCTACTAGCCATACCATATAGGCAGTGAAGAAACATAGGAACCCAATGATGAAATCCAATCTGAGATATTATTACATAAGCAACATTAGCTGAACCAGTAAACGTTACTATTTGGAATTCGATCATAGAAATTTGGCAAAATCTAATATAAGACTAGATTCTGATAGTGAAGTAACAGCATAATACAAACCATATATCTACTCATCTAACCCAGACATTAAATCACATCCTCATACACCTTTATAATCGAGAAAGGTAAACTATACTATACAGGGATACTACTAACTGAGAATCTTCGTTTTGCTACCAAAACTGCCATCATCCCCATTATAGCTGAATTGCCAAAATCTGAGGCAAAATTTATTGCCAGCATTGTACGACGGAACATTGAGCGAAATACTCAATTGCCCATCACTGTAAGGCATTCACGAATGCCATCAACGAATCAACGTCTCTCTTTTCAGAAGGGTACTTGATTGGTCGAGAAGAGTGTTTGGGGAAGAGAAGTATTGTGGGAAAGCTTCCCAACTCTAGTTCACTCTTTGCATATTCTTTCTGCTCTCCATCCGCTCTGAATTTCGCGACCTTCACTCCTGACCCTGCCAACTTCTCTGCCAAATCAACATACGATTCCTCCATGGCCTGTTTCAGTCCACAATAAACATCTCATTAGATGATGGTAATTTCGAATCAAAAGAACCATAGTGAGATGATATTAACAGAGAATTGATGTTTAGGGAATAGTGTTTAACCTGACAGAAGCGGCACCATGGTGCATAGAGCACAACAAGCCATGATTCTTTTCGGTTCTCTAATTTTGCCAAATTCTCAATTCCAGCCCTGCTCAAGCTGACCACATTCTGGGAATCGAAAATGTCAGCGACAGTGGCAGTGCTATTTGAAGGGGTGGCCCCATTTCCATCAAACTGGGCAGTATCTTCCTGTTTTAGATTACCTTTGTGAAGACCACATTCCTTGGCCTTGGCATCCTCCCACCACCACCTTCCTTCTCTTTCATGCTGCCCAGGTAAAACTGGCCTTGTGCATGGCTCACAGCCAATTGAAACATAACCTTGGGAGTGCAATGAATTTACAGGCACATCCATGGTCCTAAGGAAGTTCCATATGTCTAGCCCATTAACATTTGCGACCGGGTTCCACTTCACCAGACTGCCAATTCCACCATCCAGTCCCTCAAAAACAGGATCAACCTGGACAACGGGGACTTCAGACCGAGTACCAGGAGACTGGTCTTTTCTCTGTCCAGTGATCCATGCTCTGAGACCCTTGAGGGCTCTCCTTAAGGGTCTCACCTTCCTTACTCTGCAGCACTCTTGATGCCCATCCTCATAAAATGAGAAGAGCCCTTTAGTTCTTACCAAGGCCTGAACCTCAACAGAATCAGGGAACATGTACTCGATGTGAATTCCATAATGCTTCTCAACTGCGTCAAAAAATCTGTAAGTTTCTGGGTTCAGTCTCCCAGTGTCCAGGCTGAACACTCTGTAGGGTCGACCCGTCAAATGCGCGTACTCAATTAAAGCAACATCTTCAGCACCGCTGAAAGGCAAAACTACCCATTAAAATCCAAATCCAGATACATAGTCATACAAAGATACTTTTGCCGCAACACACGTAATAAGATTCAAGCTACAACTTTCATATATTAACAATTCGACGTGTTAATGAAAACAAGCCAAAGCAGCACACATTGTCACCAACAGAATAATTCTTAAACCTCCTCCAAGTCATTCTCCTATTAATTTTCCTACCTGATTTGCAAAGTTTTCTATGCATTCTCCAATTATCCTTAATAACATTTTTTTATATTTTCATTACATTAAATATATTTACTTATTTTATTCTATAATTCTTTGCAAATATTTGTAGAAACATGCTACTATAAGATGTCTATGCACAAGAGAAGTTAGAAATCATGTGTCTGCTGTTTGTCTTCGTACGTCACTATCTACTAATAGATGTGAATGTGGCATAGTTTATGGAAACTCATACGAAATATTTGAAAATTTCCCCCCACCAATCCAAAAAAACAACACCTGAGGGTAAAATTCAAAAGAGACATTCATATATTCATGCAAATCCACATAAACAAAGTACCAGGCCACAAAAGCACCAATACATGAAATTAAGAATCTACCTAAATGCTATGGCGATGTCGTTGCCAAATTTCTCGAGAGCCTTGTCCATAATTTCAAGAGGAGAAGCATTTTCAAGGTCTTTCGCTATCTGCAGGAAATCTTCCTCTCCCTTCTCAACCTCTGCACATCACACACCAAAACAAACAAAAAAACGTTCAAATCGCCTCCAATCAAGGCCAAAAGAAAACCTCAACATAGAAAATTCCGTGAAAAGAAGGAAATGTGGTGACAACAGAACGCGGAAAATGTACCAGGAGCAACAATAGTCGCTGCAAGAGGAACAATAGAATCATTCCGTTGTGGTTGGGCGTTGAGAGGTCTCACCGAGGAGCATCGTTGAGTTAAATTAACAATAACGGACGAAAGATTAGGCCTCTCTAGAAATCGAAACGAACCGATTTGCAGAGCTGAAAACAGAAACACGTAGGCATTAATTAACGATACCCTAGCACGTGAAAAGAAGCGAGAAATTCAGATCAAGTTGGTTATTGGTTAAAACGGGAGAGCAAAGGAAAGGAATGGAGATCAACACCTTTTGCATCGGAGGAAGATCCAAGGCGCGAGAAGAAGGAAGTGGACGGTGCTGGTGAAGAGGAAGAAGTGCTAGTAACGGCGAGAGCCATTGGAGAAGGGAATCTAAGCTAGAAAATTGAAGATTAGATTCTGTTGGTTTTTTCTGAAGAACAAGAAGGAGAACCAAGGTTTCGTTATAAAGAGAAGTGTGATTGAACCTAGACGCAATTCAAGCTCTCTTCATTCCGCTTACGTGGCGTTCAGTTATTGGTTCAACTTAAAACCCGTGGCACGAGGCCTCTCTGCGGTCGCGCGGTCAAGTTAGACTCACATGTCACTTTTAAATATTCATTATCTTCCCAGATTCTTCCTCTTCTTATTTATTATTATTTGTTTCTCTCCTTTATTTATTCTTTTTAAATGCACTACAGATTAATTGCCTACTTTTAAAACCCATAACACACCGCCGAGAGTGATAGATAGAAGTTTGTGTGTGGGACTATATATTATGGGTAGTTCGATAGCGGTCCGATAGGTTAGGATAGGCTCGAAATGGTTCTTATACCATATTACGAAGTGGACTTTAAGTCTAACTCAACCCCATAAAACCAGCTTATAAGGTTGAGGTTTGCATCCACTTATATACTATGAAAGACTTTAATCTCTAGTCGATGTGGAATCTCCAACATTGTTATTAGGAATAATTGTTGATAATCAATGTTGAGCCTATCAATTCGTGTTGCTTATGTTGTGATTGAGTTGTAAGAATTGTTAAAATGTTGATATAATCTTCATTTTTCAGGTAATGTAATATTTAAGTTACTTACGGTAAAAACACATTTTAAAAATAATTAGCCGTAAGTATAATCGTCAGTGGGGAAATTATACTATTTTCAAATGTATATTGGTTCTTTGAGAGTGTGCGATGGTGCGTCAATGCCATGCTTTTTATTGGTTTTGTTTTGTTCGTTAATAAATAATTAAAGATCTCATAAATAAAATGCAATAAAAAGGATAGAACAAGTATATTAAATTATTAATAACTAATATTAAACATTCTCAACATTACGTTACCTTTTCTAAAAATTGTCGGCAAAAAAGTCGCCAGAACTGTAAAATCAAGCTTGAATTTAGATTTAATTTAAATGTCAAAAATAAAATTGTATTTTGATTTTTTTTAATTTAAGTATTATTATTAAAAATATAATTAAGGAAAATAGGATTTTTTTATAATTTGTTGGTATTGTTTATAAAATATGAAAATATTATGGAAACACTTTTTAATTTTCCTACACTTTTGTGACACCTACTAAAACAATAATATTTTAGTTTATGATTCATTCATCTCAAATTAATTTGGATTTGTCTTAACAAAACAAGTCAATTTTGATTTGTTAACCCTAAATCAGTCATTTAATCCCTTTCTTAAGTAATAACTGTAACTCAAACAATTCTATTTAAGTCAACGCAATTTGTTACATTTTTATTTTTAATTACTACTCTTCAAAGTGGTATTTGTATTGATCACTGCAACCGAATCTCTTTCTCTACACGAACCAGTAAAGGTTTTGCGTGTGTGCGTCACGATCTTAAAAAACGTTTATCCGTACGAACAACTATACCTACTCTTTGTTTTCAGTGAAGATACCATCAAATTATATCAAATTATAACATACTTGATTTTTAAAAGATAAGTAATTTACTTTTAATTATACTTATTAAAAATTATTTTATTATTACGTTTGAAACCTAGAGAACTATTGAGATAATTCTTTTATCTTCTTTTATCAGCCAGTCGTACTGTCTTTTAACTTCTTTCCTTGCAAACTCCTCGTTCTTTCATCTCAACCTCGGTTTTCACTCTTCTCGTAATCCAGATTCAAAAGGTACCTACATAAGGTACTCTGACGCTCAAGTCAGCAAAGACTTTCGGTATTCGGTTATCAAGACACTGTATATGATGACGTAACTATTATTGGGATGTGTTATTTATATTACCTTTGATGGATTTTCCTTATTAGGTCAGGTGAAGGAGTTGAACTGCATTTAAGGCTGCATTACTTAACTCTTAATCGAGGCTTAACTTCGTTACCTTGATTGAACGTAAATGGACTTGTGATGTCGATTGACTTTATTAATGTGGACTTTTACTTTGGTTAGCCTAATGATAAGATGGGGATGTGACATCAATCGTCGACCTAAAAAAATTAAGAAAATATTTAACAAATTCATAATTACATATAACAATAAAATATTAATCACTAAATTTCTGATAGTTAAGTTTTAAATACTCATTAAAGAATACTTTATAAAAAATAACATAAAAGCGTCGTAAACCTTGTAATTAAAATGTATAAAAAAAACTATATACATATTATGTCCCCGTGTGTTGTTCCTTTTGTTTTATTCTCTTCTTTTATTAGTATTTGAATTTGGTGCTCTGTCGATTTTATTCATATTTGGTCACTATTCTCTTGGCATCAAAACTCGTCATCGTGTGGTCCTCCAGCCTCAATGTTTTTTGTTCTTTTTATGAGATTCAACTTTGTTCTGTTTATTGATCCCTCACCACTTGACCCTATTTTTATTTATAAAACCAAAGTAAATATGTGATTGTCACTGAGAATAATGGTTTGAATTGAAGCCACTGGTGAGCTACGAAAAGGATGTCATAATCAACATGGCTGCAGTGCTAAGGGAGCAATTATGAAACAACTTGGAAATGTATGGAACATGATGCAGTTGATATTATCTTTGTTAAATAAGATTCGTTAAGATTTAATCATATTTAAAACCATGTTATACAAAATTTCTCTCAGTTGTATTACTTAAATGATTTCATAATATTCGAAGCAAGGAAGAGCACGTTTAGTATGAATGATTGAATGAAGAATGAAGCAAGAGTGAGTTAGAAAAGATTCTTAAGAAATTGCAATGAATGAGAAGCATCTTTGTCAGCTTATGCATATACAGCAATAATAATATGTGAAAAGCATGAAGTATATATAAAGTAAAAAGTAGTGGAAGTGAGTGCAGAATGAAAGCCCCATTCATAACCCAACCTTTGGAGATCCGAAAGGGTTTATTGTCCCACAAATACGCTATGGGACCAACACGAGTCCTCACGCACCACAAATTTTAATTATAAACAAAAGAAAAACAAACGACAGCAATGACGATTCCATGTTGTTTTCAACTTTTCCCAAGTAATAAATAACAATTTGCATAAGGTCAGTATTTATTTCGAAATAGGTTTTCATTTTCTTACAATAATTCAATAATACCTTCGTGTTACTTCTTTGTGTGCAGAGAGGGAAGTTTCGTGACCGATGTTTGAATTTCTAAGCGACAAACGTCCTAATTTTTAAAAAAATACTATTTTTAAATATTTAATTTTAATTTTAATTTAATTTGCAATTATTTATAATAGAAATAATCCTTTAAAATATAACTTTTTTTTATTTCAATTATAATATTTTGAAAATAAATAGGTTAAAAGTTTAATTCATCATTTCCATTACATGTCGGTCTCAGAAAAGTAATACTTTCAAAATAAATCTTTACTTTTCATCCAATTTGTTGAATGAGTGGTATAGTTGCACTTAAGTGTGTTTAGCAATTTTTTTTCTGTTTTTGTTATTTTTGGCTTGATAAGACATGGTTTCGTTTTCTTTGGAAACATATCTCATTTTTTAATGCTCTTTTTATATACAACGTTTCTTCTTCCTTCTTCTTTTGTTGTTTTTCATTCTAGATGATCAATTTCTTTTATTTTTTATAAGGATTTAGAAAATAGTTTCAGAATAGATGTTATAATTAAAATAATATTTGAATATTTTATATTTAAAGTAAAAAATATATTAAAAAAAATAGTTATTAATATTTTATTTTAAAATAATTATTATATTTTTAGAAAACTTCTTTTCTTTCCTCCTTTGTCATTTTTTTAGAAATTTCACTTCATCCTTTATCAGATTGAGTATTAGAAATTATTAGATTTTAATTTTGAACTCCTCCTACAGTGAATATTCCTAAATTCTAAAATCTAAACGTTAAACTTGAATTCTTAACACTAGTTCCTATAAAATGATTAATCAAAATTTTGTTTACAGTAAATTTCTTTATTATTTGATTACACTAAATTTCTTTATGTTCCTTCTTCCTCTACGCCAATTTTTACTTTTCTTGATTATTTGAATAGAGGTGTTTTGTATATAATATCTTTGCTCTAAAATTAGAATGAATTACTTCAAAGTCCGAGATATGTTAGGTTAGGTTATTCGTTCACCACTTTTTCATCTCTTCAAATAAGACTTGCAACTCAGTATTTTAATTTTTTTGAAAGTAAAATAATGTATCTTGCAATTTGGACTAACAAAAATGAAATTACTTTCGATTTAATGAACAAAAAAACGTGATTAATCTAAAACTACAAACATAAATAAATTTTAATTGGAAATGAAAATTTTAAGATTTAGTTAAAAAAAATATAATTCAGCATGCATCTCACTCATTCCAGTAATTAAATTAAACTTAGTTGGTACTTGTTTGTTTAATAAAATATATTGACCTTATAATCAAAGTTCTAAAAATTAACAAATAGTTCTACAGTTTACTTAATTAACCATGATTTACTACTTATTTGATTACTAATGAAATTGTAATAGAGTTAGGCAGGTGGGTGACATATGTACTTTTATTTTACGTTCAAAAAGAATTTGCTTTAGATAACTCCTTGAATCAGATGTCAGGAAACCTTGGCGTTCCATTCAGATATGGGAGATATTGTGTTAATAACTAATTTTAATTTCTTATAATTGATTTTCTTATCATTCTTATTATTGAATTTTATCAGTGCAGAGGTAAATTCTGTCACAATTCCATATACAATTAAAATGATTTTTAAAGTAATTTACAACAGACAAAATAATTCCAAATAACATTGATAAATAGGAAATGGAGGAAGATCTTATTTAAACTATAATGCAATTAAATCCTTAACTATACATCATATGAAAACATCCAATTACCATAATTCCTGGAATAAAGCTAATAGAGGTATGAAGTTTTAGTGTTTGCTGAAATTGTTTTAGTAAATTTGAGTAGACACAAGTTGGCCGTAGAACTTGTCCATATTACGACAACTAAAATGTAATATATCTATATGTAGTCCGAATCAGCATCTCTCCGAAAATGTTGCAGATCTGGATGAGCGTCATATCCTGGTCTTCTAGGATTCCTGCACCACGGGAGTCAGAAAGGCTGGGTATATATATCTTATTTCATTATACATATTTTTAAATATCTTCATACTTGTACACCAAGCAATTCAGAAGAAAACCTCTAATCATGCTTTTACCAGCTAAACATTTGTCCTTAAACACTTGGCCAAGCTTAAGGTCGTGTTTTTGAGATAATCTATTTTTAAAATTCAAGGTATCGAATATCCTTAACTCACTCTCTACTTTTTAAAATTCTTCTATTGAATCACTACCCCTTTAACAATAATCCCAGTTCAGACTTACAACTGGGTTTCACTTTCAACATCCTATGTACAATAAAATTAACATAAAAGACAAAGATGAACAAGAAAATAAAACAATATATAAAAAATGCAAATGACTTAGACGGAATAAATGATTTCCTTGAGCCATACCTTGCAAATCTGTTGGGTTCAAAACCAGGAATACCAGGAGGACCATAGGGATCAAAACGCGCGCCCGGAGGAAGACCCCTATTTACATGGATTCACACCCACAGATAAGCTTAAAAATTAGCCACAGGTACAAGATAGAAGGTAGTCAAAGGCAAATGCCACCCTTAACTCCTTTATTTAGGCACAAGTAAAATTCATCCACTTCCTCTCTTTTTTTTCTCCATTCTTTTCAACACTATTCATTTTTTCCATTATTTCAGTTCAAGTAAAAAAGTAGTAAGAAATTTTTATAAAGTTCAGTTTTTTTTGTTGAAAATTCATAAAATTTATTTAAATTAACTTTTAAATAAAAAAAAATGTTTAAAATGCATACCAGCTGTATGACATGAAACCAAAGAATATAGAATACAGAGAAAAAAATAATCATTAAAATGTTTTGGGCGAAATGACTTTTTTAAACTAATGCAAGTTGTGACACAATTGAAAATCATTCAGCAAGTAAAAAGAACCGAAAACTACTCCACAAAAAATAAAAGAGACCAATTCACGCAGTATTATACACAAAGAAAGCTGATGTTTTTCATGAGCTGGGGTCTATTAAACCCATTGCCCATTGCCCATTGGTAAGGCTCTCTCACAGAGCACACAGTCAAGGAGTAAGTTATGTACACCTCAGTGAAGTGACATTGCCTCAGCAAAGAAGTTGGAACCTTCCCTTCCTTTCCCTTCCCTCACCTCAGCGAGTAAGGCATGCTTTGTAGGTTGCACAGCCTTTAACTACACTAATAACTCAGAAACTGAAAAAGAGAGAGAGATCTAAGCAACTTACGGCATTCGTCCAGGAAAAGCAGGATCTCGACCAATACCACCACCAAACCACAGGGGGTCATCAGGCCCTAATTCCAAGTGTCGAACTTAGCATCAACAATTATGGTTATGCAAAAATAATAAACAATTTCATAAAACTAAATATGTTAAACTTACCTACAAGCATGCTCCCACCAATGCCATGACCACCCCTGAAATCAAGTGAGGAAAGTTTCAACAGGCAAAAGAATTAGAAAAAAGAGGAGGGGATAACAACTATGTCAAGAGCATGAAAAAGTAATGCAGGTAAGAATACCTTGAGGGAAGCACTCCAGCAGCAGGCCCAGGAACAAGATCACTACCAGAACCAATGGGAACTGAAGGGAAAATAATTCTGTACAAAAGAAAACAAAATATAAAAAACACAATTAATAAGCACAAAAGCAATAAAAGCAAGTAGCAGTTATATGCAGGGAACATTAAAAGGAATGATACTGAAACCAGCTTGGCACATAGGCAACTGATGGTTCCATTTCTAATTAGTATGCCAGTGACGAGGAAAAACAGCAAAAATGTCTCAGATTAATTAACAGTAAATTATTCCTCTCCATGAGGAAGAAAAGAAATAGAGGAATCCACTATTGTCCATATTGTCCATGGACAATTTGCCCCAAAATGTATGCCCATCATTCAATTCACGATGAAGAAATTCATCATTGATCAAGAAACAGAAATATGATATCATAGTTAATAAGTTTCTTAAGAGAATATTTAGCACAGTAAAAATCCAGGCAAGTGGCATCGATAGGAACCAGGGCTCAACTGCCCCGGCTGCCAATAATCTGGGTCTAAGACGCCACCACAAATATTCATGGAGGCCTAAGAATATGCATGACTTGCGAGGGAATAGCACCAACTGACTTATATAAAGAATTAGGGGAGAAATTTATTAATAGAGAATAAGCAGATCTAATGAATCTGTCTAAATATAGAAATTCAACTGCAGTGGGGGATTTTGGTCATAACTTGGGACTAAAGGAGACTTTTTATTGGAACTGGGAACAATTTTCTTTCATTTCAGTCTGTTGATTTGATTTGGTTCAGTAATGCTACCTTTTCTATATAGGAACAAGAATCCTATAAAATTGGTGCATTCACGGAATGTTTTGGGGGACATTGTTCAAAGTTTGTGCAAACTACAGTCATATATGCTAGTACGATTATTGTAGAATCTGTTCTCACAAACCAAGATCAATAAATCCCAAGATCTCTGATCATTAAAATGGTCCGTCTCAAATCTCACCCCATGTGCAGTGGTCCATAAACTACACTTGCCACCCACTACTTGCACACACAGAATCTTCTATGAGGAAACCATGTTATCACATTCGTGAAATAACTTAAAAATTGTCCAAGTTTATGAGTTCAGCTCCCCCAAAACACACCAGCTTGCAGAAAACTCAATTCTGATTAGATTAGGGTGATCATGACTAGGTTCAGATAAAATCACCTATACTTGCAATTTTGTGTGCAAATTTACTAGTTTAGTTGAGGTGCAGAAACAAACACTGATTGAAGACATATCAGGACATCCTTCAACTTGATAGAATCAGAGGAAACGGTCATCATGTATAGGACATCATAATTAAAGGTGTGCATCGGTAAGATACATAAACTGTCCCATCCACCGACACAAACCCTCCCAAAACCCAGCAATAAGCACATACCACAGACTGCTTTCATAATTTTCAAGTATGGAACATCAAATATACGAAACCCTGATATATAGATCTATGAATTTTAATGCTCATATTTGCCAACAGTAACAGTGAGTAAAATCAAAGAATTGATAATCAATCCACTGATCAGCAACAAAAATCATTGAAATGGTGAAAGCAACAGAGTAATGTTAAACCCTTACTGAGGTGGAGGACCAGCAGGTTCACCAAATCCACTAACAGGCTCAGGTATATCTTGTCTAGTTCTGTCCCTTGTTTCTGAACTGTATAGAAGACAAGGAGACAATTTTTCAAAGAGGATCCCAGTTCATAGGACATTATACAATAAAACTTTCATATAAAGGGGTAATGCCACAGTTAGCCAATATAACAACCCAACATTAAAACAAATGGGTAGATTTTCTCATGTGACATGCTTATAATATGAAAACAGGAAGCTGAACAATACTAGTAGCACAAGTTATCAACAAAGAATGAGAGATTTAATTTTCATCCACTGATACATTGCCATCAATCATGCATTTGAATGTAACGGCGTGATGGTGTCAAAATCTTTAAACTGATATTTTTATCCACTATCAATGTAAAAGTTTTAAACTCTATACAATGGCCTAATTCAGAAAAATTGAAGCATTCACTATCGCAGAGTTACATAAGATATGCGTTCCCAGTTAACATTTTAAAAGACACAAAGTTCATAAATCCAAATTCACCTTCTACGAGATGAGCCGGCACTAGCAGCAGAACCATCTAATTTAGACAAGATATCCCCGTCGATTCTCTTCACAAGCTTACCCAAATTCTTGAACTGCTGAGCATAATTGCTGCCCCCATCCTCTCCAGAATAATCCCCAACACTGCATATGAAAAATCACACCCAAACACCATGTCAAAGTGAGCACACAATTCGACACAACAAAAAACCCCAACCTGCAAGACTCTAAACTCGTGTGCACATTTCATGCTAAAAAAAATCCAAACACCCCATCCCTCAAAATATAAATAAAACACAATTAAACCCAACAAACAAATCCAAAACTTAACTTAAAAAAGGTACAAATTTATAAAAAAATAAAGCACTCCAAAACCCTAACTTCTCAATCACAACATGTAAACAACTGAATTTTCAGCCAAAACAAAAAAGGGGAAAGTATCACTTACTCAATCTCGAGGCTTATAGGCTCGGAAGACCCTTGAGACAAAACATTAACGAGCAATTTGTCATTCATGACGAGGCTCTTGACAAGCACTTTCTCCGAACCCTTTTCTGGATTCGCGTAAACAAACGCGTACTCTTCGTTTAGCTCGTTCCAGTTATCAACGGACACTTCGTCTGCACACAATCGCAGCACATCAACAAACATAAAAAATCAGCAACAAAAAATTCAAAGAGAAAACTTGGATTTCTTGAATTTCTTTGTTATTACCATTTGATGGATCAGAAAAAGGATTGTCCGAGAGAGCCTGGGGACCCGTGGCGGTAAGAATATAGCCGGAGGCTAGGAAAGAGGAGTGAATCGCAAACGCGATTTTGTCGTTTCGATTGCGGAAGGTTGGCCTCGCGGCCCTGATCACCCCAAGCACCGACTTTTCACTTGCCATCGTCGTTTTCAACAGATACTTCTCTCGCTCAAGACACTGCAGTGCCTCCTTCGGTGCGCGCTGGGTAATTAGAGCACAACTAGTTTTCTGACTATACATATAGAAAAAGAAAAATCTAGAAACTAATTGAGAAAGAACAATAAAAAAATAAAAAAAAAGGGTTTTATATTATAAAATGGACAATAAAAGGTTTTGATAAAATAAACCTGCACAACTTTATCCAAAAAAATATTAAAAAAATCTATGTTGAGTTCACAAAGCAAATGTAAACATACTGCATATGATATGAAATAATATGATCAAAGAAAAGGAAAGTCACATGAATGCGAACATCTTCAGGAATGTGTTTAGATATATGTACAACTTTTATTAACACCTTTTAATCCAACAAAATTATTAACCATATAAATTAAACAATGGCAAATTCTTGTTTTTCTGTTGTAATTCAGACAGTTTCTGAAACTAAATTAAAAAATCTTATAAAACTTTCTTAAATCACACTCTTTTTTTTCTGTAGTTGCTGTGATATTCTTGTTATTCTTATCATGACGCTTTAGTTTTAATAAATTTATATTCAGTTTTATTTTAACTATTGGAGATTTTAAGAGATGTATACCTTTTTTTCAATTTTAATAAAATAATTAATTTATTTTTTAATTATTATTTTTATAAAAAAATAGCTCAAATTATCCAAGAGCTATTATTGAATGGTGATTTCATTGTAACTTTTAAATGAATAAAAACTTAGAGATATAATATTTAAATGAGTATATGAGATAAAGTAAATAAAACTTAGATTGAGTGTACATTATAAAGAATATGTATTCATAGAATTTGAATAATATTCATAGAATTTTTTTGATATAATAAAATGTTTATCAAATAGTGGGGTGAATAGTCTCTTATAAAATATTAAGTTAATATATGTTATAAAAAATCAAATTTTAAGTGAAAGTTAATTGGATGTAGTCCAATTATTTCAAATGGGTACGCTTTGAGCTTTTATTTTAAACTTATACTTTTTTTTGTCCAACTTTGAAGAATGAGACACATTTTCACTAACAATTCCAAGTTGAATTTTGTGACTCTTAATGTTTGATGGTCTTGGTGTAATTAAAGTAGTAATTATTAATGTGATAATTATTTTTTTTTCAAATAACTCCAATCGGATGTAATAGTTATTTATTTTCAAATAACTTCATATTAGATATGATGTAATGGTTGTTTATTTTTAAATAATTTTAGATTTTTTTTATGATAGTTTATTTTTAAGTGATTAAATGTTTATTTTCTAACGTAGCTTTGAGTTTCTTTTATCTAATGGTTGTTATTTTTAAGTGACATTCAAATTGTTCTTTCATTATGTTAGAATTGTTCTTCATAATGATCTAAAACTTCATATCTTTTTCTTGATTTTGACACTGTAAATGTCTTTTATCTGTTGTTTTAACTTAATCAACTTTTTTTAATTGAAAATATTATATTAAAGTGAAGTTTCTATGTCAGACATAGAAGTGATTGTATCTCCATATGTTCTTTTCTATTACTACTTTTTGTTGTTTTTTTATCTTATTGGGCGAAACAATATTCAACCTGTCTCCAGTTTTTTCTAAATTTTGAAAATAATGAGTATGCACTTGAAGTAAAAAACTTGTTTTTTTCTTTTAAAGTTTAAAAATTGCATGTCATTTTTATTTCATCTCTCAATAAAACTAAACTTTTAAATTTTTTACTTTTGAAATTATACATTCAAAATTCACAATTTTTATACAACTGCATTATTTTAATTCCATCACATAAAGAATTATATACAATTTGTCAAATTATATTTTCGTTTTTAGTTATATTTTGCTTGTAAATCTTATGTATGTAATATTCCACAATGTTTATCAATAGATGTTATTTTTGGTTTGAGTGTTTCTTTGTAGCACTTTTTAAACTTCTAGCTATAGGTGGAGGAATCAATTCCATCGAGATTTTATAGACATCTCTTCCTTCTTCATAAATTAGACCCATTAGTATATGCTTCTTTGATAACCTAACTTCGCTATATGACCCTTTGATTCTTATCTAATATTAGCTTAATGATTAACCAACTCTTATAATTATTGATTTTTTTTGTACACATTGAGTCACAATTGAATAAGAATTATTGTGTCCTCTTGCATTAAGAAAGATTTAGGATTATTTTTGGTCAAAATTTATCCTTTTCATTTGATTGCTCACTTTCTAAACCAATGGGTGAACTAGCTTGATTGTTAGAAGACTTAATATTATATATAAAATGCTTAAGCATGTGTGTGGATTGGTTCAGGTGGTGGATACATTACAAAAATGAGGATTTTGAAAATTTTTACCACTATGGTGCTCTTCATTGGATAAACCAAGTTGTTCTCACCGGCTCAAGATCGGTCGAAATTTGGATGAGCTCCTCATGGACTCCTTCCAGCTCTAGCTCTAATGAGTTAGCCTTTTGAAAAAATGAAAGGGTTCCACCTATGATTACAGATTACACTTTGACGTTCAAGTTAATAAGAACATAAAATTCTATGTGTGTTGTGGATATAGTGTAAAGATGCGAGATGAGATAATCCATGTGAGTGGTTGTCTATTTATAAGCCTTCATGGGCTTAGATCTTTGACTTTGATCCTTTCATGCATTAATGTATCGTTTTATGGTAACTTTCCATAAGATCTGAACGTGATGTCTATCACCTGAGTATTTTGTCAAATAATCAAAGCATTTATGTAATATAATAGAAGAAATCATGTGCATAATCAGAGCATTTATGTAATATAATAGAAGATATCATGCACATAAATCAAAGCATTTATTAGTCTTGATGAAACCGTTTTTATTATTTCTTAGGTTGTCAGGTTGAATTTAAGCCCACCTACTTGTTTGGTTTCATTGTATCTTCCTCTTTCATCCCATTATCTTCATCTTTTTCCTCCATCAGACACCATTCCATCTTCAATCAATCTAGCTTGATTTAGCTTTGAATCGTCCAATATTAACCTCAATTTTCCTTCTGTATTATCTTAAAAATATACAAATTTTTTCCAATGAAAATAAAATAAAACAATGTTCTCCACTATTTTCTTAACATTCCTCGTGCATCTATACTCGTGTACATAGTACAATCATTGCAATTTATCTACAAATAAACATATGTAATGATAAGTTATTAAAATAAAATTTTCTTAATATACCCAATTCACTTAAAAAGAATCAATTGGACTAATCTTTCATAAAAATTTCTTTAAATAATGTTATTATATAAAATTTCAATATCATTCATATAGATCACACATTAATTAATTTTCAAACACAATCATTGAATTTCATTCCAATCCACATGGGTTCATATGCAATCATAGTACCTTGATTTATTTTCAATCCCTAGTACTTCAATTTTATTTCAATCGTATTATCATATTGATTATACATGAATTCATTCTCTTTCAGAATACTCATTAAGTATGTTCCTAGTAAAGACTAACATCTATTGCATACCTCAAAGATGATAAGTTCAAACATCCAATACCGAATATTTGTAGAGACCCAGTATGTATGAACTACCTTATTAACTTCTCACCATTCGATATCTCAGTTTATATGACTTAGATCATCAATATATTAGAGGATCTATATTAAATCCATATTTTTCCTACTTAATATAATTATTTATAATAGTTTTTAAATAATTACTTATTATATTTTGCATTTCTCATTATATTTTGAGTTCTTCCATTGTGAAATATTTTCTTTTATATAGATTTCACATGGTTAAACATACTTAAACTAAAGAATGTTACATAACTATGCAGACACTTCAATACTATATATATAAACCATTTTTATTGTTGTGCATTCCAGTACATACTTCCTTTTTAAAATAAATATTTATTGAGCTTTCGTGTTAAGTAATATAAAGAAGAAGAGAAACTATAAGAAGTTGATTTGATAGTTATGTATGATGAGAAAAATTACATTACAATTTCTCTTAACAAAAATTACATTTTAAACAATAATTTTTTTATTAAGTATTTGAGACTGTTATGTTTTTATCCGATGAGCATCATTTTGAAGGTTTTTTTTGCCTATCATGATTAGAGAAATCAGCTCCCAACATTTTATGATTATTAATATGCTATAATCAAAATTAATGGAATATTATGGTTAATAATGTTAACTAATATTAGATAGATATTATTATTCCTCCTGCGACAACATTCTGACGTTGTAAGTCAGAACATAAAATATAATGAATATCATATAAAATAGGAGTTGAGACTCCCTGTATTATTTATTAGATGATCATTTTTGTAGTGCGTTATCTGATATATATATATATATCAAATTGTAACCTCTCCACCTTTAATCATGATTATGTCTTAATTGTGTGATTAAAATTAATTGATTGAGATCTCTTAATTTATATTTTCTCATAATATTAGATAACAGATTAAAAAATGACCATAAATGACAAACTATCGGGCTAGATGCATTACCTAAGATTAATATTAATGATAATATTAAGATTTTACTTTCGAATAAGTGTGAATGGCACCACCTCATTACTGTATTTTATTTTCTTACATTTGTTACTGTAAATTGTATATTTTTATACTTACCTAAGTAAAGACAAGGGTGACCTGGACCTTAATTCTGAGAATACAAGGTGAGTGGTTGTGGACCTCAATGTTTGGTTTAACATAAATGTTGTAACATGGGTTGTGGAGTCTATCCTTTAAGGCTAACCCTGTATCCATTTTATCTTTCAGAAAAGCTTTTTATATATTAAATTAAATACCATTTTAATATAAAAAGGCCATATATTTTTTATATAAAAAATATTTTAAAATAATTTACAATCCCACTCTTGATTATTCAACCACATCCCTTGTTAAATCAGCCCTGCCAGATATGTTTCTGTAATTGTTTTTAGTTGGGCTCTTTGTCTTGTTTGTAAGAAACATGAAACTGTAACTAATAAAAAATAGAATTTCATGTTTCTAAAGTTACATCAAATGAGAATAGCAATTCATAGATTGCCTGCACAAGAAATTGCCCTTACAACAGTAAATAAAAACTTTGTCATGAAATTACGATGATTTTGTCCGACTCATTTATAAAAATAATTTTATTAGATTTAAATATAGGACAGGTTAAACTTCTAAAGTTTTTTTAGAAAATATTCTTATATTTTGTTTTAGAAGGAGTTAAGATAATTTATTCTACGACAAGTTATCTCCTCAAATTTCAGTAAATATATTTGATGTAGGTGGGGATGGTAAGCTGTGACCAAATGCATCACAGTACCCACAACTCCGTCCCTATACATTCGTATCTGTAACAGGCAGGTTACATTATCAGTCTCTCATTCAGTTCCTCAGATGATTACTGTTACTTATAAAGCAACACGTCTACTGTCTAAGAAATTGTTCTTCTTTGTCGCTTTTTCTCTCGCACTGGTCGCTATCTCGCCGGTAAGATACACCTCTCTCAGTGGGGTTTTTTTCTCTTTGATTTCTTGATCTCCAATTTCAGTCACTTTAATCTATAATCTTTGCCATCCAAGGTGAAGTTTGTGATTTCGGCTGTCTGTAACATTTACAGACACCATTTCTGTTATGAAAACCCTTGTAATTATATTGCCTGGCATATTGTTAAATCATTAAAGAATCGATTTCTTTTGGTGGGTTTAGGGTTGACCTTTTGAATTTGGAGCAATCTCATTTCTTATATTCAAATAAGCTTTCACATAAATTTTGAAATGGAATATGTATATATGTAGTATGTGAATAATATTTAATTCATTTTGCAATTGGCGTGGGTTGTAAATATTTTCTATTCCCTAGTTCCAAATCTGTGAATGAAGGCTGAAGCCTGAAGGGTCTATTTGTTTGTTACTTTATTACCTATGTATTTTGTGTTAACGAGTTGATTTTTATTTGGCCACTAATCGGTGTTCTTTGAATTTCGCGATATGTTAATTACGTTTTCTTGGTGGTGTTGCAGAGTATTTGCTTCCACATTGAATATGGCTGAGGCTACACAGTCTAATGCTGAATTGTTGGAGTGGCCAAAGAAAGATAAGCGCCGCTTCCTGCATGTTGTGTACCGTGTTGGTGATCTTGATCGCACCATTAAGTAAGATTTGGTTGGCTTGGGTTGTTGAAATTCGCTGTGACGTGTGCTTTGATGCTCACAGTTTCCTAACTATTGTTCAGGTTTTACACTGAATGTTTCGGGATGAAGCTTTTGAGGAAAAGAGATGTTCCAGAAGAGAAATTTGCCAATGCTTTTCTTGGATATGGTCCCGAGCAATCCCATTTTGTTGTGGAATTGACTTATAGTATTTTTCTTGTGTATATTTATTTTTTCTTGTTATTATCTATATACCTTTTGTCTAGCATCCTTTGTGTTGGATGGAATTGGACATGACTTACCTCTACCTACATGTGATGTTTTTGGTCAGATTATGGGGTCACCTCATATGATATTGGAACTGGCTTTGGACATTTTGCTATTGCAACTCCAGATGTAAGCCAGAGTCTTGCCTTCACCACTGCTTTACCATTTATTTAACTTTTTGTGCTGAAATTAAAGTGTAGATATCTTCTACTTTTAGGTTCACAAATTGGTTGAAGACATCCGGGCCAAGGGTGGAACTATCACAAGGGAGCCTAGTCCAGTTACGGGTGGGACATCTGTTATTGCCTTTGTGAAGGACCCTGACGGTTATGTTTTTGAGCTCATCCAAAGACCTTCAACCCCCGAGCCATTGTGTCACGTAATGCTTCGTGTTGGTGATTTAGAGCGCTCAATAAAATTTTATGAAAAGGTAACAACAGTCCAACTCATGTTTTTCTTTTCACGAACATATTTTAATATAAACCAAATACTGTTCAATGTCGAAGCTTATTATAATACAGTTGCATAAATATTCATGTTTGTCAACTTAAAAGTTTAAACTTTTTCAATTTTGTTGCTACTATCTGCTTGTCTGTACAGAATCTCACTTTCTGCTGATATTTGATGTTAAGACTTCTTTGTATTATGTTCCTCAATGATCTCCTGCTTTATTTATATCCCATTGTTTCTAGGAATGTGGGATGAAATTTTAGAGAGAAGGTTCTTTGTTCAGTACATTCAATCACACAATAAGTAACTCTTTCTTATCAATATAAAAGCCACTTTCAGTCATGCCTTGAACTAACTGCCTAAAAGCTTAAGTTATTAAGTGCATCTTTGAGTTACCGACTTGGTCACACAGGCTCTCATATCATGTCATTAACCAACTAACCCAAAAGCGTTAGTCATTATGAGAAGTTTCATGAATGAATTGCATATATAGCATGTTGCCTGGTACTCTGCTTGCCATTGTCCTTATCTCTTTTTAGGGGGAACGTTGAGAGTGAAGCCTGGGGTTGAGTTGGATGTGTAGGGTACAGTACTTATATTGATAATTGAATAATAACTTCCATTGATTTGTGTGGCATTTTGGATCTGGATTGGAAATTATGAGCTGTTGATTGTAATGGACATAAAAATCCTGATATTGCTTCTGGTATATTATGTTTTTTAATTTTGTTCTTAGTGTGTTTGGTTTTTTTGATGGCACACATTTGGATGCTTTCTCAACCCAATCCATTTGTCTTGGGTTGTTGATGTGAATTTTTTTTTTTGAGCCATTAGAATGGGAAATCAAACACACCTTAATTCAACTGAGTTTTATTGGATCATGTTTGTGCAGGCTTTGGGTTTTAGGGTCTTAAAGAGGGCTGATAGACCTCAACAAAAGGTGAGTTTCCTTATTCTTCTTACTTAGCATTCTACTTAAGCCAGGACATATATCGTACCTAAGCTTTGACTTAAAAAATTTCCTGTATTATGTTGCATATCTTACAGTATACTATAGTCATGCTTGGGTACGCAGACGAGCAAGAGACAACTGCATTGGAGCTTACATACAACTATGGTGTTACTGAATACACCAAGGGAAATGCTTATGCACAGGTTGGTAAATACGTATTATTAGGTTATATTTCCTTCTGGAAACCTAAACCATTCTTCGCATTTCTGTTCCCATTGATCATAAAACTTATTTGTTGTATATAACAGGTTGCTATAGGTACAGACGATGTATACAAGAGTGCTGAGGTTGTGAACATAGTCACACAAGAGATTGGAGGGAAGATTACTCGGCAACCAGGGCCAATTCCTGGCCTTAACACAAAGATCACTTCTTTCTTAGACCCCGATGGATGGAAAACTGTAAGTATTTTCTTTTTGATTTAGTTTTAATGTTGTAAAGGTGTGGCTTACTTTCTATCTATTTATTTTTAACATAGAATCAAGAGCTGAAATAGTAGGCTAATTATGACGCAGAACACATGCATATGCTTTTACCTGGGTCAACTACAACTGTAATTTTACAATAGTATCATAAACTACGAAATAGAATATGCTTTAACTGAACTTGCCAGTTGCATTACTTTTTAATTACTGAACCCTTTTATGCAGTTAGGTTAATTATGAGTATTAACGTAACAAAACTACTTAGAAGTGAGTTTAAATCTAACTCATTGTGAGAACTTAGAAGTGAGTTTAAATCTAACTCATCCTCACAATGACTTATAAAGTAAGGATTGCCCCCATGTGCGTGAGGATAGATCCATCAAACCTTGTTAGGATAAACTTTGATACCATATTAAAATGAATTTATGACTAATTTATCTTCATAAAACTGACTTGTAAAGTAAGGACTAATTTATCTTCATAAAACTGACTTGTAAAGTAAGGATTGCTAATTGGCTTGTAAGGTAAGGATCGCTCACACTTATACACCATAAAATGATATAATTTTTAGTCGATGTGAGCTCTCCAACAGGATATTAGATATGGTATGCTGCAAGATTCTTGATAGTTGCTGCACGGTTCTTGAAAGTTGTAGAAAGGAGAAAGATTCACACACACTTGATATACGTAGGATGTGCATATACGAATTGGGAAAGAAGGAAGAACAGTTAAATAAAAAAACAAGATACAATCTATATATTTAAGGAAAAGAAGGAATGTAGAACCTACAGACAAACTAACTGTTATCAGTAAACTGATAAAACAGAAAACAGAGGTTCTTAACAAAAACAGTTGTTTCTTCAGAGCTGAACGTTTATCGATTATGATTTATGAATGTGAAATGTAGAGCATGTGCATAAACTATTGCCTTGCCATTATTAATGATAAGTATGTGCTAAGTGGTGTGATTCATTTTGTTTGAGTTTTGTAGGTTTTGGTTGACAATCAAGATTTTCTGAAGGAACTGGAGTGAAAAGTGGTATTTTCACAAAATATGAAGTAACAAGATGGTGTGTGTGTGTTTTTTTTATCAATGTAGTGGTCTTCAGTATGGTTTCTCCTATGCGACTTTCTAATTGATTGGGGACGCACTTCAAAATATTTGGCAAAATCGGAGAATAATTCTGATGTATTACGCAGAACCTAAATCAATTTCGATTGCCCTGGATTTGGTGGTCCAATAAAATTAGTTTTATGCAAGAGCAAATTAGCTTTCCATCTTAATACTATTTACGCTTAGTTATAATTTTGGTTTTGCATTTTACCAAATCCGAATATTTTTTCCCGATAATTGTAGTCCTTTTATTTTTTACTTTTAAATATATTTAACTACAAAAGTGTAATGTATCAATTAATTTCTTGATTTTTAAGATTACTTATTTCAATGAAGAAATTCACATTCCTTAAATTTCATTTTTTTGGATGGAACTATTGAATTTCCTTATATTTTTTATTCTTTGGATTAAATAATTTTATTTCTTATATTTCAAATAATTTATGAGTAGGTCTCATTGAGAAGTGACAGAATCATGGAATGTGCTTCTTGTGAAAAGTATGTGGATATGAGCATAAATTCAACATACCCACATGTTAAAGGGTAAATAATTGTTAAACTGTACAATAATTGTTAGAAAATTAGCAACTTAAAATTTTGATAAATAAAATACATATTGAACAAAAAATAAAACTAATTATAACTATATATTTTTCACTTAATAATTATTGTTGTTATATTTTATAATTTAAAAAGTATTTATAACATCTATCTATTTATAGTCTATGTTTGACACTCCAACCATCACATTACCAAATGTTTACATAGTTTTTTTTTTCTATTGATAAATCTATTCAACTTAAGTCAACACGAAGATGAAGTTTTAGAAGAGCTAAGGAAAATGGATTTTTTTTTATATAAACCAAAAGTAGGATGATAATCATGACATGTTTATTAAATTTCAGAATTAGATAAAATCTTCTTATAAAATTTCCCTATAAATGATAAGAAATGAATATACAATCTCTTTAAAATAAAACTATATTGTTTTATCATTAATCAGCATGAAACACAAATGGAAAAAAATGAAACAATTTTTATTTGACGTTTGATTTCGCTAAAAAATATGATTTTATTAATTCTAAAATGGATGAGATTGATAGTTGGCATGCAAATTTAATTATATAAATTTGAAACAATTAAAGCTCACATAGAATAAATTGAGATACACTTATAAAAACCAAAAGGTAGTAAAATTATAGTTTAATAACCATAGTGTATAAAATCACTTTTACATTATCAACTACAATAAAAAATATTAATATAATTTTATAAATTCTAAATATATTTGAAAAAAGTCAAACAAAATCTAATACCTTACCTACTAAGAAAAAGGATATTATAGGGGCTATAGAAGAAGAAAGAAAAACTACATCAACATTGCTTGGCGCATACATCTGGCACGGCAGAATATGAGAATGGTGACAGTAATGTGTCTGGGTAGATCTACCCAGAATTTTGCTTCGAAAATAATTTTGATGTTTGTATAGTTGATAGAAAATAAAGAAAGATGTTTGTCTCGGTTTTCTCCCCATCTGCTAAAACTATGATGACATTCTAAAACACCTATAATCAGGAGATGAGACGAATTTTTTATGAAGAATGGGGAAAAGACTATTGAAGGATATTATTATCTACTCTAGTATTTGATTTAAGATGAAGCTATTGTATCTGTTTTGTCCACTGGATAACAACCGAGAATACGAAAAAATCTTGTACATTCCTGAAACATAAGGGAAAAGAGCCAGCAATTTGAGTTAATATCAGAATACTACATTCTAAAAAGTGTTAATGCTGACAGAAAAATATAGAATGGTAAGTGGATACTTCCAAACTCATATATATATACTGATGATCCAAAACTGTAAGAATGTAGTATCCAACTTGCAAATGGGTGGGGGAGGTTCACCATTGTTGACCATTATTTGTCTAAATGAGATGCTTTTTTTCCTATCCATGCCAGCAAAAATAAAAAGGAACCAAAAGAGGAGAAGATTGAAAAAGATGCTGCTTTCATATCAAGCAGGTAGAAACTGCACGAATCTATGGAACAATGCAACATTGGATTCTAAACATTTTCAATCATACAAGGAAATCCCACAATCAATGCAACTTAGTAGATTGCAAACTAGTCCGAGCAGGTAAGAGAACACACTAAAGCATGTGTTGGAGCTGGAATGAGCACTCAAAAATAGTAAAAACCAAAAATAGGTTTAGAACATGAAAAGGCATGGTTGCCACAAATGGATTCCATTGTGACCAGGGAAGACAGAGCAATAGAATTGTAGAAAGGGAGTAATGATATTTTCACGCTATGATTGGCTGACCTGCAAATTTTCTAAAGCGTATCGTGCACGTGGATCTGCCAAAGAAGCTTCAAAATCAATGTATAAAAGGTACTTAAAGCTCCTGCCACCAGAAAACTTCATGTCTTAGTCTCAGATTTACAACACACTCAGAACAACAGAATCATTAAACCATACCATAGAGTAAAACCAAACCCCATTCCCCAAGTTTTTCCTTCCTATTTTGAACCCCAGAGTTGGATATATGCTTTCCAGGGTAAAGATATAATATGCTCGTTAACATGTATTAACTTGAATGATTAAAATTAAGCCTCCAATTTTTCTTTGACTAGTTATGGCCAATTAATTGTATAGTAAATCTATAGTTTACATACAGATACAGTTGAAATTCTTAAATGGGAAACAAAATCTATTACTCACGTAGCACTTCCTTCTTTTGAATCATCAAGAGCACTTAATGGACAATGCTTCAGCGGGCGGCTCTCTATCTGAAATCACACCGAAGAAATGAGATGAATGAAGCAAGAGTTTTAATTTCTAGTATTATTGTAGCATACCTTTGACAAATTAATGTTCCTCAAGGCAAACGCTCCCAGGGCCCTGAATAGTACAGTAGGATCTTCGTCTAGACTGAAAACAATGCTAGTCTGGGGGAAGAAGTCATAAATTTCATCAGTAAATTCATAAAAGTTATATATAAAATATTGTTTTTATTTTCTACCTTATAGGGCCTGTCAGTTCCTGGAAATATAGGATCCCTTGCAAGTATCAGAAAGCGAGTAACATTAACATCATCATCCTAGGAAAAAGAAAAAGAATCAGCATAACTTCAATCTTGAGATCATCCACAATGACAGGCATGTTTTTTTTTGTTATACAATCTTGTCTAGTAATCAAGTATAAAGATGGAATAAAAAGAATGAGCAGTAAGAATTATCAGTCATTCTTTAGACATCTAAAAGGATGTCCAAGGATGGAAGATGCATGTCTTTTTGTTTATGCAGGAAAGCAGGATATAATGTCAAGACAAGGGCAATAGACAATCAAAATGACAGGAGAACAACTACAACAGCTGGTCTGGCTTCCTGGTTGGAATACTATTGCTCTCGGGAATTACAACAAACAAGGACAGAGTACTGAATCCTAAGTGGCTGCATATAAGGAATTCAAGTCTTCGAATTTTTATATCCAGTGAAGGGAGTTATCAGCTAGACCAAGTTTTCTCTGGTGGCAATTATGTTGTAGGATTTTATTTGAAAACCGGTACTTGGTCAGATCCTATTGAACCTAGGTAACAGACTCCTCTTGCAAGGCAAGGGGAAAAAGCAAAGGAAGAAATTACTAACTACAGAGAAGGGTAGAGCCAGGATAGTGCTGGGTCAGAAATAGACTGTGAAGAAACACTTATGGTACAATTTGAGGATTAGCAGGGAGGTCAACCTACTATGCGAATTTCGGAACCTAAGGGAAAGCATCTGCAGAGTTAATATGCTGATAATCAAGAGAAGGAAATTTCAATTTTCTTATTTCAATGCTGAGTTTGCTACATAACAGCAGAGGAACAGCACTTGGAATGTACCACAAGTCTTAATTATACCCCATAGTAACACAGTATATCTCATTTGGGTACAGTTGATGTAGCAACCAGCTCCAATGAACTCATTGTTTATATGAAGACATGTTGCAGACAATAGAAAAACATAGAGTAAGAGTAAATGTTGTAGCAGATGAGTCTTCCAAAACATGTAACTGAAGTCTTACCTGGATTCCTTCAGCTAGAATGTCAAGGCCATATAGTTTTGCTGCCCTTGAACTTGCAATAGCTCCAATGTCCCTTCTTCCTTCTAAGGCCACAACCTGTTCACAATGTCCAAATCATTATTATGACATGCAACTCTAAACCTAATCAATGATGGTCTTCAGTGGAGTAGAGAAAATTTGTAAAATACCCTAGCAGCTGCAGCAGTATCATCTACACCAATGTTTGTAACACCTAAATTAGTAAGCATAGTCTCACATTGGACAAGAGCCTGCATGTAAGGAGATCGTTTTAAAAGTTATACCTTGGTAATGTTAATGATAATGAGGCAGATGACTGTTTCAAGCATTTGTGCAATCACAAATCCAATTATGTGATGGCATGGTACTCTATCATTTTGGTTAGAAAATATTATACAGTTATACACTTAGCTACTTCATTGATGAATTTTTTTATGAACAAGAAAAGAATGAAATAAATAAAAGACATTTTAACCTGTGTACATCATCCATATATACAGCAATACCTGTTTACACAACCTCTCATATTTACCAAAGAATAGTTATCAAACCAAAACAATAAAATAAAGTAAGCTCAAAACGACTTCAAAGTTTACTCAGTCCCTGAAACAGTGAAAGGATATCATTGTGATGTATTATGATAATGATAGTGAAAGTTAATTGGTAGTTTTGGCTTGTTGTAGTTAGAGGTTTAAATAATCATAAAGGGGAGTGATAATTCACCACTTCTATGTAACATAGATATATCGATATTAATTTTTTTATTTTTTATTTAAATATTTATATTATTATATATTATAATAAATTTAAGTAGTCTTATATTTAATAAGAATGGTTAGAATATTACTTTCTAATAAAAAAATAAGACCTATTATTATTTATAAATAGTTTGACACTCTTTAAAAGAAAAGAAAAAACATCTACTTCACATCCCATTTTAATAATAATAATAATAATAATATATAGTAGTGCTTTAAGTTAAAAACTAAAAAATTATAATAAAAAATATTTGGCAATATCCAGGAAGACTTGGAACCTTTGCACATTGAAAGCTACTGAGATATCAACTGCCAGGTGCCTTGAGATGTTGGTGTATTTACTTGCAAATATTTGTGTGCTTGTCATATAAAATAGTGTTAAAGTTTTATAGAAAGGGTTAGAAATTTTGTACCGTGATTATTCTGTAGTACCGTAATATAATATAATATATTATTATATTATTATTAGGTTACTCACAAATATTCAATCTTATTTACTTACAAATATTTAATCTTATTTATAAAATATACATGTCTCGATATAAAAATAATGTGTTAACGATTTTATATTAATAAAAAATAATGTTAATTCATATTATAAGTAAAAATAATTCTCATCTCACCAAAACAAATTAGGTTTGAATTCATGCTCAGATATTGTGATTTGAAAGCATGTTTATGTGTAAAAAGATATGGAAAAGAATGATATCTAATGGCGAACCTGAGGATGACTGATTACACATCTGAGGTCTTGTTTTGTGACACCATTCTGTGCCAAGAGGCAGTGTTTAATTTGCAAATGAAGCTCCCCAACAATGTGCAGCTTGTGGCGTATAAGTAAGTCATAATTACGGTGGATGCTTCCAACAATAGAACTTTCGATTGGTAGAACAGCTTTATCCACTAACCACGATTCAACAGACTGCAAAAATGATATAAGCAATCATCACATTCACAGAATCTATTACTTAAGGCATATAATCAAATTCACAGAGAGAGAGAGAAAGAAAGAAACAATGGAACCTTGAATGCAGTATCAAAGTCAACACATGGAACTGTCTCACATTTTGGATATGCTTTCAAAGCAGCATCCTCAGTATATGCTCCTGGAAGACCCTGTGCATCAGGTAAATAAATTCACTGGTTAGAAGTGGTATTAATAATTCCATCAAACCTTTTTTTTATCTGAAAATAACTATCAATCATCATACCTTATAAGCAACGCGCACCTTTGACCTATCACTTGAAGAAAAACCATTATCACCTAATTGCTCTGCAATTAAAAAGTTTGCATTGTCGTGACAAAAGGAAGAAGAAAAAGGAAATGTGATTGAATTGCTTGTCTCTACCAAAAAATAATTATGTAGAATTTAACAGTGAAAGAATTCATGGAAACAGTTGGTTTGAGAAATGGAAAATATTTTATTTTTTTAATTTTTGGATTAACTTTTTTAAAGTAAGATTCAACCAGAACTCATAGCGTTGGAAATATGAATTAAATTAACCCATTAAGTCAAGCTAGATTATACTATTCCACTTATTTTGATTGACACCTTTAGCCGTAGGAATAATCTTTCTATCCATAAGAAAATACACAATATGTCCGTTCAAAATTTATAAGTAACATATATTTTCTATTTACAAGTATGTGATTACCTAATTTATTATCAAGAATGGATTAAAACTTCACTAAGTTGTCATTAAATATTTTTCTGTTAATGATGAATTGAAAACCACATGCCCAAAATGGCCATTCCAGACAGAATATTTAATTAGCAAAGCATGCTTATGAGAGAAATATATATAAGACATGCAAGATTTTCTGAACATGACTGATGGTCACATAGCAATAAAAAATCATTCTCCATATATATATACCACAGAAATTCTAAATTAAAATTGAGATATGTTTAAGAAAAACTCACTAGGAATCAGGTTAGCATCCTTGTGAAACCCCTTCAACACACTTGGCTGAACCCTGATCCTGTCAGCATCCCCAAAAGACTCAACAATAGCCTTCTCATCTTCCATTGGAGTCAAAGCTTTGGGAGCCGAAACACGCAAACAGCAACACTCCCTCTTGCAGCATTTCTGAGGTCCTTGTTTTAAATTCACACCCATTCTAGAAGTAGCAGGATAAAAGGTTATTGCCAAGCCCAAATGAGGAGCTTTGGCACAACCCCAGATGCAACAATCGTTGAGAGCCATCAAGATCTTCAAGAAAACACAGAAGAAGTCAACACTGATCAAATTTAAGTTATTGTGGTTGGTGAGGAACTTCTTGCAGGCATAATATGATGATGGGGTTAGAGCAAAGTAATATATATAGTTTCATACGATATCAGTTATGAACTGTACCTTGAAATGATAACAAGTTTTGGAATTTGACAATGAGAACAGACCCGTTGCTAGAAAGACAAAGCTAGTAACCAGAAAATTGTTCTTTTGCAAGATTGTACCGTGAAGCCCCTCCTCCCTCACACTATATATATATATATATATTTTGTTCTTCACAGACATTGTCTGCAAGAAATTATATTCTGGTTGAGACATAATCAGTAACCAACTCTTCTACTCATTATAAAGATTATTTTGAAAGTTACTTGTAGATTTTTAATTGATTTATATAAATTTCTTGCATAAATTAATAATACATAAATTAATATATACAATAATAATACATAAATTTATATATCTTTTAAATACTTTCTATATTTTAATATTTTTTATTAAATTTCATTAAATGAAATATTAAATTATATGTTAAAAATATACATGTCATTAATGGTAGTAACTGTTAAAATTGTAAAAGAGAAAGTTTGGTCAAAGTGAATTTGTATATGCTTCAAGATTAATATTCCAGTCTGAACTGTTTAAATTTTTAGAAAGTCATAAAAATTGCATTCTTCATCCATAATATTTAAAAATGAAGATATAAATTTGTGCGTTTTTAAAATTTAAAATATACCTCAATTTAGAAACGCTCTGTAGAGGGTCTAGTTGCATAAGTTATGGACCATAATCCTAATTAAGAATTTCTCAAAGAAATACTCCTTCTTGCACAAATGAGAGACCACTCTTGTCAACGAATTTGAAAGTGGTTTGTTTATAGAATTCTAATTACTTTTTTGGGTCAATTATGATTTATTTAAATTATTTAGTCCAAAAATTAGTTTTGATGCATTTAATTTTAAATATAAAATTTAACAGTTATCATAAATAAAAATTTATGATTTTAATGTTATTTTAAATAAATATATAACCTTTTTTTTTATCTATGATTGGATCATATTATTCACTTTTAATCAAGTGTAACAATTACTACAAGGGAATTATTAGATAAAAATTAAACCAAATATGTATTCCTTCGAAATCTTATGGGATTTTTAAACACATAATACAACACCGAACCCAATTCAAAAAAGAGAACTTTACAACTCTATGCTTATGTTTAATCCACAACTACTAGACTTTTAGTTGAGCCAAAATCCATACTTCTTCCATATCAATCTTTCCCTACTTGAATATTATACAGTTCCTATATGTATCTAAATCTCTCATTTTATTGCAATTCTTAACCCTTTTCAAGCTACATTCTGCTTCTCGTTTAAGTTCATAAGATGAAATTTTTGGTAATCTAGCTCTAAGTTGATTATGGTGTATATTGTATATAAATTCACACATTAACCACACTATATTTGTCGATTTGTAGTATAAGAATAGGTGTTCAAGAGTCTCATCATTCTCATTACAAAACACACACCTACACTATGATTTGCAAGTACAATATATACCGATTTGACAGAGAAGTGACCATCTTCAACTTCCTTCCAAATTCACTTGTCAATAGTGCCAAATTTATGAGTTTTACCTTCCAGCAAAAGGATAAGTTCGCGTTCTTGTGTTTAATTTTTTTCTTAAAATAAAAGATGTTAAAAACTCAAGAATCTTGATTTTTATATAAAAAATAAAGAATGAAAGTAAAATGATCGAAATAACTTCTAAAATAAACAACTGATAGCCTGGTCTTTCTATATTTCATCTTGAACTAGTCGAGGTGAGACATTAAAACAGAAGTTTTAGTATAGAAAAAAAAAACTGCGTTAAATTTGAGGAATCTGTTTGAAATGTTTTTTACAAAAAAATTTGAACTTTGAAAAACTTTTAAGTTAAATTTGACTAATGTACTGTAGGCATTTAATGCTGACTTAGTGGAAATCTTGTAATGACTAAAAGAAAAATCTGATTGCAATTACTTTATGATACATAACATAGACGGGTATAAAATTAATATCATATTTCTAAAATCAAAAGTCATGACACAGTCTTGCATCTATCCAGAGAAACATCTATGTACCGAGAACTTAGCTGTAAAAGGTTTCTATTGTTGATGTTTGTCACATCTATATGTACTTGACAATGTTGGTTTCATGTTCTTCCCATCTGCTAAGATATTATGATGACATTTTGAAGCACCTTCTTAGTAGATGAAAGAAGTTATGTGGTGATGGGGAAAAGGCTTTGAAAGGGTTGTCTCCTCCTATTGGTGATTCAAGATGAACATGATATGTCTGTTTTATCCACCGGATAACAGCCCAGAACACGAATAAATGTTGTATATTCCTGAAATGAGGTGGGAAAGAACCAACAATTTGAGTTAATATTTGACCACTACATTGAAAAGTCCCATAGCAACAACTTTGAGAAATGCTTTTGGGCCAAGCAGCTAGAAACAGCATTTATCTATGGAGCAGTATATTGGATTTTATGCATCATTCAGATAAGGAAATCTCAGTTAATATACAAAATGGTAGAATGGAAACTAGTCTGAGCACAAGTAAGAGAAAACACTGAAGCATATGTAGGAGCTGGAATGAGTACTCATAACAGGAATAGGTTTCTAACATGAAAAATAATGATATTTTTATTATATGATGGGCTAACCTGCAAACTTTCTAAAGCATATTGTGCATTTGGATTTCTCATAGAAGCTTCAAAATCAATGTAGAAAAGGTTGTCAAAGTACCTGCCACAGGAAAATTCAATGTCTAAGTCACAGATTCACAGCACTCTTCTTCCAAACAGAATAACAGAACAATGACTATTTACCCCAAAGCTTTTTCCTTCCTATTTCGAACCACAAAGTTCGAAATATATATGCTTTTCAAAGTATATCTGATAATATTGCAAATCCAAAATGAAAAAAAAAAAGACTACTCACTTGACACTCTCATACTTTGAATCATCATGAAACCTCTTTGGGCGGCTTTCTATCTGAAATCGCACCAAAGAAATGAGAGCAAAGAAGCACGAGTTTTAAGGTATACTGGATAGAAATTTTAAACACAACAAGACTATAAAGTAATTTAAAATTTAAAAAAAAAACAAACTTTCATAATTTAGATTTTAATGAATTCATATAATAAAAATTTAAAAGACTATTCAATAATTTACAATTTAAAACAACAAAATTTAATAATTTAGATTTTAATGAATTCATATAATACAAATTTAAATTATTTTAGAATTATAATACTGAATGTAAAAGTAAAAAATAAATTATAAGATAATTTGGATAAAAGAAAGTAAAACCAAAATAATATTTTAATTTCTAAATTCGTTAAATTTAAAATTACGTTTTTTTTTTTCAATAAATAGTGTTAAAAAACATCATCATGTAAATATACTGAGATCCTAATTAGGAGTCACCTCCATTTTGTTAATTGATAATACCAATCCTTACAAAACCTAACGGGTAATATATAGTAAGATAAAGATTGTGTCTTTGTCCAATTACAAAGAATGTGTGTTGGATTACAAAATAATATTTGTATGATATGAAGTGAGAAAACATTATGTGATCAGAAAATGAAAAGTCTAACAAAAGATAGGGAAAAAAAGTATGATGATGAAAATGATAAGTTTAACAATAGATAGGAAAAAAATAAGTATGTTATATATTCATAAATCCTAAATCAATATTATAAAATTTATCAAGATGTCTTAAAAAATAATCAATAATATTTTTTATGAATATCAAAAGACTTTTTTTGTCAATTATAGAAAAATCTTAATTACGTTGTCTTCCTAAGATTATTCTAATACTTAATTTATTTATATTACTTCAATTTTTTAGTTAATATCATAAAAATTTATAAAAAAAATTAATATCTTCTAAAATAATAAAAACACTCCTATTAATTTCAAATTTCAACTGGTATTATTTTAGCAAACCTTTGACAAATTAATGTTCCTCAAGCCAAAGACTTCCAGGGCTTTCGATAGTACAGCGGAACCTTCTTGCAGACTGAAAACAATGCTAGTCTGTGGTAGAAGTATTGTAATATTCATCAGTAAATTTGTCAAAATTATATATAAAAATAGATATAGTTTTCTGTACCTTATATGAACCGTTAGCTTCTGGAAGATTAGGATCCCTTGCAAGTATCAAACAACGAGTAATGTTGTCATCATCCTATAGAAAGATAAGAAAATGAATCAGCTTAACTTTAATCTAGGATAACAGCAATAACAGACATGTTTTCTATTTTGCTTTTGTTACACAATCATGTCTTCTGATGAAAAGGAGCACTGAGCAGTAAGAAGTTGAATCTTCTTAATGCTCTTGGGCATCCTTCATTATTGTACTTGGTTTTTATATGAAAATCAGAAACATGTACACGCAGCTTTGCAATCTAAATCAATGCAGAGATGCTTGAACTCATTGTTTATATGAAGACATGTTGGCACAAGAAAACCCTACAGTAAGAGTGCATGTTGTAGCAGATGAGTCTTTCAAAACATGAAACTGAAGTCTTACCTGGATTCCTTCTGCTAGGATGTCGAGGCCATATAATTTTGCTGCCCTTGAGCTTGCAATAGCTCCAATGTCCCTTCTTCCATCTAAGGCCAGAAGCTGGTCACAACGTCCAAATCATTAGGACATACAACTCTACAACCTAATCAATGCTTGTTTTCAGTGGAGTAGAGAAAATTTGTAAAATACCTTAGCAGCTGCAGCAGTATCATCATCTACACCAATGTTGGTAACAGCTAAATCAGTAAGCATCATCGCACATTGAACAAGAGCCTGCATGTAAGGAGATCGTTTTAAAAATTTAAATGTTTTACATAGTTATTTGTCATAAACTATGTTGGTGCAAACCAGTGGTGATGTTAGCAGATTCAAACCCTGAAAAACTCTGTAAGTATATAACCTCATTTATGTATTCATATTATAATCATACAGTTGCTAAAACATTATTTTTATGTAGTAGAGTATTTAAGTGATCTAATTGAACTATTCTGCCTTTGACAATTAGCTTTTGAAGGAAGAATTACTTCTAAGTGTTTAGGTGCTTATATAATCCAACAGTGGGCATAATATAATTCAATAAGTTGTAGCAACGCGAGGTTATAAAGCATCTTAGTTGTGAAAAAAGATAGAAAAGAATGACATAGCCAACCTGAGGATGACTGAGTACAAATTTTAGGTTCTCTTTTGTGGCACCAGTCAATCCCAAGAGGCAGTGATTAATTGGCAACTGCACCTCCCCAACAATGTGTAGCTTGTGGTGAAGAAGAAGATCATAGTTATGGTGGATGCTTCCAGCCACAGAACTTTCGATTGGTAGAACAGCTTTATCCACTAATCCCGATTCAACAGCCTGCGGAAAAAAATATATAAACATATCATCACAGAATCCATTAGGTAATGCATCATATTCAGAGAGAGACAGAGATGTAAACAAACAAGGAATTGAACCTTGAGTGAAGTCTCAAAGTCATCACATGGCACTGTCTCGCATTTTGGATATGCTTTCAAAGCTGCATCCTCAGTATATGCTCCTGCAAGGCCCTGCACATCAACTAATTCACTACTTAGAAGTGCCATTAATGATGCTATCAATCTTTTATTTCAAACAACTATCAAGCATCATACCTTATAAGCAATGCACAACTTTGTCCCATCCCTTGAAGAAGATAAATCATTGGCTGTTAATGACTCTGCAATCAAAGAAGTTGCTTAGTCTTGCCAAACGCAAGAAAAAGGAAACGAGATTAATAATGATTCCACAAAATTAATTTTATTCAAGTTTTGACCAATTGAAAAGATGTTTTAATCAATCCAATAACTATTTCAATTCTACTGAATGAAGATTTTAAATATCATCAATTGAAGAGATTCATCAGCAATCAAATTTAAACAAAATACTGTTAATAAATCAAGTGACATCCTTGTGTAAGTGTTTCTCACTTAGACGCGGATTAACATCCTTGTGAAAGCCATCGTCTAACTCGGTTATCTGAACCTGGACCCCATTCACAACACGCTTCTCATCTCCAACTAGAGTCAAAGCACTTGGATCCCAAACACTCGAACAGCAGCATCTCCACTTGCTGCATTTCCCAAGATCATCATGTTTTAAATTCATGCTCAGTCTTGAACTTGCAGGCTGAAAGGTTGCAAAGCTCGATAGAGGAGCTTTGGCACAGCCCCAGATGGAACAATCATTGAGAGCCATCAAGATCTCAAACGATTAGAGTCTGGAGGAAGTTGCAGAAGAAGTCCAAATCAAATTGAAAGTTTTTTGGTTGGTGAAGAAATTGTTTTAGGCACAATATGATGATGGGGTTAGTATTTTACCAATTTATATATAGATTTGTAAATGGTATATCAGTTATGAACTGATCTGTGTACCTCGAATTAAATGAAGTTTTGAGAATTGATAGAAAGAAATGGTAGGAAACCAGAATAACATTGATCTTGCAATAGCTTATGTGTAACTGACACGGTTCCTCCTCCTCTCTCTGTATATATTTTGCTGTCTTTTTTAAACCAAAAACTGATTCTATCTTCAGAAACATTAAATATAGATATTTCTTCTCGATACAATTGTCAGTTACTTCCATCTTTATAATATAAATACTATTTTTGTTATTTAATTAAAACATAATAATATCATAAAACTTTTTTATATTTTTTATTTAATAATAAATTATGACATACTACTAATTTTATATTATGACTATCTTAGGAAACATATTTTTTTAATGATTCTTATCCGTTCACATGTGATTACGCGTAATAAAATTATATACCAAAACAACACATTCTTTAAATATTTCTTAAGAATTGTATTTTCTGTGTAATACATTGTTTTTGAATGAATTATATTTAAAAAAAACGTGTCATCAAGATTGTGTGATGAGAGAGAAAATATCTTAAAGATGTGAATAAACTTAAATATTGAACAAAAATAATTTCTTTTAGAAAAACAAAAATTCTTCAAATAAATAAAACAAAATTATGAATAAGGTTTATGCAATTAAACAATTGGTTTTTTTTATAGAGTCAAATATTTATTATGTAAAGAAAACAAAGATATTAAGAAATAAGTAAAAATAATGAAATATGTGTTATAAAAGCTCTTTAATTTAATGAAATTAAGATAGGTATTGCTGATATGTTTTCTCATTTTTTTTTAAAGTAAGTAGTTAATAACTTTTAAATATCTGTAACATTTGTAGAAATGAAATTAAACTTAATGTTAGAAAGTCATAATTCTAAATATTTATTATGTTTTAATTTTAATGTAATTGTGCGTCTCCATTCATTTCAATCTTATCTAGAAGTGCTTTGACATTTATCTTAAAATGTTATTAATCATTTTGATAAGACTCACAAACATTCTTCTTGTACATCCATAAAGTTAATGCAAAGTTTAACATGTTAGATAACACCAAGATAAAAAAAAAAAAAAAAAAAAAAAAAAATTAAACTATTAAAAATAAAAAAAAAAAAAAAAAAAATAAAAAAAAAAAAAAAAATTATAAAAATTATATATAAATAATTAATATTATAAAAAATAAAAATAAATATATCATAAATTAAATAATAATATAATAAAATCCAA
>Ga0123342_1001081_pt1 | contig 45354 bp, 18 predicted proteins | sample Turbeawhitnodule_FD_89960 | JGI IMG/M metagenome (GOLD analysis project Ga0123342, IMG submission 89960) | Root nodule microbial communities of legume samples collected from Mexico - Turtle bean Mexico white nodule | ecosystem: Host-associated > Plants > Roots > Nodule | place: Mexico: Nepantla...
AAAAAAAAAAAAAAAAAAAAAAAAAAAAAAAAAAAAAAAAAAAAAAAAAAAAAAAAAAAAAAAAAAAAAAAAAAAAAAAAAAAAAAAAAAAAATAAAAAAAAAAAATATATATATATATATATATAGAATATGGAATTTTTCTAAAGTTCTTAGTTCCTTACTTTGTGACATCGTTTCCTTGAATTTTTTTACACAATAAAAAGATTATAATAGTTTCTTTAAAAATTTTGTAAAAATTATTATGCTTTTAAGGTGAGTCAACACCAATCTTTTTCATTGTGTTTTATACAATACTTTACAGCATATTGTCGTTTTATTTGAAGAAAACAATAACATGGAGACAATATATTAACTTAAAATTGCTCAAAATTCTAACTTTTTTATAACTACTAAAACTATAATTAATACGATTGCTCGCAGATGACAAAGAGAATTCTAGGTTTCACATATCAAGAACTGTGTAAGCAATGCAATAAAGAAAGAAAGAACTGAGCGTGAAGAATCCTAACGGAAAGAGAGGGAAGAGAGAAAAAAAGAGAAGAAGAAAGAAAATGAAAAGCAAATATGAGAATTGTATTTCGTAAGATTTGAAAATAATACACGGTGCAAAAAGCAAAACGTAGGTGTATATATAAGTAAACTATGCCTGAGGCTGTGGTGGTTACAAAAAGCAGACGGCCCCATAAAGGCCCATTACAAAATACTATTGGGCTTTATCACCCCCCTCAAACTGAGAGTAGATGTTTTACATCTCTAACTTGGATTTGAGAGTACTAAAAGTTGCAGGAGTAAGCAATTTGGTCAGGATATCTGCAATTTGGATGGAAGAAGTGATTGTCGATAATTTGAGAATACCAACATTTATCTTTTTACAAAGTACGTGACAGTCGATATCAATGTGCTTGATGCACTCGTGAAAGACTTGGTTAGAGGTAATTTGGATTGTTGATTGGTTGTCACAGTATAAAGTTGCTAGTTTTATGAAAGGAATGCTTAGTTCAGTAAGGATATAAGTTTACCATTGTAATTCACATGTAGTGGCAAAAAGAACTTTGTATTCACCTTCAAAGGAGCTTCGAGAGACAATTTGTGGTTTCTTAGATTTTCATGAAATTAGAGACTCACCCAAGAAAATTGAGTAGTCAGGGACAAATTTATGATTTTATGGGCATGTGGCCTAGTTTGAGTCAGTATATCCACGAAGTTAAAGATTGTTGTTACAATGTAGAAAAATGCCATCTCTAGTATTGCCTTTGAGATAGCGAAGAAGGCATGAAAAAACTTGTTGATGGATTGTTGTTAGTGTAGTTATAAGCTGGCTTAAATTCTGTTTGCAAGGTAAATGAGTCTCCCAATTAATCTTTTGACGGTGGATGTGTCCTCAGGACTAAATTTTGTGCCTTCAAAAGAGGAGAGCCCTATGATCTTTACATTATAATAATTTCACCATTGTCAATAAGAATGAAATAGGTCTTACTCTTTTCAACATTTGTCACTAGGCTTGAAGCATAAGATAATGAATACATGACTAATTACCTAAATGACATCAATCATAAGTATAAGAGTGGTTACAAAATGTTATTCGAATGATAAAGATAATAATAATTAAGTATTATACAATTTAACATGGAGTTATTTAAAGATTGAGGTGATGTTGCTTAGGGTTTAGGGTTTAGACTCTTCAAGACAAAAGTTTCTCAAATATGAGAGTTAGTGTACCACTATAAACTGAGATAATCTAAATACAATCAACAAAAGATTAGTATACTTAATTAAAGTATTAATTAGATGATAAGACTAAGAGACTATAAATACAATAAATATAAGATAAGTATTGTTATTTAATTATACATTACCTACTAGAAAATTATTAAATAAAAATCAATTTTAGAGAAAAAAATAATTAGTTGTTATATGGACTAAATTTAATACTATTTTAGACTAAAAAAATTATTGATCCTAACACTGGTGCAGAAAAGCAAAAACAACGACGACTATTTTTAATTTAAAATAACGGCTATATAGCCGCATTTGATGTACACGTAGTCTTAAATCGAAGAGATAATAAGGCAGCTATTTAGCCGCATTCGTAAATTTGATTTATAAATGCGACTATTTGCCCTAGCCGCATCTATAAATTGCATTTATGAATGGTGCTTAGAGTTTCTTTTTTTTTTTTTCGCTGTTGTTTGAGTTTCTAATCAAAGTTCTCAACTTTGAACTTTTCCGAAGAAAATCATTATTTTAGCATTTCTTTTGATCTTTTGGTGCATCCATATCATACATCTTCACATTCTTAGTATTTCATCTGAATCTGACATGTTTTGAATAAAAAAAAAACAATACAAATAATGGATTGATATTGGAAGGCCTGATAACCAAGAACATAAATAAAAGTTCAAAAAATGTAAATAAAAATTTCTCAATGAAACACAAATACACTACGGAGCAGAGCGGCAACAACGACAAGGAAGGCACAGTAGAGAGCAAACAAAAATCTTCCCAATGAAACAGTGACCTTAACAATGACATAAGAGAAACGGAAAACATACAAAAATCAATGGTGAAGAAGAAGAGAAAAAGACAATTCTTACCAATGGCACGAAAACAAGACAATTGAAAGAAGAGATGAAGAAAAGAGGAAACACAATTAATGGAGGAAACACAAAAAAGAAACGAAGCGCGAGAGAAAGAAGAGTATGAAAACGTAAGTGGTGCCCTTCTGAATGAATTAGGGTAAAAAAGGTTTTAAGAAGACAGTTATTACAAATAGCCGCCTTCTTAAATCAAGTTAATTTAAAAAATGTCACCGTGTTTTGAAAGACCGCGTCTAACCATAAAAACGCATTAAATAATAGATCATTGTTTTAAACTGTTGTACTACTGTAATTAGCTACCAAAATTTTTAACTATTAAATGATTATATGAAAATTACACCTAACTTATGAATCATTATCATACATGTTCACCATTTAGATAATAGGTATTAAAAGAGAACTTCTAAGACAAATATTGAAGGAGAACATCCATAAGTATAAAAAAAAGTAAGATGTTGATCTTGGGAGATCAATCTAATCTAATCCTTGTAAGAATAATTAATACAAAATACCAGTTATGATTAAAGTCTTATAAGTAGAGAGAGAAAAAATTCAGATTAGGATTAAAAAGAAAGTTAACACCGTGGAGATTGTCTAATTTTCATATACATACACACAATATGTTTTCATCATAGGAGTTTTTATAGAGAGGAACTAACGCGGTTTAATCAATTTAGTTTGTAAGAAAAACAAAGAAAATTTAATTAAAGTAAATTCAGTAAATGAACTTATTTTACTATTAAAACCCCCGAAGTTATCATAAGGCCGTCATAATAAAAGAAAAATACAGAATTAAATCTTTAATTTCTTACATTCAATTTTTTGTTACTAAAACATATCAATCATCGATCAAGAATCAGTTGAAAATATTTTAACTAATTAAACTTATTTTATTTCTTTTTCTGCATCAACTTGTTCTGTGGTTAAAAAGTTCGTTTAACAACACATGTAGTAGTTATGTATTCACAATTAAAAAAATGCACCATCGAGATTCTCCTTTTGTATGTGAAGATCTAAGTGGACCCTTATTTGTCTTAATTTATTGAATGATGAAATAGAATTAGTAGTTCTTTAGATGCTTCGTAATCGATGAAATATTTGTCTTAATTAATGTGAAAAAATTAAGTTTAGGGATATTTATATTTTTTGTGAAAGGAATGCGTGGGATGATAAGTTGGCTAATTTAAGATTTATTCATAAAGAATTATTTCATTGGTATAATAGGTTTCTATTTAGTCTGTTCTTAAATTTTTTTATTAATAGGTATAGTCTATTTATGTATTGTTTTGTTAACATATGAGTTTTGGTCTAGTTTTCCCATATTTTTGTATTTTTTTTTTAATATCATTTTTCATGTGATGACAAATGATTGTTACTTGAGATGTTAAGTAACATAGTGATGCCTAACATAAATTTTTTTTTTTAAAAAAAAAAACGCAAAGTTTAGAAAATGGTGGTGGATATGCATGAGATGATGAGAAGAATTACTTAAACCCTAAGAGTCTGCATGAATGTGTATGATTATCTGTTTTAGGGTGGAATCGCCCTTCGGCGTGTCTTGGAAAAGGTACATGGTTCATTGATTCCAACAAGAGAACCCTATTGTGGTGGCACATGCAGGGTATCCTTTAATAATAAGGGAAAGTTGACCCAATAATAAGACCTGCAGTGATTAGTATGGGTATGTGTGAGTAGATTGAGATTAAGAAGAGATATATTATTATAATAAGTAGTGGATTGCTTTGAGAAGTGTTTATCTATGTGGAACCCACTCTCTTTGGAGCAACTCTCTTGTCTTTGTGTCAAAGAAGTTCAAGAAACAATGGTTCATTTTCATGTATATGAAAGAATATTGGTGGCTTTCAAAATTTAGCTGCAAAAGTCATTGCTACTAGTAACCACCCTTTCCAACTCCCTATGAAGACAATTTCTATTACCTCACTATACTTCATTCATTGCAACTAATTAATCAAAGGAAACAGTGTCAATATATTGTATTGACAGTGATGCTCATGACAAATCTTCCCTATAAGTTGAACCCAAAACCTAAATTTAGATATAATTATCAAGTTTTTTTACTATTTTTAATTAAATTCTGCTTTCTTTCTCTTTATTTTTATCAAATCAATTACATTATATGATTTTTAAAATATTTTTGTATATTTTTTCATATATTTCTACCGTCTCAAAAAATATATTCAATAGATTTAATTTATTTTTTCTACTTTTATTTCTCTCTAAACAGAACATAGTCTTTTTAACAATTAAACATATATATAAGAAAGTTATATATGTTAAACAGATATGTAATATGTTATATATTATATATAGGTGAAATTTTCATTTTGATAAAATATATGATACTTACTTTAAAATGGGTATATGAATTTACGGAGAGAATAAACCAATTTTACCTATTTTGACTGATTCGATTCGACTTAGATCCAGATCGAATCAATTTGATTTAGGTATTGGTATTTAACCTACTTAACTTGATTTAGACAGTTTGGACTAACTCGACCCCACTTGAATTGATAGATGTTGACCTGAGTCATGACTTAACTTAACTTGTGACCATGCCCACTTAATTTGATCTGGGTCTAGTTGACTTAACTCGATGTGTGTCCAAACCGAATCAACTTGACATGAGCATGACTTGACTTGGGTCTTGACTCAATCAACTCGACCTTTTCTTAGGTCGATTCAACTCGATCTATGTCCGAGCTTACTCGACTTTACTTGAGCTCAACCAGTGTTACCTTACTTGGATCTGACTCAACCTACCATTTCATAACTTGAAACGATCAAGACACCTTGATTTTGATTTTTAAAATTCAAAAAATTATCCAATATATCCAATCAAAATCTAGTTAAATGGTTGTAATTAAAACTCAAAAATATGAATTTGGATTTGAGATAAATTCATTTTTAGATTTAAAATAATATATAATATGTATTATATTTGACAATTTAAATTTTTTTCCCAATCCTTAAATAATTAATTACCTACAAATTCAAAATCATAGGTAATTACATACGTATTAATCTTATTATTATTATTATTATATTATTATTCTTATTATTAATTTTACTGTTAGGATTTTGTTGTCATAGAGATTTAACTCAAATCCCTAACACATATAACATTTAACCACTTATTGTCCCATATATGATAGTTTTATGCAATTCAGTCCATTCAAATTGAAACTTTCCTTTGCTTATTCGATATTGTAACTGTCATGCATTCTTCCTAAGAAGCTCCTTCCTCTGTCTTCACATAGAGCTTCATACCCTTTCAATAAGAGATCGTATGATTTATCGTTATTCTTTTTCACCCCTTTTCTTTCTTCCTTACATTCTTCATCTATGCCTTGCATTATCCTCCTCTCTCCTATACTTTCATAAATTTACGTAAATTTTCATGTTACCAATCCGTATCACATTTAACTATTTTTCCAACCCCTTCCAGTTACAATCATTTATAAATTTCACAAAGCCAATTTTTTCTTCTTATTTTTTTCCTAATATTAAAATATTTTCCACAAATCAAATATCAAATGGGAAAGTGGGAAAAGAAGAAAGAAGTTGTGAAGTACGAGTATCACTACAAGAAAATTATTAAATAGAAACTAATTTTTAAATATCAAAATAATTAGTTGTAATAGTAACTAAATTAGAGATTATTTTAGAAACTAAAAAAAAAATAGTTTTTAAATTAGTTTCTATTATTGTGAAATACTTTTTAAAGTGGTATCTAATTAGCTACCAAAATTTTAACTAGCAATTGTTTAGACTAATTTGGTAGCAAAATTCTTAGTTGTTCATTAGATACCAATTTAGAAATCATTTAACAATAATATAAACAAATTTAGAAACTAAAAATTTATTTAGCCCTTAAAATGATCTCTAATTTAGTTAATATAATGACTAATTATTTTTTATCTCTAAAAATTGATTTCTATTTCATAATTTTCTTATAGGTATATTTTTAATTTTTTTTATATGAGGTTATAGGTGAAACGGATGCTTAAGTATAATTGGTCTAGCGAAGAGAAAAAAAATGAACGAGTCTTAGGTATGGTAGCTGCTAAAACCTGGGGTGACTCACACTTTTTCCTTTCTGCTAGTCTTTATAAAAACTGACTCATCATTTTCCCATTAACCAAGAAAAGTCATATAAATATTGGTCCTGGTCGGTGATACGTGGCAGCTTCTCCTTTGCTACTTTGTAATCAATAAACCACTACCACATAAAAAACTCACCGACCCCACAACAAAGGTGTTGGGTTTTGAGAAAGCACAACCTTTGCCTATAAACTTATAACTTTAAAAACTCATTTAAGCACCTCACATTTTCTGAAACTCATTTATTACTTTTTTTACATAACGTATATTGGATATAGAGAAGTTGTATAAAACTGCAGCATATAATAAACTAATTTAAAGTTATTGTAAATTTATCATATTTGACTGAATTATTTAAACTAGACCGTTAAATAGGAGCAAAAAGTCAAAAAGAAAAGTTAAAGACTTTACTTAAATTGGACACAGCAGTTAGCATGTTAATAACTCTATATAAACCTTGTTTTTGCTGCATAATTTTCTCCCTCAAACAATCCACAACTGCTACAACCAGAACAGGTTCATAGCTTTTGCAATAGAAAAATGGCCTACCCTTCTTCTCAAAATTCTCAACCTGCTCTCCCTCTGCACCTGTGTCTCTTCTTGCTTACCTTGTGCATGTTACTTGGTTTCTCATGGTACTCCAGCTACGAGCCAATAATGGAGAGCTTCATGGATGAAGTGAAGTTGGTGCTGATGGTTTCTCCACTGCTGCTTCTGCTAGTTGTGCACTTCCTTTGCAACTATGGAGGAGGTGGAGGGGTCTTGTCTTCACTGGTTCCTTTGCCAGAGAGAGAGTCACTGCACAGAGCAGGTGGAACTCCTTGGGGTGTTGGCTTCGTTCTTGTTCTTCTTCTCTTCATGGTTTCTTACCAGTCTTCTTTCCAAGAACGGTGGTTTCCTCTCCTTAGCAGGTGAAAAGAGTGAGGTTCTTTGTTCCATCATCACATACATGGATCTTTCTTTGTAATTACTGTAATTTAGTTTGTTCTTCTCAGTGTTCTTCATGAAAACAGATCTCACTTTTTTGTTCAAAAGGGTCATTTGTTTGCAGTGAAGCTATCAGTTTCAGTTTTTAGAAATATAAACTTTGTGTATAATTAATAACTGATTTGAGTACCTTATAAATTATGGTATATATATATTTGAAGAGAGAATTTACAATTTACAATTTATACTAAGAATTTATATTTGAAGGATAGATTAATGGAAATATGGTGTTGGAAAGTTCACATGATTTAGATTTATCAATATATATTATAAGTAGAATTTGATTTTTTTTTTATCCACGTATCATTAGGATTTGGATTTTTTTTATTGACATATAATTAGGATTTGATAACATCTTAAATAGAATTGGGTGTGAAAGAATTACCTTCAAGGAGAAAGAAACAATGAAGGATCACTACAACAAATTTATGAGTTACCAAGGAAATTTATTGCAAAAATATTTGGCACAAATTTCATGCAAGGAGGAAGAGTGGTTTGATGATATGTTGAAAAAAAACAAGTAAAAAAATATTTGTCAACCCCACATGTTTAGGTATTCTGAGTCATTTAATTTAGATGCATCATAGTTAAACTAGATCACTTATAGTACTTACTATTCTTTCCACTTTTTAATGAATTTTTTAATAAAAACATGTTCCTTTTTTATTTATCATTTTTTAAATTTAAGATAATTTTTATTTCTAATTGTATTTTTAAATTTAATTAATATGAAAATAAAAATTTACTATGATAACAGAAAAAGAGAAAAATGTAAGCACATGTTAATACACATTAAACTAAGCAAATAATAAATAACTCATTTGAAAATACATTAAAAATAGAAAGAGATTATTTTTAGTTGATTTGGATGAAAAAACCTTAAACACTATTATAAAAATATATATGGAGTATTTGTTATAGCATTTTTAAATGTCTTTTGATCCTTATTTTGATTTCAAAAGTTCATTCAAATTATTTCTTTAATATACATATATATATATATAAATTAAACCAAATAACTTTTATTTATATAAATTAAATAAGAATATTAAAAATGATGACAACTCATTCTTCAGCAATGTTGTTTAATGCATTGTTTGGTACGTATGATTTTTATTTTTAACTGTTTGTAGAGAGATTGATTTGAGATGATTGTGTATGTGAGATTATTTGTAAGAAAAGTTTTTGAAGAAAATAGAGTGCGAGATGGGGAGAAAGTAGTAGATTTGTAGAAATTAGTTAATAAATAACTAATTTATCCTTATTTTCAATATTTTTTAAAATAATTCTTAATCTTTGAATTTTCTTTAAATTTTAATAAATATTATTTTTATTTACTCAACTATTTTTCTTAATTAAAAAAATATTTTAAAAATATAATTAAAGATAATTTTTAACATTACACTTAAAATATAATCTATCCATCTTCATTAATTCAATCAAATATACCCATAATGTTTTACTTAAATTTATTATTTTATCGTTAAATCAAATTATTTAAAGCATGAGAAAAGGTGACTGTTATCACCTCAAGATTCTTCATCGTAACGCAACAAACCCTGTAATTTTATTTTTCGAGGTAGTGTGCAGAGTTGTGATATCACGTGCTAAGAGAAGGAAAATACAACATCAATTTCAGTATATATTTGTCTGAATATGTATGTTTTTTACGTACTTGGAATATTCTAATCCGATTATAACATAAAATAACATATAGTTAATTGTTAATTAAAATAGAATAGACTATCAAAATTATCATGTAATATGCCTACAAATTTCTCATCAATAAGAGTCATCAAAATCTATATATAAGAAAACAAAACTTGTTACGAATTAAAGCGCTTCATTTATCTCATGAAATAGTTTGGAGGGTAATTGAAAATAAGGTTGCTTCTAAAGTAAATTTAGAGAGACAAGGGATATGGTTCGAGAACAATCTTTGTTGTTTATACAGGATGTCAAAGGAGTCAACAAATCATTTGTTTTTTGGATGGAGAGTCGCTTGACTAATTTAGAATCTTTGTTATAACTGATTAGGAGTTAGCTTGGTTGATCTCATTGTCTCGGAATCACATTTCGAACATTTCAAGATTCTGGATGCATTTACTTCAATTAATCTTATTATGGGTAATGTTTGGATAGCGTTGGTTAGTGAAATTTGGAGACACAAGAACAACTGTCTATTTAAAGGTGAAGTGGTCGATCATACTGAAGGTTTTTCCCTAATACAAGTAAATGTTTGGTCATGGATCTCTTCAAAGATACGGTAAATGAGTTTCTCGTTCTCTGACTGGTGTCTAGAATCCTTAGTATGTATGAATTTGATTTAATGTCACTATAAGCGTTGATCTTTGATCCTTCTAAGATTAAATCCAAGTTAATCCAACGTTCATATGAATATTAATTTCATTTAATTAGATAGCTAATTAAACAATAATTTGATATAATAAAACATAAAAGACCTATTAAAATATATAATTTTTAAAATAAAAACTCAAATTTATTATATATCTAATAGTAGATATAATGAAGAACAAAGTGAGGAGAATGTTGTGGATCACAATGAAGATCAAGAAATTGAGGAACAAAATGAATATGATGTTGTGGACAGTTCCATAGGCACCAATGCTCCTCCTAACAATTATGAGACTCCAGTTGAAGGGATGGTTAGAAGGAGTAGGAGATTGGATGATTGATTATGAAAAAGGAGAAGGTCTATCATATGATGCTGACCTAAATGTAATGATGGTCACCGGAGATGATCCAATTTCATTAGAGGAAGCTATCAAAAGCCAAAAATGGAGAGATGCAAGATGAAAGAGATGGAATCCATAGAGAAAAATCAAACTTGGGAGCTCACAAATTTGCCAAGAGGAATGAAGCCAATTGGGGTAAAATGGATCTTTAAAACCAAATTTAAAGATAATGGAGAGATAGACAAGTTCAAAGCAAGGCTAGTGGCAAAAGTTATGCACAACAATATGGACTAGATTACACATAAGTATTTGCTCCGGTTGTTAGGCTTGATACTATTCGTACAATACTTGCAATAGAAGCACAATATGGTTGGACTGTTTTTTAGTTAGATGTGAAGAGTGTCTTTCTTCACGGTGAACTTAAAGAGGGCATTTATGTGTAGCAACCCACTGGTTTTGTGAAAAAGGAAGAAGAAGACAAAGTGTACAAATTAAAGAAGGCGTTATATGGCTTTAAACAAGCACCTAGAGCTTGGTACAATAAGATAAAGGCTTACTTTGTTGGTAATGGCTTTGACTGATGTCTTTGTGAACATACATTGTTTACAAAATCAAAGAAGGAAGGTAAAATTTTAATTGTGAATCTTTATGTGGATGATTTAATATATACTGGAAATGATTGCAGTATGATGTCCAGTATATGTGATGAGTTTAGAAGATCTATGATGTCTGAATTTGATATGACTGATTTAGGAAGAATGAAATATTTTCTTGGAGTTGAAATCATGCAGAATTCAAATGGAATTTTTGTATGTCAGAGGAAATATGCTCATGAAGTGCTATCACATTTTGGTGTGGAGAACTGTAATGCAATTAAAAATCCAATTGTTCCAGGCACAAAACTGTCAAAGGATGATGCTGGAACCAAAGTTGATGCAACTATGTTCGAACAAGTAGTTGGTAGCTTTATGTATTTGATGTATGGAGTCAGCTTAATCAGCAGATTCATGTCCATTCCTACTGAATCTCATTGGTTTGCAGCTAAAAGAATAAGAAAAGGGAAAACACAAATGTTGTGGCATACACCGATAATGACTTTGCTGGAGATATAGATGATCGGAAAAACACTTATGAATTTGTATTTTTACTTGGTTCTGGAGCAATTTCATGGTCATCAAAGAAGCACCAGTAGTATCATTGTCCACCACCGAAGCTGAGTATATAGTTGTTGTCTCATGTGCATGTCAGTGTATTTGGATTCAAAGAGTGTTGGAAAAACTGTTTTTTAAAGAGCAGAAGAACACACAAATTCTATGTGACAACAATTCCACTATACAACTATCTAAGAATCCAGTGTTTCATGGGAGGGGCAAACACATTGACATTAAATTTCATTTCTTAATAGACTTAGTGAAAGATGGAGTTGTCAAGTTAAGTTATTGTTGTTCACATAATCAAGTTGTTGATATCATGACCAAACCCCTTAAATTGGAGCAATTCTTAAGGCTTCGCAATATGTTGGGCATAATTGAAACATCAGAATTAAACTAAATGCAATTGCATCTAGTTTAAGGGAGAGAATGTTAGAAGCAGTTAAAATTTCAAATAAGTACAGTTGTTTTTCTGTTTCAAATAAGTGGTTAATTACTGGCCTGATTTTTAAAAATATACTTTAATGCACGTTGATGCACGTTGTTAAGAAACCAAACATTATTCGGTACATGAAATTAGTGGGTGCAGTTGTGATATTTTCTTGTTTCTATTTTGGGTTTGTACGGCTATATATCCTAACTTGCATTATGAATTCAATAACACAAAGTTTTATAAAACAGAGAGAGCTTACATTTGTGTTCAACACGCTCAACACCGTTGGTTAGTATTCCTATTTTCGATTTGATGAACGAGTTTTTATTTTATTTTTTTGTTTCGTTTTTTATAACTCGCAATAACGAATAAATGTGTAGAGATGTGGTTGTTTCATGCGTTGTTTTATTTACTTTTTGAAGTTTTGAATGTTCTGCGGGGATTGGTGTTATCGTCCAATTTGTTTGGTAAAATGAAAGTGATAGTAGGATTCTGTTATTTTTAAAAGCTTTAATGGAAACTTGTAACAAAATTTTGCATTAAAAACTGAAGGTTGAGAAAATTTTGGCTTACTTAGAATAAAATTAAAATTTCAGTTTGAGGAGTAAGATAATAGTGAAACTGTTGGTCCTAATGTTACTTCTTAGTGAAGCTTGAAAATGTGTAAAAGAATGGGTATTTATTATTTTGAGATTTAAAAAAATCTCATATGAATGGAAAATGAGTATTTTGGTTCCTATATATAGTATTCCCATACTGCACTTTTGGTTGCCATTGTTGAATGATTAAATGGTTCAATGCTGATGTTAGTAATATTGTGTCTGCTATCTACATTGCCACTACTCAGGATCCATCACCATGATGGAAGCTATCAAATCAATGATGGGAAGGAGGTTCACGTTTCTGTGACTATGCCCTCAATTCAGGTACTACGCCTTCTCTCATCTTTTACTGCTTCCTCTTTGATTCTAAAGATGAAAAAAAATAAAACAATTAATCCTTTATTATTATTATTATTATTATTATTATTGTCTTTTTCCTACTTTTTTTTTTACACTGTCCTTAAATTTGTAAAAATATTTCTAACTTTGGTTTATGTCTTATATAAAAACTATAATTTTCCAATAATTTAATGTTTTTTTTATGGTGTTAAACAAAATATCTAGTTTTGTTAATTGAAATTTTCTTTTCATTTAGACGTACATTTCACACTATCCCATATTTATCTACTAAGAATGACTTGTATTCAGCAATATTAAGTACAAATGTATTCAATATTACAACAATGAGTTTATCGAGTATTATTCATAAATATGTAGTATAAAATATCAGCTGGAAAGTAACTAAGAATTGTGCATGCAGGAAGAATGAATTTATTTTCGCTTTTATTCAATAGCCAATGTTGTTGATTTGTACACGGGGAGCCGACATTTTTCTCATGTAACCATCTTCTTATACAATCTGCATGGTACTCACGTCTACATTGAAGAATTTCAATCTCCTCTTTGTTCTTATATTCATTCATGGTGGGAAATCATATCATATTATGTATAAGTATTTCAATTAGTAAGAGAAAGAGGAAAACATGTTTCTAATACTATTTACTATAAAATAATGCATTTGATAAGTGACATATTATGCAAAGATCAATTTTCTATTTCTCCAAGTTATTAGGTAGTAGATAAGTTTTTGTCTGTATTTGTCTTGCAATAATTTCTTCAAACAAACCCTTTCCTACTTTGCCAATCCTTTCACCTAACACAAGGAGCTCCTCTTATGGAATCCAAAGAGTTAGAAAATTAAAGTTTTCATATCACACTCAATCCACTTTCATATAAGAGATATGACATGTTTTCAAAGTCTAACTGCATATCACTATGGTGATCAAGGAATGAAGGAACTTCCTGCACAATTACATCATAGATCCCACAAACAAAATTAAGGAGATGCCAATTTCAGTGTGGCTTGCATTGGATCAAACTGAAACCAATATCAAGATTAGTTTGATCCTGAACTCCATGGTGTTGAGTCATCCCATTGTCATAATAAGCATCTAGGAAGTAATGGGAATCTATACACTAACTGCTCTCACTACCAATTTCGAGATATTAGGTTCAGAGATGTTTATCCTTCTATAATCCCTGCTCTAGATTCAAAAAAGAGATGTTCTTGTTCATTCATTTTATCCATTTTTTTACTGAACAAAATAATAATTAAAAGTTTAAAAGAAATTCTAAAGAGTTAAAGAAATACCAAAAATTTCCAATTATTACTTTCATCTTTTAATTTCTCATCTATTTGTATGGACTGGGTCTAAATAGTATCTGAGATTGTTCGTTTCTATACAATTTTTGTACCTGAGTTGGATCACTCCTAAAATGATTTTTTTATTGTTAATAAAAAATACTATCTCCTTTTTTATGATTTTAGAAGGACAAATATATGGTAGACTAATATATTTTTGGTTATAAATAATGAAGAATGTCTTACCTTAACATTCACATTCAGAAACAGTGAACATGGTCTATCTTATATTTTTTTATTTTCTTGATCACATCTTGTATATGCTTTTAAACTTTTAAGTATTATTCTCAAAATTTAAATTAATTACTGTTAAGGCAATAACATCTTTAGGACTGTGCTAACCCTCAATTTACCTATGGTAATCAAAATTGAACACTTCTGCATGAATTGCACTGTACGTTTAACAAAAAAAATGAACTCTTCTACATGATCTCCTTGTCCCATCATAGGAATTGCATTCAGAAATTGGGCCCTGCTTGGCAAGTGTTAAACCTGCAATGAATATTAGGCTGCTTCTTCTTCCCGCACCTCAAAAATATCATTTTTTAATATTATGGACTACATAATCTGTAAGTCTTTTTCTAGATCTAGAATTAGCTTTCGGATTATGTAATCCAGAAACCTTTTGTGATTAGCTTCCGGATTACATAATCTGGAAGTCTTTTCTATACATATGATTAACTTCTGGATTGTGTAATCTGAAAATCTTTTTTTTCAGATGTGTGATTAGTTTCCAGATTACATAATTCGGAAGTCTTTTCTAAACATAAGATTGGCTTTCGAATTATGTAATCCAGAATATATCTGAATTATGTAATCCAGAATATATCTGAATTATGTAATCCAGAATATATCCGGATTACATAATCCATAGGCTTATTTCAAATTCAAAAACGAGTTCTGGATTTTATAAATCTAAAGAACACTTTTGGATCTAAAAACATCTTCTGAATTATATATGGAGTGACAAAAAAAAGATAAAACGATATTTTCACATTTAATATGAAGTGGCACGAAAAGTATGGAGGTGTAGGAAGAAAGAGTATGAATATTATTATAAGTCATATATTGGATCATTCAAACATTCCATTTACCGTTGGTCCATTACTTGGTGATTTGATTGACGGCAGGGGAAAGTAGCACACATTTTAGGTAACCAAAAATCTTCTTGTGGGCTGAAGCGATGGGAATTGTATTTCCATAACAATACCAACATAATCAAACAATATAGGAAAATTATTATTTAGTTCCTTCTTTCTTGTTTCATTTTGCTTCTCATGTCTCTCTTTAATATTTTAGTTTAAATTAATTGTAAATTTTATCACTTATTTATTAACATTTTACAAATTTTATCTCTTACTTTTTATATATTTTGTCATCAACATTTATAACTTTTATAAATTTTACAAATTTTTATTTTTTATTTTTTATAAATTTTACAATTTTTTTTTTATTTTTTTAAACAAACTAATAAACTTGTATAATTTTCTTAAAACATTAGAACAAAATCAATATAACATGATTTTATAAACAGTAGTAATAAACTTTAGTAATGCACAACATTGTTTATATTTTCTTATAACATGTCATTATTTTGTTACAAATTTAAGGAATTGGTTAACTTTATGAAAATTGAATTTTTTTTACAACCAAAACAATTTAAAGATAAAATTAATTAACAGAAATAAAATTATTATAAATTTGATTATTTTTAAGTAAATTTTATTTAAAAAATTATTTTATCAAGTGTTTAACTTTTTTTATTCTCTTATTAAATCATTAAAATTTACGTGTTTCTGTCAAAAATAAAAATAATGTAATTAATTTTAAAAAAATTATAGAAATAAATAGTTTTAAACGAGTTTTGTTAACTTTTCAGATAATTTTATACTCTTTTTTTTTCTATTGATGTTCTTTGATTTTGTCATTGTGACTATTTAATTTGTAGAACATGGTGCACTTGATAACTGTCAAACAAACTTTTAAAACCTAATTATTTTTATAAAAACTAATATCATTCCATTTATAAAATTTATACTAAACCAAAATTAAATGTGAAGGTACCAAACAACATCATTTAGTAAAATTAATTAAAGTTGTAGAGTTTCATTATTTTCTAAATATAATTAAAATTTGATAATTTCATTCTCTTTTTAAATATAATTCAAATTTAAATTTTTTATTTTTTTATTATCTAAGTTTGCACAAAATTGTATTTGAAAATCCTAAAATCAAACTGCTACATTACTTAAATTTATAATAAAAATTTAATTAAAAAAATAAAAAATATTTAAATACTTGATAAAAAAATAATTAAAATATTTAAATTTAAGAAATATTTAATTTCTTTTATGTGGAAACATGTAAGTAATGTAAGGTATTACTTAGGTTAATATATAACTCTAAAATTAAATATAAAATTCAATTTAAAAATTTAGATATTCAACAAAATAAAATATGTAAATTTATAAAAAAATAAAATTTAATTAAGTAAAACTCAGAATTATGTAATCAAAAATGTATTTTTTTTAAGTTGGGATACAAATTACATAATAGAATTTTATAAGTTCCTTATGCTTCTTATTTATATTTGATGTGTCTGTATATTCATGCTATATATAATGAGAAAATGAAGGGAAGCTCTTGCATATATGGAAATTGAACCATAGGAGAAAAGGAGCACATTTTTTGTCAGGCCTCGTTAAATGGTAGGATGATATCTGTATTTTATTTGCTGATTGACTTAATATTTTTTCATGTGATCTGAAAACTTGTGGCGGGAGTTGACAAAGATCTTTTGAACATATGGAATAGAATCAATACCTCATTTGCTTATCTCTAAGGAAGATCATGCTGGTAATATGGCTGAAACTCTTTTTCCAAACAACCTGTAGATTCTATAGGTCCTACTAATCAAACCTTGCAAAGTCTATAGATTTTTTATTTTGTACAATGACTTTTTATTTGTACAACTGTTTTTTATTTTGTACTCATGATTTAAAAAAAGGTGGGTGCAGGATAGTGGGAAGGCAGGAAGAAGAGAATGTTTGAGAAGGAGAAGTTTATTTTTTACTATGATATTTTTATTTTATACGATAATCTTTTATTTTCTACAATTATATTCTATTTTATACCATGACCTCCTGAAACTTGATTTCTCATTTACGGAGCAGTTGTGAATGTTTGTAAGTAAGCAACGAGTATAAACACTACATAAGCCGCACAAGAATGGAGCATGCCTTGCATCATATGAAGAAGGATGGTTAGTTCTGTTTGGACAAAAATAGAGTTTCCAAATTGCCCATTCACACACTGGAGTAACTGACCATATTGCAGCATTTTCATCTACCTAATTGCACTGTGCTTAACAGTATCAGCTTTTATGAGTTACAATTGTTATTTATAAAACAAAATATTTTATAAAATAGTTCAACCGTTATTTTGTACTATATAGCATAGCAGTGAAATTATCCTACTAATGGTTTTTTGTTTATTTTATACGATAACCTTTTATTTTTTAAAATGATTAATATTTTGTAATAAAAACTATGTATCTGACTTTGACTTGTACATATGTACATGGATGATTAAGATTAAAATGGTAGGTGTAAACATTACAGAAAATAACTTCAAAATTAAGTATATGATGAGAATTATACCAGACAAAGAAAATATTCGTGAGGTTTTATATTATTGGATATAGACAAGATCAATTTTCTGTTTCTCCAAGCTATTAAGTAATAGATAAGTTTTTATGTGCATTTGTCTTGCAATAATTTCTTCCAACAAACCCTTTCTACTTTGTCAATCCTTTCACCTAACACAAGGAGCTTCCTTATGGAATTCCAAAGAGTTAGAAAATTAAAGTTCTCATATCATACCCAATCCACATTCATATAACAGACTTGCCTCATATGACATGTTGTCAATGTCTAACTGGATATCCTATGGTGATCAAGTAATGAAGGAAATTTTTGCACAATTACATCAAATATTCCCACGAGCAAAATTAAGGAGGTGACAATTTCAGTGTAGCTTACATTGGATGAAACTGGAATCAATATCAAGATTAGTTTGATCCTGAACTCCATGGTGTTGTGTCATCCCATTATCATAATAAGCATTTAGAAAGTAATAGGAATCTATACACTAACTAACTGTTTTCAGTACCAATCTCGACATCTCTTGTTTTTTCAAATTGGAATTGAACTGAAGAATCATCATTTATTTTGTACAATAATCTTTTTATTTTGTACGATAACCTTTTTATTTTGTACAATGATCTTTTATTTTGTACAATGACCTTCTGAGTTTGAACCTTCTAACCAACTGTTTTATAGGAGAGTTATAACTTTTTAACTTTGCTAAATTTTTTCTTGGATTGTAGGTTTGATGTTCTGTTCATCAGAAAGGCTGATTTTGTATGTTGTTCTGACCTTTTATTTTTATACGATGATCTTTTATTATTATTAAGGTTTGGACGTCTGACCTTTGAATTTTTGAAATCTTTTGTCAGCCGCTTCCTATAATCTGTAATATTTTTCAGTGGATTCGAAGACATCGAAATCTGATAGACCTTTGCTACTATTATACTAAAATTAGGTTATCACAACAAATTTCTGCCTTCATTCATAATGGTAAATCCCTATATAAGGGTTTAAGGGTCATGGCCCTTACAACACTCTTAAAATAAAACAACTGATAAAAAAAGAACACATACTAAAATAAAATGGCAGAATAATAAAGCATGGGTCTTAACCCAATATAAAATCCTACATCCAATTGGGCTGTTTCCTGGGCCTTCTGCTGGTGTAATTTCTCATACTAACAAAATCCTTGAGTTCCCTGGTAGAGAAAGATGATTTCTTGGGCTGATTGGGAATATTTCTGTCATTTTTCTAAGCAGTTACTAAATATACTACAAAATTTTTATGAGATTTGATTTTGAAAACTGTTTTTTTTTTAATTAATATTTTTTTATTTTTTAAAATCAATATCTCGTAAGTTTTAAAAATATAGAAGAAAATTAGTTTAAAAATATCTTTAATTTGAATAATATAGAAGAAAATTAGTTTAAAATTGAAAACCAACAACTATAATTTTTCATTCTCAAAATAATGTTATAGGATGACCTTTATGTAATACATTACGATTTTGTACCATCAAATTTTATAACATTTTATTTTGTACGATAATGTTTTATTATTATTATTATTATTATTATTATTATTATTAGGGTTTAGATCTGAATCCGGAAAGAAACCTCTTTATTAAAGAAAGCTCCTCTACACTGCAAACTTCTTTTTTAAAACTCTCTCGCACTTTCACTATCTTTCTTAAGCTCTTCCTTAAAAAAAATGTTAAGATAAGGTAGAACATGTATGAACATTACAAAATATAACTTTAAAATTAAGTATATGACAGATAACAAAAATATTTTTGAGGTGTTGGATACAAACATTCCATTACATTTTATTTTGTACGATTATTTTTTATGACATTTTTTATATGATTATCTTTTATGACATTTTATTTTGTACAATGACCTTTTATGACATTTTATTTTGCATGATTTTTTATTTTTATTTTGTACAATTACTTTTATTACCTTTTATTTTGTATGATGATTTTTTATGACATTTTGATGATCTTTTATGACATTTTATTTTGTATGATGATCTTTTATTATTATTATTATTACTATTAGGGTTTGGATCTCAATGTTGAGAGACGTCTGACCTTTGAATTTTTGAAATTTTTTGTCAGTCGTTTCCTATAATCTGTAATATTTTTCAGTGGTTTCAAAGACATCGAAATCTGATAGACCTTTGTTACTGCTATACTAAAATTAGGGTTATCACAAAAAACTTCTACCTTCATTCATAATGGTAAATCCCTATATAAGAGCTTTAAGGGTCATGGTCCTTACAACACTCTTAAAATAAAACAACTGATAAAAAAAGAACACATACTAAAATAAAATGGCAGAATAATAAAGCATGGATCTTAACCCAATACTAACAAAAAATTCCTTGAGTTCCTAATAGAAAAAGATGATTGCTTGGACTGATGGGAAAAAAAACAGATTAAGAGAGAATGAGAAAATAGTTGTGGTTTCGGACTCATTCTCACTCTACGTGAATACGTATTTGAAAATATTTATTTTATTATTTTATTTTGTATATTTCTGTCATTTTTTCTAGACTTATATTCTAGTATTATTGGAATCTTAAATTAATTAAAAAACTACTTATTTTAAATAATAAATTATCTTAATATTTATATTTGTAATAAAAAAATGTATTTATTAAGAGAATGATGTTATTTTAATTCAGTAATATATTTATGACTTTTTTTTTATTTTGATGAAAAACTTTAAACTGCATAGTTTATAAAGTATTATTAATAAAATTTAATAAAATATTATTATTACGCTTTATCTATTAAGTGCACAATTTATCTTGCGTAATAGATTATCCACGGTCAGATTCTGTTGTATGTTTCCATTTATTAGAAGACAAAATTATATACTTTAATAATTACTATATAACATTTAAATATCTCAAAGTTGGAGAATAAAAATATAAAAAATAATACATTTAAATGATAAAATTATTGTACTAAATTTTAAAATAAAATATGAAATATTTGCATCCATTAACGAAGACTTTATTGAAGATTCTTACATTATATCAAATACTTGATAATGCAATAAGTTGCACTTGCACCATGTCCAATCAATATGTATATCTGTATCTACAAAAATACAAAGTTTTTCTAACAATCTTTATCTTTAACTATATCTATACAAAGACTTTTCTAACAGTTCATGGAAAATATTCAACTTTACACAATAAAAATAACATATAGTTGAATTAAATACTCTTGACTGAAACTTTTAATAATAAAATCTTAATAATTATTAATGCTAAAAATAGATATTATGACATCATCTTCAATAAAATACTTATTTATGGATTTTTCTTTTTTATATGTTACTTAAACTTTAATTTTTTTTATTTCTATTCAATGTGAAATTTTAATTTTTTTAACAATCTTTTCCTTACCTATAAATTAAGTTTCATCACAAATTTTTACTACCATGTGTAATCTTTTATATGATTAACTCATGAATATGTTATCTTTTATATAATTAACTCATAATTATTAGTATTAAATCTTCATGTCTATCTTCTAAAATTCTAACAAAAAACTAATATTAAGAAAATATTGTGAAGATCAAGAAAAATGCAGAGTATAAAACTTTCTCTTAAAAAAACTTATGTATGCATTTATTTTCCCATCTTAATTACATAGATTTGCCTATGTAGGAACTTTTAACATATTCTAAGTTGTGAAAATAACAAACTTTGTTTCTATATTACATGTTATTAATTTTAATTAAGCTAATTATTTGCCAATAATATATGGTTGCTTACAAAAATAATAATAGTATAGATAGTTCATTACACTTTTCACTACAAATTTGTTTTTTAAATTTTTTTAATCTTAAAAATACTCTGAAAAAGGTCCTCTAAACATATTAATATAATTTGTTTTTCTGTGCATTACATTCCAACTTGGTAGTAACCAGACTTATATTCTATATCATTGGAATCTTATACAAGTAAAACTGTTTAATTTAGATTGGTTAAAAGATTAGTTAAGTTTATTTAATTACTATGATTCTATATTAAATAACTATATTTTTAAAATTATTATTCCTTAATTATATTTATCAGAAATATATACAAATTTGAATATAAAATATTTATATTTATTTATAAAATAATAGCATTAAACATAATTAATTAACTGGAATTTATTTATATTTAAGTTCTTCATTTTGTATATCCAAATTTAAAAGAACTACTAGTTAAGACATTAAAATGAAAATGATTTATTAAAATTTATATAAAATATATTTAAAAAATCAGAGAACATTTTCTATGCTTTTTAATAAAAAAAGCAACCTCTTAATTTCTCAATTAATATCCGAAAACACAAGTTAATATTTGCTATTTTTTTAAAATAAAATGTTATCTTAATTTTTCTATTGGTAAGTGTTAGATCCAATTTTTATTTATTTATTTATTTAAGAGAGGTTGTTTTTTTATTTTCACCATGCTTATTAAGTGATAATTTTCTTTTCTAAGAAATAAATTGAGGATTGAGAAAAAAAATAAATTAAAACAATTTCTTTGTTTTTAAAGTTCATTTCGCTAAAGCTATAAAATTTTGAAAAATTTATTTAAATAAAATTATAGTTAGATACTTATTAATACAATCGTGTTTTCGCTTCTATGTGTACACATTTTTATATATCAGAAAAAATTATAATTTTAAAAAATAAAATATGAATAATTTTGTAAGAATAAATTGAGAATTTGTATAAATATTTTTGAGTTAAAGAGTTATACATTTACTTTTGATTGAAGAGACTGTACAGTTATATATTTCACTAAATATTGTTTTAATTTAATAAAATATAAATTTATTTAATTGAAAAAATAAAAAATTTATCATCGTGGTATATATAATGTTTAATGAAGTAAATATTGTTTTTAGTTTTACAGTTATTTGGCTTCTATAATTGTTCGAAGGCATAAATTTTGATTTTTTTTTATAAAAAATAAAAAACTATTAGTTCTTCAAAATTTTAAAATTAATTAATTCAATTTCCTATTAATCATTCAAAAGTAGATAATATTACATAAAATATTAAGTGTATATATGTAATATATATTATTATGACAAATATGTTAATATTTTTTTATCAATAATGAAATGATATATTAATTATGGATAATTAAATCTGTAATTAAAATTTTGTAAAAATTAAAATCATTCGTAAAAAATGATCGGAAATAAAAGTATATAGTTAAACGTTGCTTTCATTATAACTTCTTGCAGGAGTTATTATTCAACTAAGTAAAAACCTTATTCTTCATTGGCATGCACCACACCGTGTTGCCACGTGGCATTGGGATCCGATGAAGTATGTTACACGTCAAAGGTGGGGGACATTGTTGTCATTTTAGACAGTTTATGTGTTCTATGGCTTTTTAACTCCCTGTTCCCACCGAACACACGCACCGTTCAACCGCACACAAACGTTTCACCAAAGCGAAGGCTCCTGAACAGGACAAACTGCTATTGATTGAGAACATAATATCTATAAATTTTATATGTATAACATACTATTTCCAGTTCTATGGATAGGTTGCGTTGTGGATATCGTTAACTAGTTGAGATATCTTCATTTCTCCACAAAGAGTTTTCAAGTCACCATCTTGGGGTTCTTTCCTCTGTTTTATCCAACTTGGGTTCCGTATTTGGGTTCTTTGGTTTGTCAGACTGTGAAAAGGACGTGCTTTTCATAATGGGGTGCTTTTGCTAGCTTCGCTTATTGTTTCTGTATGTGATCACAAATCATCTCGTGGAATTGCTGCATTTTTTCTTTGAATGTTTGAATTTTGTGTTCTGAGATTCTGGGTGTTGAAAAAGGTGGGGTTTTTGTTGCTTCTCAATCACGTGTGAATTTTTCTGCCAATTCAGGGTGGTGTGTGAGAGTGCATTTGATGGTATTTTCCAATGGTTGTGTTGTGTATTGAAAGCTTAAGTCTTCCATATATTCCTTGCAGGTTTATTATATTTGGTAATAGCTCTCATTAAGGGCCCTACAATGGGTACTATCATTGAAGCAGATGACACATATACCAGGATCCTAGGAAGATGGCCTATTTTTTATTATGGAATGGGGCACATGCTCAATGACATAACTGCAGCTTGTTGGTTCACCTATTTATTATTGTTCTTGACAGATATTGGACTTTCACCAAGGTGCCTTTAAGTTTTTTTTTTTCCATTTATCAACTAGTTTGGCTAATTTTTGTCTAATTGCTTGTTGATTGATGTAACTGAAAGTTGAAAATTAGAAAGAGTTGGAAATTCACTCAAGATTTGGTACAAATCCAATTGATAGGTTGGGTGGAAGCAACCTGGTATGCTTTGGTCTTACTCTTATCCAGTAAAGAACTGACATATTTAAACTATTGTACAATGTTCAAAATTGATGGACAAGCATATTAGTTTTATAAATTGTATTAGCAACTATTCCATAAAAGATAAAAGAGATACTTGGTACCAACAAGGTGTGGTTGATTGGCTTCAGTTGGCATATATGGTTTAGTTTTGGTCTGTAGAGAACATACTGCGGGCTGAACTATGTTATGTTACCTTGGACTGAGGGGTACTAGGTGTAGCCATGTCAGAAGCAACTTAGTGGTGTGACTGAGAGTATCTCTTTGGTTTTTCTTATTGTTCAATAATATGTTCCAGTACCAAGTTTTGTTATCTGCATTTCTGTAGAACTAGTTCTACCATACTATGACCTTTTCTACATCTTAGGTTGCTTCTACTGATACCTATATATCCTGCTATAGAAAATAAAAGGAGACAGAACAAATCACTTATTGATGGCTAAATAAAACACAGTTAACATAGCAGGTAGTAAAAATACAATTTCAAGAACCATGGAGAGTGTCAATTCACTTGGTAAATAACTGATACCCCTTCACCTCAAAAGCCCATTTTCCCCAAGACTCAAATAGCAAATCCCAATTAACTTGCACTCTGATACGAATCACATATTTTCTTCCTCCTTATCTACACCTCAGCCACTCGGTCATATTTGGATCTGCCACAACATTAGTATGTCCATCTTGAGCAGGCCTACCAAATGCTCCAATAATTTTGGACAAACATATGATAAATGATTTTCGAGACATAAAATGCATTCAATTTGCACCACCTGACTTGGTAAAAAAACATAGTATTTTTTTGATAAAAATCTGTTGGATGCTTCCAAATTTTATTTTTTTTGACATTTCTTTGCTACCCAATTTCATAGGAATGCGGCTGCTGTGATGCTTTCAGGTCAAGTGGCTGATGGATTTGCCACCATATTTATTGGTGAACTGGTATTTAAGCCATATTTTCTCTGTTCTTTCTAGGGAAATATTTCACATGCTTCTTATATATTACATTCATCTGGCTTCGTTTTTTTTTTTTCATACCTCCTTGTGTTGGGGGAGGGAGGTGGCTCTTACTGTGTATAGGTTTAGCCTGCGTAATAACTGAGTAACCATATTTTTTGTTTTGGAGATAAAGCTGAGTTTACTTGATGGTTTTCTTCATACCTGATATTATCTGATAAACCTTCGCTCTATGATAAAACAGTCAAATTTACTGCATTTCTTCACTTATTTCATTCAAATGTATTTAATCTTCATCTAGTTGCTAATTTTATCTAGAAATAACAAATAGAATCTAAGAAAGTTAAAAGTAAGTAATTCTGTGCTTCAGACCTTATTTTGATTGACATGATATTTTGTTCGGCTTGCTTGACAGATAGATAGATTTGGACACTTCAAGATATGGCATGGTGCCGGATCTGTATTGGTGGCTATTTCATTTTCTTCTGTTTTTGGGGTTTGTTTACCTTGTAAAATGTTTAGTTCCAATTCACCCACTTTTGAAACTGTGAGTTACAGCATATTTGCAGCAATCTTCAACGTGGGCTGGGCTGCTACTCAGGTTTCGCACATGTAATAATTTCATCTAATTTATATTTTTTCGATTTGATGCCAAAAAAATATATAACTGTAAGTTTGAATTTCAAAATAGAAGTGGTTTACTTGGTGATGTTGTTGGCATACTGACTGAAACAATGATGTTTGATTTTTGTAATTTCATCTTTAATTGCTAGAGGTAAATGCCATTTTAGTAACCAAGTCTCAGAATGATATGAAGCAATATTCATTTATAAACCAAGTAGCACCAGCGAACTCTAATCTGATAATTTACATAGATAAAAGAAGAATCTAATGAAAAAGGCACAGGTTTCTAGCCCTTCAAGTTAGCATAAACTCACAAGTGTCTGATAATTTACATGGATAAAAGAAGAATCTAACGAAAAAGGCACAGGTTTCTAGCCCTTCAAGTTAGCATAAGCTCACAAGTGTCTTTTTTTACTGTTCTTTTGAAGGTCCATGGTGAGTTGCATCACGCTGAACTCTACAAGCAGAGTGGCACTGGCTAGCTGTCGCAATGCTTTTACCATGGTAAGCTTTCTAGTGAACTTTCCTTATAAGTCAATAGATTAATATTAATTACTAATGTATGTGATTAATTCTCTTTACAAGGTTGCCAACTTGAGTCTGTATGCAGTTGCTTTGATAGTATTCAGTGTCATTGATGGAAAAACACCTACCGATGTTCAAAATCAGGTATGTATGATAGTAATTATTTGGATTCATTCTTAATCATCAATACTCAAGCATAATCACTTTGTTATTCCTTCAAATGAGCAGTATCGTTGGATTGCATATCTGTCTATTTTTATTGGATGCTGCTTTGCGAGCATATTTCATCTTGCAACCAAAGAGCCCAGGTGTGCTTCTCGACTTCTGTCATTATCCTAGGATCAAAACCTTTTTCTGCTCACAAACTATAGTAGATATACCGTAGTATGGAAAGATGATCTTGTACATACTATTTACATTATCAAGATGGTACATGTGTGAGAGGTAGATATGAGGGGCAAAAAAAAAAACTTGAATTGCCCCTTTACAGCCAGGTTAATTGAAAGTATTAAAAATGTCATCAGCTACCTTGTAGAGAAGTTGTGAAAGCAAAGGTGAACTTAACTTATAATAGTAAAACTTCAACCAAACAATTCATGCAAATCAATTATATAATTGAGTGATTTTCTTTTGTTTTCTTCATAGATTAAAGGTGGGTGTACATGGAAAGGTTCATGCAAGGATTTCATGGGACTATTGGTTCAAGAGAATTTTGTATTACCAGGTTGCTCTAATTTACGTAATCACAAGATTGGTTCTCAACGTTTCACAGGTTAGCACAGTTTCTTTCTTTCTTTCATATTTGTATTCTTGGAAGAGGATCGGCTTAATATATGTTAAGGTTATGCTGTATGTTGGATATAGTGTATGAGGAAGACACTTTCAGAAGCATAACTGAAACTTCACTCTTGCATTTGAATTTCCAACAAAACATGATAATATGGTATATGAATGGATATCTTGATACCAAAATGGCTTTTTTTTTCAGGCGTACCTTGCCTTTTTTGTCATCAATGATCTTCAAATGGCCCAATCAGCCAAAGCTTTGGTACTCCACAAATTTTGTCCATTGAGCTTTACATAAGTTTGAGCAATGGCATGGCTGATTTCACTGTCTTATGATGTTTGGCACAGGTTCCTGCTCTCATATACATCTGCAGCTTCGTTGTATCGCTATTGTTGCAGGTTTCCTCATTGAATAAGTATCCTTGATGGATATCTTTCTGCAATAAATTTCCATATTTTCAATCTCCGATTCCACTGTAAAATAAGTCTATAACCTTTGTAGGAGATTGCATGGACTGGCCGAATGCTCAAGGTCTATTACTCTGCTGGATGCATTCTTTGGACTTTTTGTGGGGCAGTGATCCTTCTTTTGAGTGCAAATATGAGTTATGTAATGTACATAGTGTCAGTATTTATCGGCATAGCAAATGCTCTCATGATGGTAAGATGTGGTCTTTACTTGACTAAATTGACAGAAGTAGAAGAAATATGTATCTTGTTTTCTACATTTTGAAGCCCATTTCTCTACTGATATCTTTGTCTCCCCACCTGTAATGGGGCATTTGGCTCATAAAGGAAAGTTATTTAGAAATTTTTGGGGTTGATGCTGACTTGGTTCAAGTTTTTTAACCCTCTGTAATTTACGTAGTATTAAAAGTTCATGGTAGTCACAGTTTAAACTACTATGATCTAGTTTTATAATGTGTACATTTCCATTGATTTTTTTAACAGGTAACTGGAGTAAGCATGCAGAATTTTCTCATTGGAGAGAACCTTAATGGTTGTGCATTTGTTGTTGGATCATTGAGCTTTTTGGACAAAATTTCATGCGGGCTTGCTTTATATGTTCTTCAGTCAAACCAAAGTAAGTCTTTCAAATTTCTTTTAGGCTAAATATTCGGTTCAGTACATTTTCCAATAATAATTTCCAAGAAGCACCTTAGCATTGTTACTAGTTATTTTATATTGTTCATATCATGAATGCAGATATCTCTTCAGAGCTTGAGGGAACACAGTTTCCCTTCTCAGTTACAAGGTATGGTTTGGGTCTTGTTCCTGCAATATGTTCAGTAACTGGGGTGATAGTAACTTACACAATGGATTTCCACAATCCTTCCAAGTCTTTGACAGCACCACTATTAGTCTAGCCCTCTCACTCAACATAATCATTTACCTTTCTCTAACACACAAGCTATACCATAGGAATATTCAAACACTACTCAAAATGTTCTCTTCAGACATATATTTATTAAATTCTTATTCATTATAACAAATACTGCTTCAAATGTATATAAAGTGTATACATGTGATTAAATATTCTACTATTACACTTTTTATCAACGTTCATAGTGTGCTAGTTTAAGTTCTTCTGTTAATCTTTGGTTTTACATCTTATTTTAATTTATGGATAGTCAAATGGTTTGTAGAATTTTAATGCAAGTATGAAATTAAAATAAACATTTGGAGAATTTTTTTATTTCTCCTACTGTATAATTTGTTACATTTTTCATGTATTGTGAATTTTTTTATGAAATAAAACTAGTTTTTGTACGAATTTTCACTTTCTATTATATACTATAATATATTTTTAATTTTTAAAAATATTTTATGTGTATTTAAATATGTATGAACAATCATATTATATATATAAACTCTAATGTACATAATATATGTTAATAGAATATTTTTTGCTGATCACGTCTTTTATTAGTTGGTTTTACAGAGACACTAATTTTACCCTTAAAATAAAGGGAATTTAAGTTTTAGATTTGTAAAAAGGATTAAAAAGGTGAAATTATAATGTTGAATTTGTCAAAATTGGTAGAATACAAAAGATGAATTGTGTTTTGAAATTTTTGGAGAAAACAGTGTTTGATGAAATATAGTCAGCCGCAGTTTTAATTTGACATTTGCACTGTTAATTTAAACTATTTGTAAAAAATAGCTGGGTCAGACCTGCTAAAAAAAGATAAAATAAATTTTTTGAACAAACCGATACAAACAATTTTTTTTTTATTAGTAATATTAATATTAATAATAATATTATTATTAGTGTTACGTGGTCAAATCCACTCTAATTTTTATTTATTTTTTGTTTCCGTTTAATTTGACTGTTCTAGACTTTTTTTTAACGTCCGTGAATGGTCGACGCATTGTCACGTATAAACGTGAATTTTCTTTTGTCTTTGTGTTTGTTTTTTACCGACTTTACTTTATTAATTTATTATTTCTTTATAGTGAATTTATTTTTTAAATCTCGCTTAAAAATACTCATATTCTTTGGTTAGCTGTATTTTGATAATTTGCAATTAGATAGAAGGTTAGATAGAAGGATTGATACAAAATCATTTAGGCTTTGTTTGGATTAGAGGGTGTGGGGAAATGAAAAGTTGAGAGTGTGGGTGAGTAGAAGTGTGAAGAAAGTTGAGGTTATTTGGATTGGGGTAAGTTAGAGTAGGTGTGTGAGGAAAATTTATTGAAATTGGTGAGTGATGTGATGGTTGTAAGAATATTATAAATTATTTTGAATAGTAAAAGTTGTAAGATTACAAATTTATCCTTTTATATAAATGAAAAATAAATAATAATTTTTTTTTTATATTTTAGTTAATTAAAATAATTTAAAATTTAATTTATAAATAAAAAAATGTAAAATTGAAAGAAATAATGAATTATAATTTAAAATTTAAATATAATTTTATTATTTAATATATTAATTTAATTATTTTTTTACTTAAGTTAATTTATTTACATAATTTTAATATTATTTATGATTTTTTAAATTATGTTATGTTATATAAATATAATTATTTTTAATAATAATTTTTATTATTATCAATAAATATATATATTTTTTAAAAATAAATATTTAGAACATTAAGTAGTTGTCAAAATATATAATATAAAGTCATTATATTTTATCCGAAAAAAGACAAAGACATGTTAATTTGTTTGTAATTTTGAAATTATGTAAAAGTTAAAAACATAATAATGTTAATTAGAAAAAGAAAAGACATCCTCACTAATAACATTTTAATCCTTGTTAGAAGTTAAATATTTAAATAAATTTTATATTCACATTAATAAATCAAAATCTAGATTATTATAATATATAATTTAAAATATAATAATTTTTATTATTATAAATATAGAAATATATTTTTAGGTATATAGGTATTTTCATTTTATTAAAAACATATTTAATATATTTATTTTTATTATGAATATATTAAATATTTCTTGAATATTTAAAGTTTATTTAGAATAAAATTAAATGATTTTAATTAATATTTATTATCATTATTTAAATATATTTGGAATAAAATATATTTAATATTTTTTATGTTTTATGACATGTGTAATATAGTTTAAAAATATTGGAATGTGAATGGTAAATATTATGAAAGAATGAGGATATATAGATAATTTTACAGATTTAGAATCACATCCCCTCTTCTCTCCTTACTTCTCCACAACTTTGAGAAGAAAGCCTCAGCCCCTCTCACTCCCTTCCGCGTCCTCTCACACGCTGTCATTTGTGGATCCAAACAGGGTGTACCTTCATTTCCGTCTGCAGACAGTGTACCCCTATCACAGACACTTAGTTTTTTAAAATATAATTTAAATATACACAATATATATATATAAATTTTTTACAGGAAGATGGTAAAAAATAAATTTATTTTATAAATATTTGTTTGGTGCTATAAATATGCATAACCAACTCTCTGCCAAGGTTTTTTAGGTATTTACAAAGCCTGGGCAGATTCTATTTGCTACTTTGTAAGGCTGTTTTGGTTTAGTTTCAATAATATAATAATCGAGAATGGATAAGAAATTATTGGGATTACAAAAGGTCCGTATCATTGTGATTTTACGTATGGATAATAAACATGTTTTTTTTTAAGAGATATTATTTCATTATCGTATTTCTGAGCTGAATATTTTATGTATTGTGAACCTTACACTTTAATCATTTATGACAATCTCTCTAAATAATTCATGATAATCTCTCTAAATAATTCAAACAAGTAGAGTTACAGTCTTCTAAATAAGAACTTGTCAAGTCGTGAGTATATCATTAAGTTATAAAGGTTGTACCTATAAGTAAGCCGTGAGTATACCATTAAGTTATAAATATTGTACCTATAAGTTATTTGGAATGATTGGGCGTGAAGCGCCTATATGTGGCTTTTTAAGTTCGCCGTTAAATCTTAGGACTCAACTCTAGACAGACGGTGGAAACTACCATGCTTCCTTCAAAGATAAGCAAATGAAAGACTTTTATAAAAATTCTTGTAGAATCAAGAATGAAGTTTTGAAAATTCAAAAGAAGGTTACGAAGGGTTGAGACATTCCTGAAATGTCTCAATTATTTTTTTCTGATTAAAAAAAGATATAATTAAAAATGTAAACATAAAGTTTATTACTATTAATTATATATTTTTATTTTAAGTAATCTGATTAGAATCTTTGAGAAGAAAAAATATAATTAAATAATAGAAAAATTATGATATAAAATATATGATTTAAAATTTGTGAATTGATATAAAATAGAAAAATACTATTTAATTAGAATATGAATTTTGAAACACTTAAGAATTTATTCATAAAATATATAATTACAAAATATAACAACTACATCTACCAAAACACAAATAAATATTATTATTCTCAAAACACAAATAAATATTATTATTCTCTGGACAAGGAAAACTATACTTCAATGACTAGTTAGAGGAAGACATTTTGATCAAAGATTTCGAAGTAACGGTTAAATAAGAGTATTGATATAAATTGAAGAACTCCTTGTAAAGGATAAAGCAATTATTTACAAAGAATGAGATATTTAATTATTTCATTCTCTTCTAGGCATACAATATTCACATGTCTATCATAAGAATGTCGATACATAAGTTTATATACCTATTATTAAATGTAGACAACATATTAATAATATTTCAAAATAAGGTTGAGGTAAGAAATTTAAAGTCTTATTTGATAGTGAATTTAAAATAAAGGATATGGATGCAATTGAGAATATCTTAGGATAGAGATAAAGTGGGATTAAGCTCACATAAGACTTCGATAATGTCTTTATGAAGATAATTTTTAGGAGTAAGTTCATGTATTTCTTGCACTTGCTACAAGTACTTGCTCAACTTAGATTTTCAGGAGTAATTCTAGGTGAACAAGCTTATAATTCAAGATGGATTTTGTAGATCTTAATGTAATGAACTCTTTCATGGAAAGATGGCCTCGTAAATGAGCATCTAAAAGTAGACTGTATAATAGTGTGATAGACTGTCTAGTGTCTAATACTTATTGTATCAACCAGTTAATCAATTAGATGTTAGTTAACTAACATGTAACTATTTTTTCCTCTTTATAAGGGTAAATGTATGTGTTTTGTAACTATTTTTTCTTCTTTATAAGGGTAAATGGATATGCTTTGAAGTAATGTAGTATTGACAATTATACAATGTTAATACAAAGAAATTGTATTCATTTCTAAGTATGTGTGATTTGTTTGTTTTTCATCTTCATTTAATATACTTAACTCTATCAAACATTTTTTTTACTAAAACTTTTCTAAACATTCATTTTCCCACTAATACACTTTACATTTTATGATGTGGAAGCATACTAAGAATTGTATTTAGCATATACAATGTCTATTAAGCATAGAACAATAACAGACTCTTTTAAGATACTTAACTATTAAGAGAATCTTAAAGGGAATTTAGTTTTTCATCTCTTAATTTTTCTCACACTAATTAAAATAATAAAAAAATGAAGGAAAGTTGATAGGGGACGGAGAAATATAGAGTCTTAAGCGTCTTTTCATGAATGAAAGAAAAAGAAAAGCTCACTGATGTGACTTGTGTTATTCTATTCTCAACAAATAGGACAGAAGTAATTGTGAATTTATAATGTAAGAATTCTAAAGAAATTTTAGATAATTTGGGATAAACTTTTCTTTTATATTTTTTGTCATGGAATTAAGAATTATGAAAATGAAAAATAAGATTATAGTACACATTAATTAATGTGTAAAATTCAACGAAGCTATGAAAGTGAGTTTGGTTGCATGAGTTGTACGTGCATTGGGTATAAATAGATGGTAGCTCAAATGGCGATTTGAAGTCTTGTGTCGGTTGGAAACATTAATCAAAATGTCTTAGTTTCTAAACTTTCTTTTTCCTCTCAACTAGTCTTCTCTTCTCATCATCACACTAAACTCATACTTAAACATCACGAAATCTAAACAAAATTGCTGTCCAATTTTATAAACCTTTGAAAACAAAAAACATACTGTGCAAGAAACATTGTCGCAAAATTAGTAAAAAAGACTAAAAATGAGGCAAAGAAAAATAATATTCTTCTTTTAACTAGGATTTTTTATTGGTTATAAATTATTAAAAGAGACTCGTAATTTCATTTTGATATACACCAAAAAATAGGCAACTGCTTTTGCTATAAGAAGGTCCTTTTCCTCATTTGAAACATGAGACTTTCTTCTATCTATAGACACCATTTTTCTCTGTCTCACTGAATTGTTCTTTTCTCACCTTAAAAGCTTATCTTTACAGCTGAAAAATACATATCCAAGACTTAATGTTCTAACAGTTAACTTTACTTTTTCTGCAAAACTTGGCAGTGTTCGAGAGTATGAAGTACTTGCACAGTGTGAAGGAAATTCATAGAAGAAATGAAAAAAAACCAATTACTTTTGTTATGTAGAAATTAAGAGGAAGGAAATTGTCTAGTATCAGAAACTATCATATTAAGAACATATTTTGATGATACAAATTAGTATACATAAAATACAAGCCATATATATGCATGAAGGATACACAGATGTAAGAGTATAACAGGAGATGGAGGAAGCTAAGGTATTTTGCTGGCCAAAATATAAGCACAGAATAATAATACATAGAAAACAGATCGATGAAGCAACCAAATCAGCAGCAGCTAGTAACTTTTCCTAGGCTGATAACTTGAAAACAGGTTTTTTCCCTGCATCACCTAAATGAGGATCACGCTTAGCCTTCAGCAAATGCCCCAAAACTTTGGCATAACGACTCACCAACTTCTTGAACTTCAAACCTTGGAGATTCTCCTTCTGTTGCATCCGAACCAGCTGAAGATGCTGCTTCTCTTCCTCAGTGAAATGTTCACCAAGTGAGTTCCTTGATCCCTTTCCTCTCTCATCACTATTACCCTTCATTGCTTCCTTGTCATCATCTCCTATGATCAACTGCTTCAAGCTTTTGTGGTCATTCTCACCACCTTGTTTCACCTCACCAATAGTAGTTGCCTGCACTTTGAGTTTGTCATCCTTTGGTGCTGCATCACCCATTGCTGATTTGGATTTCTCATTGCCTTGCACTGGAAATTGGTGTTTCCTTGTTCTTCTTGACATGGTTATGTCATAGGGGCGTTTCACTGATGGAGATTGTACCTCCATTAACTTTCTATGAGGGAATCTACTACGATCTTTGCTTCTCTCACTGATTTTTGGCTTGGTTTTGTTGTAATTCTCAAAGGGGAGCCATGGCTGCACCTCTTGGACAGCAAGATCACTCCTGCAGGAAGAGAAATGTTCACTTTCTTAAAGAGCAACCAAAGGGGGTTGGTTAGTTTAGAGGCCTTTCAAAAAGGTGAAATGTCTGTTTTCTGGTTGTCCATGTGTGAAAAATGAAAGATTAACTCTCTAATGCCAATGAAGCTCAAGAAAATGAAATGGGGGAAGGTCACCAAACTCTACAATTTTCACCATAATGGGCCAACTCTTACATCTAAAACTTCCTTATCTACAGTTACTTTGAGTACTTATTTTCAAAAAATAAGTTCAAATTTACACTCTAATTCAATCTCACAACCTAACAAAGATGGTAAATTTATTAACCTTTTATCCAAAACACCTCACAAGTTATATATCTACAGTGTAAACAAATTTACATGAGGGTGCATAGAAACTAGAAGTTTGATTTATTTGGCTTCTGTTTGTGTATATGAGTTGGTGGGTTTGCAGCTTTCAGGTGCAGTGGGAGCTAAGGAGCCTTCAATCCACATCCATCAGAAAGAGCTTCTCACCTGATGATTTTTTTATTTCCATGAAGATGTGGTAAGGTAGAAAGGACAGGGAAAAACCAGAATTAGAATAAGGCCTAGTCTTGCATAGTGCATTAAATGAAGATTGCTTAATGTGTGGCAATGGTTATGTTGATGGGTTTTGTTTGTTGCAGTAGGTCAGTGGAAAGTCAGCATTTTGCTAGGTTTAGTTAAGTTCGTTACCTTTCAGCTAACTGTCTAGATGCCCAAAACAGATGCCACATAACCTGTCTTACGTTGTTTTCCTCTTTTTTTCTAACTCATTTTTAAGGGTACTAGGAGAAGGTAGGGTACCCTTCTACTTTCTTAGGACATATTTTCTACGTTATTTAAGAAAGAAATAATTTTTTTTAAACTATTTTTTTACAAATTAATTTATATATCAAGTAATTTTAATTTCATAATTTAACTTTTTTCTCTTCAATTTTTTTATGAAAACTTTATTCTAACACAGAATTTGGAATTCGTGACAATCTCCTCTCTCCAAAGTACTAAATTACATGTTGGTCTGATGGAAAAAGAAGAATGAATTTTCATTAAAATAGATAAAGCAAATACTAAATACTAACCAGTTTCTAAATATACTAGTTAAAAACTCATAATAAAAAATAAAAAGTAATTTAAAAAAAAATTAATCATGTCATTAACTAAATTAAATATTATTTTAAAAGCTAAAAAATTTATTAATATTTAAAATATTTTTTATTGTTAATAAAATTTATAATCTAATTTTTAAATTTATATTTAAATTAACTACAAATTTAATTATCAACATTATAATCTTAAATAATTGATAACTATAACTTTAATAGTTAATTAGATATTACTTTGAAAAATTTATTAATCATAACTATTTAGATATTAAAAAAAATTAAAATTTTCTTTTAATCTATAAAATAGTATCTACTAATATTTTTTAGACCTTTTCATCCCATCTCATATTCTTACCGACAACGCCAAACTGGTAATCACTAAATTAGTATAAAATAATAATAAAAAATTGCCAATAATAATTAAAATTAAACTTTTTTTTGCTGGCACACTTTCAATATATATGTGTTTTTTACTTTTAGTATGAATATAGATAATTAATCAAATTGCTTTTGTTCCTTTCGTCTCATGTATCCATTTTAACGAGAATCGATATTTCAATTTAAAAGAAATCAATTAAAATTACAATATCATAAATTTTAAAATAACTATTTAGAAAAAAAAATTTAAACTTACCATGCATTTTGTAAGATCCGACAGCAGATCCAATCTTAAATTTTCGAGTAAATTTATTTTTACTTTAAATATATTTTATTAATTATTTTTTCTTAAGATTTAGTCATCAATTTTGATGAGAACAATTGAGAATAATGTTCCTCTCAACTTTTCTCAACTTGATTTATCACATATTGAATCTTGGTGATGTTTGAATAACATGCTTTAGGCCTCTAGAGTCTCAAGTGGTTTCTCTGTTTAGAGTTAAAGTTTCCACTAGAATAAAGAATTTCTAGTAAGGAAGTTATGTATTTTTTTTAATAGAACCTTATAGCTAATTTAAATAATAAGGTAATCTAGTAACAATATGCATGTTAGATTATAAAGTTAGTTAAACTTAATTTGATTATGAGTTTATATGAGGATGAATTTGAGATATATATGTAACTTATTTGAGAAATCTTAAATGATGTATGAGTGATTGATATACATTGTATGTGAATGATATGTGTTGTATGTGATAGATGAAAGCTTGCATGAACTTGATGTTATACATTTGGGGTAATGTGTGAGATGTTGTATTTTGGTACATTACATATGAAAAGCCTACGAGCAAAGATCCTTTAACTTCACTAATTATCTAAGTCACATACACTAAGATATCAGTTGGTGAGAAGCTAGAGAGCGAGTTCATACACACTATGACCGCTTGTAGTCATACGGTATGGATGTTTGGACTTACCCTGATCTGATTGGAGTGGATTAAATGTTAGTATCTGGTAGGAACATATTTAATGAGTCTTTCGGAAGAGAACAAATCCATATGTCATCACTGATTGAAATGAAATCAAAAGGATACTGAAGATTGAAAGGAAATCAAGGTAGCGTAAGATAAATGAATTTACATGGTCATAGTATGATTAATGGAAGACGATAGATTCATATGCTAAATTATATCAATCATTAAATTTATTGTGTTTAAATTATATGACACAAGAAATACAGTAGGATAAAAAAAATTACATGTCTAGTATATTAAAGTATTAATTTTTTTTAAAAATAACATAAGAAAACCATAAGAAATTGTCGATAAATAATGACTATCAACTCCAATAATCCCTACAAATTGTAATAATATTAATAGCATATAAATTTTGAATTATTTATTAATTTAAATGATTTTAATGGTCGTACCTACTATTTTAAAAGACAATTAATTGATTAAGTGAAAAATAATTGATTAGGTTGTTTCAAACTCTTCTATTTAAAAACAACATAAAACAATATAATTTATCAACATTAAACATAATCAATTAAATTTCTTCATAAATGTCTCCTGTAAATAGTTTTCAATTTTCTTTTTGAAGAAATATCAATTGATTTGTATAATATTGATTCCATACTGTAAAAAAAAACACTTCAAAAAGTTAAAATCTTTCTATTTTAATATATTTTGAAGAAATTCATCAATAAAGGCTATATTGTGAAATTGATTTTTACTTTTTTTATCTTAATCTTTGAATACTCATAAAAAACAAATGATATATTGTGACTTTTGTTACAAGTATTTTTTATGTAGTTGGTTTTTACATTTAGTTAGTATCTTTTGAGGGTTGTTTAAGAGGTTTTTGGTTCATATCTTATATGATTACATGTTTTACATATATAGTGTGGTCGTGGTATGATATTTATAAGATAGTGGAAACAATATCTCTCACATTAGTAGATTGATATTGGAATTAGGCTGATTTAGTATAAAATATCTTCATGCATCTTTTTATCCTTATCTTTTATATTTCTTAAATTCATTGTGTTTTTTCTTGAATTTATTGTGTTTTTGCATAAGTTCATCTTCTAAATAAATTATTTTAATATTTTTTTTTAAAATACATGTTAATTAATCAAGAAACTAGAAAATCACCAACGAACCTCACCTCTTCATATACAACCACATTTTCTTTACATTGTAAAACTTGGGTCAACTTTATTGGATTGAAAGCTTATCTTTAGACCAAAAATTTTAGTTCATAGTCAAAGTCCAACTATTTTTACTTATTAACGTAACAACCCAAGTACTATGATTCGATTGTGACTTAACCCACCTGACCTCCGTCATGAGACAATTGATGTCACTTGCAACAAGCTCCTTCTTAACAATTGTTTCACTAGAAATGAAACTCTTTGATTGTGACTCTGATATTGAATTTGATACCAATAGTTGGATCAAGCAAATATTACTAGGCCAAAAGTTATAGCTAATAGTCAAGACACAACTCTTCCTACTTAAGAATATAATAGTTCAAACACCATGATTCAATTGTAGCTTGACTCATAAGAAAAAAAACAAAAAATTGTATAATAAAATAAGAGTTCTTCAAATGAAATTAACATAATAACATGAGAAAAATATCTAAATTTTTTAATCACCTAATAAATTAAATGTTTACACTATTGAATATTCAAAATTGATAATCAAACATTCACACATAAAAAAGTATTGAAATATTAAAAATGAGGAAAAAGAAATTTATATTTTTTAAAATACAATATATCATTTGAATAAAGTTTCATTAATATACATATATAATTAAGATTGTGATAAGAAGAAAATGTGGAAAATGAAATTTAATCAAAATTGTGAACATAAATTGTTCATTAACTATCAAAATATTCCACACCAACCTAATATGCTATAAAAAAACCAGTCCCTCATGTATTGACTTCTGAATATATGCACTGTCTCCCTTATGAATTCAGTCAAAGACTCAATGGTTTTGATGCTGCATTACTTTTTTTTATCATATGCATTCCTACATGCATCAACACATATATTTCCTTATTTCAATATAGTTTCATTTCACAAAAATTAAATAAGTAACATCACCTTTTAAAACTAATTTAAGTTTTAAATGTCTCTTGGAGAAGTATGTGTTGGAGATCTCACATCAATTAGAGATTCGAGTATTTCATTATATTATATATAAGTGGATGCAAACCTCAATTTTATGAACCGATTTTAGAAGATTGAGTTAGACTTAAAGTCTACTTCGTAATAATATGATAAAATAAAAGTAATTTAAACATTTAAATTTTATCAAAATATATTTTTTATATTAAGAATAAAAAGTTTAACAAATATTTATTAATAAAACATAATTTCTTATGCTCAACTATAAATGTTATAAATTTATATTAAAATTATAATAAACAAATCATGCATATTAACTTAAAAGGCAATAACTAAAATATAAATATCATCGAGTATATATAAGAATGGATGGTAACAGTTGTAAGACTGATTCTAACCACACCGAGTTCGAATGCAGGTAAGAGGAAAGAACAATATAAGAACTAGAAAAGAATAATATGGCTTAGTTACACGTTTGATTTTTATTCTTAAAAATCAAAATTTTAATACTTACATATATAATATTTTAATATCCTTTTGGCCCTGTCGTCTAAAGTTATAGGAACTAAAAAAAGTTTAAAAGTAATATGTGTCAAGAGTAAAAAAAATATTTTAAGTAGAGATTTAAAACAAACAAAAAATTATTAGAAGAACAAAATGAGTAATTTTACCCAAAGTACTATATTATTTACATAAACTTTAGCAAGTACATGTTTTTTTTTTTATTATTTGCAGACATGATAGATTTTAAAAAATTATAAAAATGGATAATTTTTGTTTTGGAAATTCAAATTTTAAACGTAGAAACTGTAGTTAAGAACATAGTTTTGATTATTTTTCTTTATTTAAAATGGTGTTTTAATTTACTATATAATGTGACGAATGAAAATGTCTTTTATATTTTTATGAAAATTATCGAGTTATTTTAAGAAACTTTCAATGTTTATTTTACTGGTTTTAATTATATGATATTATGTTTAATTAGATATTTATTAAAGGTTTCAATTCTGCATCTTTTGAATATGTTTGATGCCTCTCGTGTATTTTGTTGTTATTGGATATTGTGAGTTTAAGTTTTTGGTGGTATTAAAAAAGAAGGTAAAAAAATATTTAGAATAATGATAATAATAAAGAAACAATAACCTATGCGAATATAGGAATCTGAACCCTGAAACGTGTTCTGTCGCACTCTATGGAATGAACTCACCTTTTTTCTCTGTTTCTTCACTCAAATATAAAAAAAAAGTGACATCTCTGTGTTTGCCACGTGTATTTCTTCTCTCTCTCTCTCTCACACTCTCTAATAAAAAATAAGTTAATTAGATAAAACTACCACATTTATGTTTATACAAGTTTTAAATTAATTAAATAATAAATAATATAGGACTAATTAATTTTTGAGGTCTTCCTCTAAGGTAGCCGAAGTAGAGAAATAATATAGAAATGTTATATTTATATTGTTTGTTTGTTTGAGATTTAGTTTTTTTTTTAAATGGAGAAAACATTTTGAAAACATAATGAATATTCATTAAAACAATAATAATTGTGATTATACTTTTGAAATTCTTTTAATAAACATAATAACTTAAATAGTTAGTTTTGTAGTAGTTATTGTGAATGCATCCCTTCACTGTAGAAAACCAAATTTATTTGTTTTTGAAAGAAAAGCAAGGAGTAAAGATGTTTTTGAAATAAGTAATTTATTATTTTTACTTATTTTTATTGAAATAAGATAAATTTCATGTGTTTGAGTTCTTGCTCTCATTTCCATTTCCAGTATCATGGCATCCCTTACTCCCGGCGTCCTCTCCAAGCTCCTGGAGAACGCCGGCAGCAAGGTAACCGCCGTGCACCGCCAGGCTCTCCTCCAGGTCACGGAGATCGTGCCGCAACTCTCCTCCACCTCCGCCCTGCAGACCCGCGGCTACTTCCTCAAGCTCTCCGACTCCCTCCACTCCGCCTTCGTCTCCGTCCCCGACGCCGACGCCCACCTCATCTGCTCCGACAAGCTTCAGCTCGGCCATTTCGTCTACGTCACTCGCCTCGACCGCGCCTCCCCCGTCCCCATCGTTCGCGGCCTCACCGTCCTCCCCAAGCGCCGCCCCTTCGTCGGCAACCCCACCGAGCTCCTTCCCGGCGCGTCCCTCCACGCGCCCCAGAGCCAGACTGAAGGGGTCAAGAAGAAGGTTGCTGAGAAGAAGGTGGAGACGAGGAGGTTGAGTGTGGACTCTGCGAGAAGAGTCTGGGATCATAGCCCTGTGCGCAAGGAGAAGACCAGTTCTGCGAGTTCCGGTGGTGGTAAACTCAAGCACAAGAAATCCAACCCCACTTCGCCTGAAGTGTGTCTCTGTTCCCTTTCTGCTGTTTTCTTCTTCTTTCAATCATATACTCACGTGGAGATGTTTGGAGGAATGGAAGGGAAGAAAATGGAGGGAAAAGGAAGTATTTTTTTTTTGTTTGGATGGAGAAAAAATATAAAACAACAGAGAAAATATTATTTTTGTACATGGGAATCAATTTTTTAAATTCAAAATTTTTGATAGGCTTTCTCATCTTTTTATCTGCTGTTCCAAGTTCCTAATATAGCAGGATAGATGGAAAATAAGAGAAAACAAGTTAAAATTTTCATTAACTTTGTCTTCGAGTAAAAGATCTTAACTGCATTGAACTTTGTTTTGTATTATTAATTCTGAGTTTGGTGAAGGAAAGGTTCTACCTTTTGGATCCCTTTTGCTTTTTGTTGTAAATTTTGCATGGGTTTTCTATGGGGGGTGGTTTAGTAGAGGATTTGTCTTTTTGAAGGAATGAGTGTTCTTGTACTATATATTTGATGGCGAACATGTTGTAGTAGTCATTAAGTTGTATTCAGCAGTGTCCCAAGTTTAAGGTTGTAGATTTTTAAGGAAACGTGAGGTTGTCGTCCCACTGCCGAATCTTGTTTTCTTTTTGTTGAATCAGCGTTCCGGATAAATGAGGGCCCTCTTGGTTTTTTAAATTTTTGGCGCTTATAGGCTTTAATTTCTGTTGTTGTGGACCACGCCTACAGCTTTTTCTTTGTAAGCTTTGAAATGTTAATATTTTGTTTGGTAATGAACTATGTAAATGTGTTTCGTGAATGTTTGAGGTCAGTATGGTAGGGCCTTTGGTTGAGTGTACTTTTGAAGGTTCTACATACTCTGATGTCGCACTGCATGTAGCTAATATTATAACACTTTTACTCTGTTGTTCTATGGGACAAAAAGGTTTATTTTTATGTTGTGTTTTAACTTTTCTTGAAGCTTACTGTGAGTACATGGTGTATGATGCTGTAGGTGATAGGCAAGAAGCTTTCCACTAAAGCTGATTCTCCGCTAAAATCTCCAACTTCTAGTGTCTTACCCTTTAAGAAAACAATCGAGAATCTGTGTCCAAAATCATTGACAAGCACTCCTCCGAGGAGCAGTACTGGTAGTAGGTCACCATGTGGTGGCAGTGTTGATGGCCAACTAGTAAAGGTGCCCCTCAATTTCAAGACTTGGTCTTACGATTCTCCTGCATGTTGGGATGATCTCTCACCCTCTATGTGTGATCTTGCAAAGGTATTGAGGTGTATTTGTGTCTTGCTAATATTCAAACTTGCTTGCAACCATCTCTAATTTTTTAATTTTGTTGTGTCACTCTTTTTGCAGCAAGTTATAGGTCATAGAAATGTCACTTTTTTGGTGGCTGTGCGGTCTCTTGAAGAAGCATCTGCTACAGATTCTGTGATCCAATGCATGTGGTATTTATTTATTTAAATTTTTTATTGTAGACAATACAGTTCTTATGTTTTTGTCACCTCTTTCCGCCCTTCCTTCTTGTCATTGGAATTTGCCATACTTATGTCTAGATGCATGTTATCTGTTAATTCAGTATTTATAATAATGCATTTAATGAACGTAAACACTTTCTCATTTCAGAAAGCATTTCTAATTATTGAATACAGATTTTGTTACTGTGCTTTTCAAGGTATGGTTAAGTTTTAGGGTACAAGCTGTTGTGGATTATATGTTTCTAATTGTATGTCACTATTTGAATGTTATTTCAACTGTAAATTTCTTGCCAAGCAAATGTCAAGGGAAACCTTATGGCTATTCCATCACTACATCTCACATTGTCACTTTTTGATCATCAGAATTGGAAGGAACTTTCTCAGTTTTCTAATAATAGCTTGTCTGGATCAGCTTCTTTCAAGGAAATAGTTGTTTCTTTTCTAATGCTATCTTAAGTGATTATTTTTTTAAAGTTAGCTTAACACAACATGTATATATATATATATATATATATATATATATATATATACACACACACACACACATACATGTTTTTCCTCTTTTTGGTCAAGATGACCTACTGGATGCGGTTTATAATTTTTTCGACTGAGATGAGCATTCTCTTTCAGCATGTATGCAGAACTTTGCAAGTCTTGTCAAACACTTTCTGCTGGATTACTTGTGAAGCAGTTTTTGGAGCTTCACCTGCGTTTGCGGAGGGTTTTAGTGCTGTTCGATTCCTTACTTGCCCCATTTCCCGAGCCAAAGCCAAGCAACCACTCTACACTGCAGTGTGCAATAGAAGATGCTGGCAAAGTTCCCAGTGGAATGAATACTATATCTTGGGTACAAGCTGCCATAGGTACCAATCTTTCCAGATTCAATCTATTCGAAAATCAGGCGAAAAGTGAGGTTCTAAAGGGTGAGAAATGTCATTATGTTGTCATTGAGAATTCTCCTGAGGACATCAATACTGAGAATGCAACTGCTCAAAGCAAGCAAAATCGAGTAACTCAAACAAGTCCTTTGCCGAATTCAACTTCTAAAAGACTTCCTTCTGCAAAGCGGAAACACTTGGCAACCAAGAACAAGGATGCTGCCAAGCAGGATCAGTCAAAAGAAACTGAAATAAAAGTGGCAGCAAGTTTGGCTGAAAAACTGCTCGAGGCATCTAGTGAATGGTTCCTGAAGTACTTGGAGGAGTCCCTAAGGAATGAGTTTGGGTTGAAAAATGAAGGGAACACTGAAATTGCAAGTCTTCTCGGACAGCTCAAACAGGTGAATCACTGGTTAGATAATTTGGTTGGTGGAGATACGGTTGATCACAGAGTAGAGAAGCTAAGGAAAAAATTGTACCGGTTTCTACTTGAGCATGTTAATTCTACTATTGCTTCTAATTAATAAATGTGCAATAACTAACATAATTGAGGATATGGAGAATACAACTGACTCTGCATTGGATAGCTGACATTGGTATTACAGTGAAGATTTAAAGTTGCAACAGCTCGTTTTGGTCTCTGTATAACTACTTTAATTAGGATCTTACACTTTGTATAATTTAATCTAACTTTCTGGCTGAACAAAGTAATGCCCAAGATTCTACGATTTTTGAGCTCTATTCTATCGACAAGGATATGTTTATTACTTAGATTTATGTTATAATTCATTTTGGATTTGCCTTTTGGTAAGCTAACCTTGGAAATCTCAAGTACACTCTTAAGGTGTAGTTCTGGCTATCGTATGAACAAATGCCAAATTGTTAATTCCTGCCTTGTAGTGTCGTGCCAAAAGGTTGTTTTTTTTTTTTTTTTTTTTTTTGGGGGGGAGGATTTTTTTTTTTTTTTTTTAATTATAAAAAAAAAATCGACAAAAGGGGTTGTGAAAAA
>Ga0123342_1001082_pt1 | contig 45340 bp, 31 predicted proteins | sample Turbeawhitnodule_FD_89960 | JGI IMG/M metagenome (GOLD analysis project Ga0123342, IMG submission 89960) | Root nodule microbial communities of legume samples collected from Mexico - Turtle bean Mexico white nodule | ecosystem: Host-associated > Plants > Roots > Nodule | place: Mexico: Nepantla...
AATATGTTTTGCAACATTTTAAGAAAGAGTGGTGGACATATTTGTATTATGTTTATATTTTCTTTTTAATATTTTATACAGATTTTAGTTTTTAGATGTGAGAAAATCTAGGGATGTTACAAATGCAAATTTGACATGTTATAAATTGTAAATGTTAATGTTACATAAGTTTTTATAGAAATTAATAATGTTATAAAAAGTTTTATTGTTACATAATGGAAATGTAATTAAAATAATTAATAATGTTATACAATTTTTTATTGTTACGGAATGTAAATTTAATTTAAAATATTATAAATATTATTGTACTAAAATCCTAAACCAAAAAAATTAAGAGAAGATATATTTATTTGTTGATTGATTAAATTATAATTTTTTTAGTCTATATTTATTTTGTTATATTAGATAAATTAAATGATAAGTCATTTAGAGAAGAATGTTTATTATAATTATTTAAAATTAGATATTAGGGTTACTGTATTGGTGTAGTTTTACACCGAAACGGTAATAGCATTCGGTATTATTAAATATTATTAATATTATTAAATATTATTAGTATTATTAATATTGTTAAATATTATAAATAGTGTTAATATTATTACTTTAGATATCTGTGGGTAATAGTTGGTAGGTAATAGAAATCCATGAGTAATAGTTGGTAAATAATGTTGAATTTACCTACGGATCCAGATCTGTGAGTAATATGCATAGGTAATGTTAAATTTATCTACGGATTTAGGTTTGTGAGTACAAATCTGTAGATAATATTAAATATTTTCAGTGTATAAATATTTAATAGTAGAAATAGTGTTATCTGAAGAAAAAAGTCAGAAACAGTGCTAGATAAAGAATTAAAAACAAAACTGTGTTTAATGAAAAAATAAAAGTTTAAATAGTGTTATTTAGAAAAAAAATCTTTTAACCCTAAACTTCTAATATACAACCTTCACTAATAAACCCCTACTAAAATTATAAATTTTACCCATAATATTTCCTTACATCAAAATATATACAAAATATTTTATTTCATTCTTTTTGTATTGATATTTTTTTCATAAACTTTTATATATTTAATTTTAAATTTTTAAAATTTTAAATTTTTTTCTATTTCATTTTTATAAATATTTAAATTAACTAAAATTTTATAAATGTTTGAAAATGGAAATAGTGTTACTGAGGGAAAAAATTAATAAACAATGCTAAATAGAAAAATAAAGATACTATATGAAGAAATAAAAATATAAATAATATTACGAGAAAAAAAATATTTGAATAAGTTCAAGTACATGGACTTAAAATTATAAATTTTTGTAGTGACGCTTAAGATTTATACTTAGAAAAAGTAATTAATGTTAGTATTTAAATTCTTACGTTGCACAATCAAGTTGTTAATCCGTCATAATTGTAATATTTAGAATATTTTTTCCAGTTATTGGGGACCCCTATATTAACATTTCAATTAAATAAGAAGCGATTCTATAATTATAAAAAAATGTTTATAAACCTTCTTTGGAAATAGAAGATATAGATGCATTACTTTCTGCTCTTTAAAAGCTAAAATTTTAGCCTCTGTTTTGGAGTTTAAACGTAATAATCCAAGTACCCATGTCGACCCGTAAGCACAAAATATATTTAAACAAAATTTTGATGAAATATTTAAAAAAATATGAAAAAATAACGATAAGGATGAGAAGGCTAAGCAAGTGAGGGTTAGGTAGGAGCAACTCTCCTTCATTAATTTTGCATCTCTAAATATTATTTTTGGTATAAAACCGATGTTTGATTGGAACAGAATTCTTAGCTATGCGGATTTAGTTTTTTTAGAAATTTCTGAAAAACGTAACCCTAAATTCTAAACCTTAAACTTTAAACCATAATCTCATTACCAAACATTCTTATGCATAAAAAAAATTATTACATATCACAAACATTCCACGCAAAATTTTAATTATAAGTTACAATATATCTTATTTATTCAGGTAAAAAAAATGATTTCTGAAAATATATTTTTACCATGCAAATTTTGTTTATAAAAAAAATTAAAATTTGTTCTGTGGTGATAGAAGATCCGATTCTACGCTTCATCTTGCGTACTTGTTAAGCACGCTAAGAACATATACGATGTAGATAGATAGATCTAGCTATCTAAACTCACACCAAAAATCAATCACATGGTTATCTTATACCTTCAAAAACAACAGTAAACATCAGTTTTTCTAGTTTTCTACTTCTGCAAGCTCCCTCCCACTTTCAAGTTTCCACCCAACTGCATTGAATTTCGTATCTTTCATAGAATAGCCCAATTTCTAAGCTTGGGATTTGGAAGTTTAGTCGTCTACTTTATATATTCAACTCTTGATACGTGTGAGAGGAGGAAAGAAAATGGTATTCTCTGCATAAATACTATTTATTTCAACCCGTTGAACATTATCTAAATTATTCATTTCAGCTACGTTACTTCTAACGAAATTTCTGTGTACTTCGTATTTTTTTTCAACATTCTTTAATCTATTTCGGCGTCTACACGTTTTTTTACAGTTTAATTAAGAAGCATGCTTTAACCCGTATTAACTCTCTAGTTTACACAGACAGTGAAATAGAACCGTGATGAAGTTTTGGTATTGCAGTTTATTGACGGATATCACGGGACATCATCATTTGAGCAGACATATACATGTTACTCTGCTTCATTTGTTGAAAAGGTCACCATTTCTTAATTACCTCATCACTTTTATTAATTACTGTTCATGCTAAATACTACCTTGTTTATGATTAGGATAAACTAAAACTTACTTGCATGGATTTGTTTGTGAATCTAAGTTACGTGGTTATTTTGAGTTTCAAAAGTTTAGTACCCCGCTTCTAGCGTAGACCTTTGCAACGCATGAAAATGTTACGAGTTTTCCTTTCTTTTTTTAAGTTTAGTTGAGTTTAGAGAATGGGAAAATAATATGCATGGTTATAAAACTTTGCTCAATCTGCCACTTTTCACGAGTGAATGTGATAGAAAAATTATTGAGTGATATTGAATTATCATTTGTTCATCGTTCAATTAACCGTTATAAGATATATCATAAAATGTTATTAATTGTTTTGTATTAAATTTAAAAATTTAAATACGTGTTATTTAGATATGAGTTGAAAGAATAAATAATGATTATTTTACAAAACATTCAATGTAAACTGCAGATAACTTCATCCTTTTCAATAAATTGATTGTATGAATGACCCAGAAATGTATCTTACAGAAAATTATTCTAACTGTCAGTTCTTTTCTTCATGAATTCTGCAGCCCGAAATTGAAAATGGTGATAAAAGTAAGTTTCCACATCTAGCCATGTTTGGTTTAATACTGTATACTCTTTGTTACTTCTAATGAACTGAATATGCTATGATTGTTGCTGCTTCAGTTATAATGCCTCCTTCAGCCCTTGATCATCTAGGTTAGTTTTTCAAGTCTAAACTTACATGTTGATGTCCAACTGAAAAATAACATGACTGATATCGAGTGTAATCTTGCAGCATTTTTACGTATTGATTATCCTATGATGTTTAAACTCACAAATGGTGCTTCTGAGCGGGTTTCTCATTGTGGGGTTCTGGAGTTCATCGCAGATGAAGGAACTATATATATGCCATACTGGGTAGGACTTTAGTCCTTAAGAACTGAAACTTTGTGAATGTGCTTGTTACAAGTTGAATGGATCTCCAGCTCTCTAGTTTCTTAATGCATTGTTTTTAACGAGATGTTCTATACAGATGATGCAGAATATGCTTTTGCAAGAGGGAGACACTGTACGAGTGAAATATGCATCACTTCCAAAGGGAACATACGTTAAATTACAACCCCACACAAAGGACTTTTTTGATATCTCCAATCCAAAAGCTATGTGAGTTGTCGATGATCGAATTAATACATATTAAACATTATAAACTAATATTTCTTCAACACATATCCTTGTAGCAGTGTCAATTCAGGGCTTATGGCCATCAAGTATCAATGGAAGTATTATGCGTATTTCAATATTTGCTTAGATATATGGCATAGAACCAATATGGTCATTAGTGTATTGTTCATTCTATAGACATTGTTACATCTTCTGTATATATTTATTAGACACCTTCTCTATGTTATTCACCAGATAAATAGAAGTATCAACCTTTTAGACTTTGATCTTATTATACGATGCAGCTTAGAGACCAGTTTGAGAAAATTTTCATGCTTGACTACTGGAGATACTATCATGGTGACATACAACAACAAAAGGTATTACTTGGATATTATAGAAACAAAGCCTGCTAATGCTATAAGCATCATCGAGACAGACTGTGAGGTGGACTTTGCTCCTTCCTTGGATTACAAGAATCTTGGAAAGCCTACTATTACAGACAAAACACAAAAGGAAGGTGGATTCATGTTCTTTAGTTGGTGTCTTTTTGCTTATGATCTAAGTTATTTTCCCTGAGAATCTTACTTGACTTTTATCTCCTCACAGGTAAGTTCAATCCATTTGTTGGGACTGGCAGACGCTTGAATGGAAAACCAATTCCTCCTGTTTATTCATCAGGGCATAAATACAAAGGAGCTGATGTTCCAAATGTGAATGCTGTGTCTTCTGCAACATCTAGTTCACCAAATTTTGCTCGTCCATCTGAGAGAAAAGTAGTATTTGGATCAAACTTTTACCGTACAAAAGAAACAGGAAAGGTAATTCTGCTGCTTCTCCTCAATGCCTTCTTCAGTTTTCCCATTAGATGACATCGTTGTCCTATTTATTGTAGGAAGAGATGGAGCCAAAACCAGAGCCACCCCGTCAGAAGCAACTAAGATTTCAGCCTTTCGTAGGGAAGAAGTATTCCCTAAGGGGTTGAGTGATATAAAATCAAAGTATTAGATTATGATATGAATCAAATAAAAGAACAAACTGAGTATCGAAGTTGCCTTTGGTAATCAAAAGTAAAGGAAATAGAAGAATGCTACATTCAAATATCAGGCGCATGCCACTTTTATTAACAAATAATGATACTTACCGTGTTGTGTACTAGTTTTAATGTCCATTGCTACTCATAATCTTGGCTTCTTTTCCTCCCTAAATAATGTGTTATTGAATTAATGTTAGTAATGTGGTCATATTTCTTTGTGAGGCATGACTAATGTGTTCACATGATAACCTACTATATAATATAATATAAAAAATGATATATTTACAACCTATATAGAATAAGGTTGTTAATGTATCATTTTTCATATAATATATTACGATATTTTAGTTATATGGGAAAGATAATTGTAAAAAATGTATAGTATTTAGTTTTCAACTTACACAGTTATGCTAGTTCATTTCTAAACTATTATGTACAAGAATATATGTGATACTTACGCAGTTATGCATGTAGCATAGCCTAAGTAACTGATCATAATATTTACAACTATCCTGTTTTTGTATGGTTTGAGTTAGAGTAGATTGATGAAAATGTGTTAAAGTTGTTCCAGACTAGACTAGGGTAAATTGTAAAATTTGTAAAATTGTGAGAGGATTCGATCGAATATAATCATTTTAAAACTTAAAGAGTTGTAATGTAATACTTTTAAAATTAAAAATAACAATGTATGGTTTTAAAATGAGTGCCGATATAATTTACTCAATAATTAAAATATTTCCAACATGTTACTATATAAAGAAAATAATTTACACTTGATTATGAATATTGTTCTATGAATATTATTAATAAATATCTAACTCCACACATATTTTTCTGGGCTATATTCAACAAGTTGTGAAATAAATTTTATTATTTTAATATTTCAATATTGTAAGAACTACTGTTTATATTTACATACTGTTTCTATTTTATAAATATTGAACAATATTTGAAATATTATTTTTAAGATATATTTTTTGTTAAAAGTTAAAAATGTTGAAATGTGTTTTTAATAATTTAACCTTCCAAGTCAATTATAATAGAGCTCATCTAGTTCACTCATTCAAATGAAATTTATTTGAGTGGAAATAAAAATATAAATCTGGTACCAATAAAAATTATTTGATTCAAATTGAAAATTAGACTAAACTCAATCCATCATGCACACTTGCCATTTCTACTTTTTTTTTCAATTTATATTTTGAATTTATCTGTTATATTATGGTTCAATTTAGATACAATTTAAATTATTTTCACATTCTCATGTAATCATAACCTGTTGTTGATTTTGTTATTAATAATAACTACTTATTTATATTTATTTTGGTTTTAATTAAATTTTCTGTTATATTTTTAAAATGTACTTAATTTTTTTTAAAAGAAGATAGTCATATTATCTTAATACAATAAAAGAAGTTAATGGTGTAAAACACGAAAATAAAAGCATAAAAAAATTGTTAAATGAGGAAGACAATGTTAGGCAAAATTACCATTTTTTTTCTTAAGAAAATAGATTATGGATTCTATAATCTATATTTTCTATTTATATCTCTTAAATTTTAGAATTTGAAAGGTATTGAAAATACCTTCTGAATTTTGTAATCTACAAATATCTTTCGGATTTTATAATTAAAATATATTATTTTAAATAAATTTATTTTGAATTATAAAATCTGGAACGAAAAGTATAATTCGAAGTTTCTTCGCATCATGAAAACATCAATAAAATAAAAGATATTTCTGGTATTTTAAGAGGGGTGCGCAAGAAGCTTTTAGAAATGCAGGACAAAACAGGCCTAATGAGGTCGAAGTTGGGTAAGGCCCATAGAATATTGAAACGTAGCCCGGCCCACATGATTTGGCATTCCATTGCAAGTGTTGTCATTGGAAAACCAATGCGGGTTCAGAGGAGGTAGTATGGCTTCAAGTGGTGTGAGCGTGATGCAGCGGTGCAGCGTGGCTGCGCGGTGGTTCATGAAGGCGGAGAGGGCGGCGGCGCCTCCCCAATTGTGTGGGCGCGGGGACAAGAAGACGAAGAAAGGGAAGAGATTCAAGGGATCGTACGGTAACGCTCGGCCGAAAAAGGAGAAGATGATAGAGCGCATAAAGGACAAGGTGGAAGTTCCCAGGTCTACTCCTTGGCCTCTTCCTTTCAAGCTCATCTGATACTCCTCATTCTAGGGTTTACAACTCATGTACTTTCACTATCATTTTCTATTCAATGCTTCACTTTCATACTAGTTTTTACCTAAAAATTCTTCACAAAGGAAAATTAATTCTAATGCTTGTTGATTTTTAATACATATAATGTTCTTCCAGTTAATTATGCAAATAGTCAAAATAAATATAGTAAAAGAAGTCTTGAATAAGAGGTTGTCAGCTGTATGAGTGAGTGGACAGGTCTATATTGGACGCTTCACTAATCTTATTTAGGATTTGCTGAGAGACATATGACTCTTTGTAGATGCAGATATTGTCAGAAGATTGTGGAGGAAATCTTCTTTTTGGATTTGATTTCGTTAGAAAACACAGATATTTGAGCTTAGATGGTTGATTTCTGAGTTGCAGCTTTTCCTGAGAGATTAGAATGCATGCTACTTCACTCGGTTATGGAGGACTCTTTTATGGAAGAAGTGTGGAGTAGATTTTAATTCTCTTCCTTTCATATAAAATCAATTCTATGCTAGGCATAGGTTTATATACGTGTGAGAGAGAGGGGCGGGGTCGTCTTTGTTGAGAGTGAGAAGAATAAATATTATCACACAAATCATGTTTGCAAACTGCTCATTATACATTTGTTAGGTTCATTTGTATTACTTCGAGAATCCTGGCTATTGTATAGAATAAATGCTACACAAAACTCCATTGCAAATGCTGTCACACCCAACATGTTTGTTAACCGAGCTATTAGCCCATGTATGTTATGTGATAAATTGTCATTCACACCTTTGCTCAGCCTTCAGAGAATAGGAATAACACATTCGTATGGTGTTGATTTGAAGTAGCACAACCATTTAGTTTTCTTTCTAGTTTTATACCAAATGAGTGATTTCTTTCCTGTTTTTGAACATACGAGAGTCTGACTGAACCGTAGTTGGATTCCATTTTATCATAAATTATGAATCAAGAATCCTGTCAATAAGTGTTTTAACATTTTATTTTAATAGCAGGATTTGCTCACAGCTTATTATTAATTCCAGTGTAAATAACCACATAAGTAGGATATTGTGATCTTATTTAAACATAAAGAAATTTAGTTCATCACATAAGCAGCATATTCTGATCTTATTTAAACAAAAAGAAATTTAGTTCATCATTTTTGTTGATGCTTCCCTTTGTTTTGACGATTCACTTGAAGAAAGACTACCGTTAAGAAACTGAAACAGTAAAAAAAGTTGTTATAATCAAATATTGTAATTCCAACAGAAAATATGTAATATCTTGTCATCCCTGTTTTCTTGCAATAAAATTTTGAAAAGCAATGTCTTTTCTTCTACTAAGCCTCTCAATTCTTGACACTTGACGTTACACCAACCATTCCTCTATGGTAATTCTTGGTCAAGAATAGTGGAACTGAGTAACATCTTTGTTTATAGAAGGTTAGAAATAAAGAGCTGCCATTTGTCTGTGTAAGTGTAAGCAGTGAAGTCTGATCTACATCTACTGATGAAAATAACTATTCCAACAAGGACCAAATAGAGAAAAGAAAAGACCCTGCGGTATGCAGACCTGGATTTATTCAGCAAATGACGTTCAATTGTAAAAAAACTGGTCAACTTTTAATTTCAGTTTCTGATGAATATCAGTTTCCTTCGGGTATTGTAGCTCCTCTAACAACCTAAGAAACAAATCAGCAACTATGGGAAACCCTAGAGCCAGAAGCAGAAAACCTGAAATCATAATCAATGCTCCTATGCACGAAATCCATTGGGTATGTAGAGGGTGTTTTTGTAGTGCAGTTGTGGTTTGATATCCATAGTGGATAGTCCATAACAGTAAGGCCATGGCTATGAGAGCCACAGTTACATGCAATGTTGTTGCACGGGCACCTGAAGAAGTGGTGTTAGGGGACATCTTCGTCGTCCTAGTTATGCTTAACTGCGAGTCCTTGCTCGTAAGAATTCTGTCGAGACACAAATGAACACAAATTGTCTGAACGATATATAATGTGTTTGGTGGATGCCTATCAATTATATTTATATACTGAAGTAAAGTCATACAACTCTGGGATGCAGAGGTTTCTTTTGTTGGTGCTTCTCACTGAAAAAGATGTATGCTAATTTAAAGGAAATTAGTAACCTATACGCGTTTAACACCAAACCAAAATGATTTGGAACATCGTATTGCGACGGTGTATTCGAGATGTCCAATATGCAGGCATCTATTCGCCATAGGATACATATTCAACATAGATAACCACTGCAAAACATACAAATTTTTCATACTCAAATTATAATTAATACTGTTAGGAATCTTGAACATACATAAAGAAGTATCTCTTTTAATATGGTTTATTTCATACTTAAAATGATACTACCAAAATTGAATACTGAATTACGTGATTAAATATAATAATACGAAAATGCTTATTATACCAAAATCATATACTTTGGAATGGTAAACGAGACTATAATAAGAATATTTTTTGAGTCCAACATATAATGTGTATAATAAAAAGAAAAGTGCTTTAATATATTAACCTTTTAAAATATTTTTAAGTAATTTTTTATTTATTTTTTAATGCTTTAATAAAATAATTGTTTACTTATTTATAACAATTTTTTTCTGAAATTGACCTGGTGATTTAGAAAATGTACATAAACAGAATGAAAAAGAATTATAGAGCATTGTAAAAAGTGTTTTGTTGAAAATTATACACTAACAGAAATGAAAAATAATTAAAACATCGTAAATGAGAAATATGCAGTAGAAACGATTAGAACATTCAATTGCGGATCCTAGCTGCAATCCAATATCACCATCCCGATTCTACCACCACAAGCCAAATTAAAAACTTCCCTTTTTGTGGTCACATCTTAATAAAACCAATGACACTCCCACCAGTTCGATTAAAGACAACTGAATATACTCTCGTTCCTGGTAGATATCAATTGATCAATTCTAAGATTCTACTCGTACGTGATACTGCTTCACTTGCTACGGAGCCAGAATTTTATTATCTAATAAATTTCCTTCCATATATTATATGCATTATATCGTTCTCGTTTCAATAATAAAAACCTTTCAATCAAAATAATGTTTCCAAGTCTCGTTTGAAGTAAACTAGCTTTCTTTAACCACTGATAGTGCAGCACAGCAGTTATAATATGGTTGCAATGATACCTGGAAGAGACCAAAATTCAGATTTTGATAGAGGGTTGTGCAATATGAAAACTCCAAACTCGCACTAACATGAATAAATGACAGAATCTTAAAACATTCAATGATCCAAGTACCATCTGTTTCAGAGGTGGTCAAATTTTTCAACATCATAAAGCATGGATGGACTCAATCTGTATCAACATATGCCTCATCACATAAGGGTAAATTAGGGTGATTTTAATCTACAATTCAGAATACAGAACAGTTTGATTGCAGAGACCTTTATTCATTGCAAGTGTGCTAACAAATTCAAATTTCAGTTATTATCTTCACGGCCATAATCATAAACGATCTCAATCTGCATCGAAAACATTATACCAAGTCAGTCAGAAATAAGCATATTCCGCATCAATAATTGGAACAACTTTGGGGATATCATACAGAAGTAAGCGAATGAGGAACATGAAAAAACAAGCCTAGGAAGGATACCCTCTACCCACAAATGGTGAACTTCCTCGTCCTATCCCTCATCACATTTTAAGCATATTACCCTATCTCATACCACTTCACCGATAAATGAAAGACCTTGATATTCTTGCACAGGGGGAGTGAATATCCAACAGTAGATTATACAACGATAGAATGAATTATTTCAAAAGCCTAACTATGGAAGCTGGCCATGCACAAGAAATGAAATTCATAGCAGAATTTATTCTTCATCTTCACGATAAGATTATTACGACCACCTGAGATCTCAATTATCCAGTCTTGAACATTCTATTTCATCACTTACTCAAGTGAAAATTACAAATCCACCAAATTTAATCATAGCAGAAATAAAGGAGGGGGGAAGATGCATTGTTAACTTCTAAAATCATCATATACACACATTGAATATATAATGCAGAGATGAGATACATTCATTCCCAACTACGAGCATTGACACGATAAATCACCTACTGATCATGAGTTCAGCGCCTTTTCCAAACAAAAAGACCACAAAGTGTATAAAGTGATTAAATACATTCATATACACATTTGAAACATTGTGATATCCTCACACAACAGGGAAGATGAGCCAACTGGATCATCTGATGACTATTATGAGAGGTATGGACACAATGTCCCATGATAAAAGAAAAGTGTGGGGGCGTTATGCATGTATTTTAGTCCTGTTGCACCGGACAATGTGTATATCTATCATCAAAGGAACCTGTCCTGAATTCCACCACACATAACTACATATATACGATTTGTTTTAAAAGTATTAACTGAAGATAAAAAAAAAAATTCAGTGATGTCCATGAAAGTAGCAAAGTAAATAAGTGGTCCACCAAAATAATGGAAAAGATAGACCTATTGTATAACCATAACAACTTACCCCTTGAGGTGGAGCTGGGTTGCGAGTAAATTTGGAACCACCGGGAGCCCAAGGAACTATTATAAACAGAAAATAGGTGTAAAATGGGTCAATATCTGAAGTGGACTAAATAACAAAACAGGAAAGAGAAGGACCAATGAGAGGAGCAACATGCAGATAAATCTACTATCCAACACTAGAATAACTAAAATATGGGCAATGTCTGCCTCTTTGCCTAAGCTCCAAGGTATACTGTAGCTTAGGGTTAATTAATCATTCAAAATAACGCCCTTTTTTTTTTCCTACAAGTTTAACAGTTTGATTGCAGTGACAAGCAAAGATACCAATCACGAAGAATATAGCTAAAAATGTTATGATGGCAGTCCCCTCTATCTCAACTCACATGAGCGCTCTTTCAGTATGCCCCTCACCAAACTAAATGGAGATACTTTCAATCGTGAAGCTATGTTTAAAGCAATGATTATTTACAATTATAGACATCAACAAAACATTATCAATTATATCTCTTTACCGATCCTTCGAAACACTACGAAATAGTAAAACATTCACAGAAATAATATTTTGTGGTGGATGTAATATTATCGTAGGAACAGTGTTGGCAAGGAGATGAGTGACATGTTTACCTATGTAAGGATCTGGATGACGAAAATTGTTGTAGGTGGCTTCAGCATCCGCTATGAGCCTATCAATTGTATCAGGATCTTCCTGTATATGACATCGAATCAACACAAAGCAAGCTCAACAGCATATGACAATAGACAAGAAATCGAATGCAAGGATTAAATTGTTACACAAATCCCTAATCACAAGATAATAGACCAAACAGCAAATAGCAAGGAATTAAGGTATGTGCGGATCAGAAACAGCTCCTACCAATAAACAAAGAAAATGTAGCCAATGAATGGTAAGTGGAAGTAAAAATTATAGAATTCATGGCAGGGAGAGATTGAGGGAAGAAGGGGAAAACGAACCACGCGTTTGTTTTCCTCGAATCTATCGCGGAGGATTGAAGCCTGGAGAAAGGGTAAAAAACGAGATTAGAAGTGAAAAATGGGGAAAATGGGAAAGGAGTGAATGAATAATTAACACACGTCGTCGTAGAATAGGTGGCGATGTACGGCCCAATTAAGAGTGTCTTTGAGGGCGCGTCGGTACAGGATCCGAACCCTCTCCTTCTGCGCCGCGCGCCGAGCAAGGTACGCCACCGTCGATGCCATGCGAATTTCCCTTCTCTTCTCCTCTGTTTTTTTTTACTTCACTTCTTCTCAGTTAGTTTTTGCCCAGGGATTGACAAAATGGCAAACAACTCAATCGCTGCACCACGTCGTATCCCAATTGGACCAGACCATACCAGCATTGGGCCTTCTCGTTTTTCATGGTTGGGTCCAATTTCTATTTATTTTTTTTTAATCAGCGGGTCCAATTTCTTTTTGGCTTTATCTTTTATAACTCATAATTTTTAAAATGACAATTTTATTTTTATAAAGGTGACTTTCGAATTACGGTAACATTTTTTTTTTAAATTTTCATAACATGATTTTTAGAATAAAACTTTAAGTACAAAATTTTTGGAGCACAATTTTCAGAACAAAATTTTTGAAACATATAAAATACATTTTAAAATGAGCTTTTCAAAACAAATTTTTTAAAATAAGATTTTTGGAACATATAATATGTTTTCTAGAACATAATTTTTGAAACAAGATTTTCTGACAGAAATGTCTTTTTGAAATGAACTTCTCAAAACGAATTACTTTTTAGAAAAGTTTTTTTCTCTCTTTCTTCTTCTCAAAAAAGTGATAGTAATCATGGGAGTGCAGGCAGTAAGGAAGGGTATTTTAATTTTTTTTGCTGTTAGTTTGGAAGTGCAGGTAGTAATCATGGGAGTGCAAGAAAACAAAAGTCTTAAGCATTAAAAATCCAGGCTAAATCCACCATAAAAAAGTACACTAAAATGATAAAAACTATACTTTTCTATTTTTATTTTAAAATGTAGAGTAATAGATTTATAACTCGTGCACTACACGGGGTAAAGATATATTATTAATATTTAATAATTAAATAAATTACAATGTAAATATTAATATATAAAAATATAATTAGTATATATAAACAAAAAATTAATATAAATAACACATGAACATAATATAACCTAATATAAATAAATAAATTATTCGAGTATAAAGCAATTGGTATAAATTTCGGAAAAAAAATAGTAACTAATAACTAATTATAAACATTTATGTTAAAAAAAATTCATAGATCAATAACTTATTATAAATAATGATTAAAAATGCACTTTTCTACAAATTTTTTTTTGATAAATAACACATTAAATCATGCTACCACGCGGATTTATCATATAGTTCTATTGCTTTTAAATATTGTCAAAAATTTCAATGTAAACAATATTTTTTGTCCTCTTTATTATATTTTCATTTTTATAAGAATCAAAATTTTCAACTCTTTTTTTGTTATAACTCTAAAAGTAATAACATATAACTGTTGATGAGTAAAATTGTTCATATATACTTTAATCCTTTTCAATATAAGCAAACTTATTTGAAATGGTAAAATTATTACTTTCAACATTTTAAGATGGAAATGGAGTGTTTAAGATACATTGGTTATTTCATCTTTTAAGGTGAAAGATAAGGTATCTCCATTGAAGTCATAAACATCATAAATTTATAAGATCTTTCCATTAGTCTGGTTTTATAAGACCTTGCTATTGGAACATAAAATTTAAGATTTTGAAATCTAAACACAAAATGTATCTTGAAAACATGTTTCTACCAAAACCAAATAAAATATTAATTAGGGTGTAAATTGTAAAAAAATGTTGATAGTAATAAAACTTGTGGTGTTTATGACATTCGATGTGGTGAGAAGCTAAGGGCGAACATCTCCTTGAGGCCATTATCACCCTGCCAAGTAAACCTCATTAACATTGCAACAACTGCAGCACTCTCCATCACATGCTTCGTATCGGTGTTCCTCCATATGCGATTCACCAGCTGCCTCCTCCTGCGCTTTGAATCCAATGCAATGCCCCACTTCCTTAACAGCTTCCTCTTCTCTTCCTCTGACAGCCTTCTCTTCATCAGCTTCACCAGCGTTTCTCTCTCCCTCTCCACACCCTTTCCACTGTTTCCCAAACAAACACATTTATGTCAGTCAAACTCAACATTAAGCAATCATCACGACTAACATGTATATTAGATGCCCAGAGAGACAACCTTGAAGCTAACGCCACTGTGGGAGCATCCTTCGCCCACTGATTTCCACCACCAAATGTTCCTTTCAGGAAACATAATCTTCTACGCTCCACCTCCATGTAAATTGAGTCTGTCGGATCACCTCTGAACAAAAGAAAGAAGTAAGTCCTGTGGAACAATGATACATTGCAGGCTTCCCACAGTTCTAATATTTCTGTCTGCTGCTGCTTGAATTGTAGAGGCCATTCCATAGGAGAACCAGGTGCCTCTAACATTGAATCCACTCCTACATCTTTCATATTCTTTTCAAATCTAAAATATGTTGTCTCTGCCTTCTTATCCTACAATTCAGAAACCCGAACAAACAACATCAAGGGCCGACAACATTAATATTCACTTTCCAGATCAGATTCACACCAATCAAAAGATAACAGTAGTAGCAGATATGGTTGTGTGAACTTATTATGCATGGCTGCTGCAAGTGTCAATATGAATGTCTAGATAAAGTAGAAGTTCAAGATTTTTACAATATTTGCTAACGATAATGAAGAACTCCAAATAATACATAATTCACAGTTGTATCGGCAACTGGCCAATATTGCATTATCAATGCCTTTTCAGAAAAGAAAAATGGAACAATTCAGTTATTTCAAAGAAAATTAATAAATGGTGTAAACTTTTCTTCTTAAGTTTTAAGAAATTAGAAAGGATTTGAAATTACTCATTTGCACCTGATCATCATCAGCAAGGTGCTTCTCGTACTCAATTTTGACCATTTCCTTCATCCCAGAAACAAAAGTTTGGAGGCTAGTAATATCTTCATTGGTGAATGTTCTTGTGCTGTTGGTTCTTAACTCATCCGTAGACGGAGTTCCAATAGAAGGCGTAGAGCCATTCATTGACAATTTTGTGGAAGCACCATAAGTTAATGGAAGGAACTTTCTGGGCAATCCATCTGGTCTTCCATGAAAGCATTTTTCAAAACTACTGCCCGGAGTCCTCACAATTTCTCCCACATTCCCAGGAGAGCCAGTCGAGTAGAATTCCCTACAACTCCAGCTCCTTGTTAATTTAAGATTCCTACAATCTGACACTGATCCTGACATAGACAGAGGAGAACCATTACTCGACTGTGCATCATCGAGTCTCTGCTCCAAAACATCATATGTTGCTTCGTCTTGGTTCAGTCTCTCTTCCGCATCTTCACTCACAGGAGTCAGTATCTCCTGGCTTGTTACATTTTCCTCTGCATACCATGTTAATGCCAACATCCCGCTGTCACTTACTGGTGGATCAGGATACTCCAAGCCATCCTTACTCGATTCCAATAATCCAACACTTTGAATTTCATTGCAATATTCATCAGGATGTTCTGTACAAACAAAAGTTATCAACTGTTTACATATGGTGCGGTTCTGTTCTACTTTTAAAAGGTTATATAAACAATGAACTTCTAATAGATTACTTCCTATTGACAAAGGGAAGAAACAACTTACTATCAGGACTACTTTCACTGTTTCCATTGTTATAGTGAGAATTGTTGAATTCTCTAATGCGTAAATCAGAAGGATAGATGCTTGATGACTCTGATATTGAATCGTCATATTCCCAGGTGTCGACCCTTTCCTACATATTAAAACAATTGTTGATGCTAGGCTGAATAATAACAAGGGAAGAAACCAAATTCAGAGGTCTAATTTCTTATATCAGTTTACTAATTAGAAGAATGAAATTACTTTCTTAGTTTTCTGATTATTTCCAACCATGCCCAGCAAATCCTCAACTTGAGATTGAGCAAGATCACGTTGCTTAATTAGCTCCTGAATCTCCCTCTCCATCTGAATAATTGAAAGTTTGAAACCCACGTTATCACCATCCAAAGAGTAACAAAAACGTAACATGCATAAGGGTAAAAGATGTATGTGGAATCTAGAGCCTAAGTCGATGAGACGAATTTTAGATATGAGGACACAAGTATTGTTCAGTAAGACAAATAGACAATTGACCAGAAAAAAGAGGCTAACAGAAAAGAAGTTCTGAATCAATATATTCAAAGTTCCTTGTCTAGAGATATCAACAATTAACACAAAATGAATATCGTATGAATTAAAAAATAATTATGACCTTTTCTATTCGGAGATTTTTCTTTCTCAACATTGATGCACAATCACAATTGGTTGAAGGTGGACAAGGAGTTCTCAACTCACTCTCTAATCTAGCTACCTCTTTCTGCAGCTGCTTGACCAATACCTTATCAGACATCACTACATTAACCTGTGCTTTAGTGGTCACTTGTTTTGCACAACAAGCAAAAAGAAGAGTGTTTCTAGTTTGCTCAACGTGACACCGTGCAGGGCTCAAAGTGCAAATGATGGCTGTTCTAGAATTGCCACCTAAGGAAGGCTGTAATATGCGTGTCAGCTTAGAATCTCTGTAATTAATGTGTCCGTGTCGTCCCTTACTGCATTCAAGCACATGATATCAGCCAACAGAAACTACTAAATTTAATATTTGAACAGCTTCATATAATGTGTAGTCCATCAGATAAGTTTTGAACATGCATGTTTTCCAGTGAGAAGCTCTCTCTATTTAGTCACAACACAAGGTACAAAACACGTGTCTTGCTTCTTCACACAAATTTTTATTTACTGGATAAGTTAACATTAACTAATATTCAAGTCTATAAACGGAGCTCAGTATCTTGTGATTAATAAAATGTCTATCTTAATGCTCTTCTCTTTTCTGAAAGAAAGGATATTTACTGCTATGAGCCAATGATGATATCAATGGTTTCACAGTCAGTTCTTGCATACAAAATATAAAGTTCACCTTGAAACCTGATAGGTCATCATGAAGTCAAACAACAAAGATATGATTATTAATCAACAATGAAATAAGAGGCAAGCATCCATAGGACTTACAGTTCAATTAAACAATCCCACAGCTGAATTACACACTCCAAATGTAGGTTTGCTAACAATATTAGAAGCTGAATAAAAAGGTACACAACATAGGCTTAGAAAGAAGGGGACAACCTAAGTTTACGAATGACTGTTCCAAGAGTGAGTAAACTCCGGTTTATATGACAGCCTTCTTTCAATCTGGACCCAGCAGATAATGCCTGAGATGCACGCTCACTTCCTGCCAAATCAACAAAATTCTGCAGAGAAAAGAAACAAAATAACGGTAAAATCTCCTAAACATTTTATGTTGAATTAAACGAAGAATTTAAAAATTCAAACATACCAAACTAGCAGCTAGGGTGGTTGAGCTGCTTTTACCCATGAATTCTCTGGCAGAACTTTCAATGGTCTACACGGTTACAATTCCAACAATAAAAGTCTACATGTGCAATATATAAAACAAAAGTTCTAAACAGCAAGGGGGGAGGCACACACACCAGTCTGATAATTTGGTGAGATCGAGAACTCTTGTCATTGAGGTATGTCTCTCCTACTTGTCTCTGTGCTGCAAGAATATAGTGGGAAATGTAATGTTATAAACCAACTTGCATATCAAGAAAGTTGTGAAAATTTATTTTACCTTCACAGAATGATAGAAGCTCTTTCAAATGCATCCAGTCCCGTAGAGTCTCTTCTATAAGTTTCTCTACAATAGGTCCTCTCTGAAAAATCAAGAAACAGATAAATAAACAATGCCATTTATTTCAATTCAATAACATACGCATTCACCTCAGGATCATCACGCAGCCTTAGTGGTGTGTTCTCACTGCTGAGGAGGTCCCTAATAATTTCGTTGTAGATTTCAATTGCTGAGAACTTCAATACAAATGCTCTTTCTTCATGCTAAAAAGGTCACAGTAATCTTGTATTATCACAAACAAGAGTTACCGTGAAAAATGACAATGAAGAGTTAAACAGCTAGATCAATAAATTTGCTCTCCAACTACCTTTCTTATATAATCAAAAATATCTGCAACAGCATATTCAGTTATTCCAATCATCGTGTATGTCTTTCCACTACTTGTTTGCCCATAGGCAAAAATACTTGCTGAAAGAATGTATAAATAGGTATTTGAGTCCAAGTAAGGAGTATGAGTAGAATTGAGTCATGAGAAAAAGTTAAATGCTTACAGTTGATTCCGCCAACAACTGAAAGAGCAATTGCTTTTGCCCCTTCTTCATATACCTGCTTTGTGGAACAGTCACCCCGAAATACTCTGTCTACAACCAAATCATAGTAAAAGTTAAGAACATTTTGTCCATACTCTCATATACTGTGTCTTAAACTTCCTCGACAATGCTTCCAAACACAATCATTACAAAAAAACTAGGCAAAATGTGTTTCGAAGACAGCAAATTGCAGCATTTTTAAAATTAAAGAGAAAGGAAATATAAAGAATTGGCATATTTGGGAATAGAATAGCGACATAGATACTCGTTTGCTTACCAAAGGTGTAGGCGCTTGGGAATGTGGAACCTTCCCGAAGGGTGTTCCGGTATAAGATAGTAGTGTCATTGATGCATTCCCAATCTGCTACTTCATTCACTTCAACTTCCTTCTCATTCAGAGGCCTCAGCCTCACTAACACCAGAATCTTCTCCTCATGGCCTCCCACTCCTCCCATCTTCTCCCATTTAACTAACTCCTCTCCAGTAACAGCTCCCATTTCTCACCTTTAAAAGTGAAAACAAGTGATGTGGTTGATTATGAAGATTAGTATTTCTTGCCAAAAAATGCAAGATAGTTATAGGAAAACAGCTGGCAGTTCACAAAAATACCAAGCCCTTAAATATGAGCATTATCCACGGGAAGCAAACCATGAATGAGAAGACAACAACCCATTAACTTAAGCTCATAAATAAATAGGCAATTACAGCAACAAGAAGCTAACTTTAGAAAGACCAAGATAAACAGAATACTAACTAATTACTATTTAATCATCAATAAATTCTCACTGCTCACTTCGCTTGTAGGCCTTATATTATATCACCAGAACTTCTCTTCAACAACAAAGATAGATGATGAACCATCATCTAGAGAAAGAAGAGGAAATAAAAAATATTTTAATCCTTCCTTCACCAAACCAATTGCAGTGAAAGAATAAAAAAACTTTGATCGTGGCAACCACTTAATGTCTGAGACCTGAGAACGAAGTTCAACAAGACAAGACCATGAATCGTTTCGTTTGTTACACGGAGCACTCGTCCCAACAAACAAGAGCATCCCTTTCACTCACCCCTCTTTTTCTTCTTTCCAACAAACACGTACGGTCTATATTCCAACTTTTTTTCTGTCCTTTAACGTCTTCTTCTGATGCTGAGCGAACCGCAACTGAAAGCTTAACCACAAATGCGAATCGACAAGTCACAACAACGTAAGGGAACAGCCCAAGAGTAAAACAAACTAAGATCAACGCAGCATTGATCTCTCTCTTCAGATTTCGCTACATGGGACCCCAATGCCACTTACTCAACGCAATTAGCTGCTTCAGAGTTCAAAGTTCGATCCTTTGTGTAAATGTTTAACGACCCACGACCTGAAAAATGAACATGTGCAAATGTTGTCGGTTTTTTTTATTGGTTTGGTTTGGCTTGACACAGCATATGTTGTGTCTGTCTCTAACTCACCTGAAACTTGGGAGCAGACTAAACCACTTACTGGCCACTGAGCTTTAATTTCCATGTCAACCTTATTACATCTTCTTTCTCTCCTATTTTCACTCGTACCATATACACATTTATTTTACTCCTCTTACACCCTCATCTTTAACAACCATTTTAACGACCAAACATTCTTCGTAGCTGCAGATATTTACCATACATACATACATTTATATTACTTTTCTGTCGCAAATTAATTGCAATTTTAATATTTTAATTCATTTCAAAATAAATCATATTCTTATTTTATAGTTTTCTCATCAGTAATCATTTTTTAAATTTGTTTCTATATAAATCAATATATTGACAGTTCAATCACCACATTATCTTACTTTTCATTTATAGTATTACAGAGAATGTGAAGCTCTTTTTATTCACTCTAACAAATTGATATTAATGATGCGGACTAAAAAAATAGAAATAGACAAAAAAAAAAACAAGGTTACGAAAACTGAAATTAAAGATTATAACCTAAATATCTTAAGTAAAAAAATTGAAAAGTGAGATAAGTAAAAGTATTTTAAAAAAAATGCTTTCTTCTATTTTTGTTCTATCCAAAACTGCAGGAAAGGTGTGGTAAATTTTTTTAAAAAAAAACTCCATAGCTACATACATCTAAAGAAAGGAGCCAACTTCAATGGCGGTGTTATATCGTGAACTCATTTCCTCACTCACTGGAAAGTAGAGAGTGAAAAGAAGAGATGCGTGTTTCCTTCACATCTTCACTTTTTCTATCTAACTACCAAACTTACACTACACCCATGTTCCATCATTCACGCCACTTTTTCGACACCGTTAAAATTTAATTTTAATATAATAGAGTGCACTGAGTCACCCAAAAAGTGTGCATTTAAAAATTATTGAAAAGAAAATAAATAAATAAATTTAGGGCTTGACAACAAAACCTAAGAACTTGTAAGAATAATTGCTAAAACGAGTTTATGTAAAACCCTTCTATATCTCTCCCATTTATTTATTTTTCATACAAACCAATTTCTCGCTCTAAGTTGAATTTTTCTTGGAAGTACGCGTTTTTTCATGTAATTTATCTTTAATTATCTTTTATTGTTGAAATTATATTGGAAAAAAATATTTTTTTTAGTGGAAAGGGTTTTAGGGAGATAGTTATATGTTGGTATGATTAAAGTTTGAACTCTTAGAATATTTTAGCCAAGGCTTTGGTGCATGTTGAGTTAGAGTTTATCCTTTAGTTGGTTTGTGAAATTTAAGTACATGAATTGATTTTCAAGTTGATGGAACTGATATGTGATATGTGGCGTGTATGAATTCAATATTGTATTTTACACTATATATGATTTTGGGCTAAATGAATTTTAAGTCATATATGATTTTGTTTAGTGTTTAGTATTATTTCCAAAAATAATATGCTGAGTTTTTTTTAATAGGTAGTAATTATTGTATAAGAAAGAAGAAGAAAAAAAGGTCTTTACTCTAATTAAGATCATGACTTAAAATGTGTAGAGAGAATGGAAAAATGTTTTCTCCAATACTGACAGACCCACCAAAAGTTTATGAAACTTCTTTTATGGAGTCTTAAATTCATTCATGATCTATGAAATCAATAAATTGCTGATAATCCTATATGAATGCCATAGATTACCCAAGTTTATAGTACACCTTTAAATATAATAATAAAAGGAGAAAACAATCTATTAAATAATACTATATGATCGATTTCACTAAAATATTTTGAAACTGCTTTATAAGAAGAGAAAAATATAACTGTACACATACTTAAATACGTTTTTAACTCATTTAAAATAAATGAGTTAAAATTTCTTTACTTTTATCTTTCCAAAATAAAAATTACTAATTTTAATCTATATTATTATACGACATCAAATAATTATTTATATGTTACAAGAAAAATTAAATAATAATATATTTTAGTATTATAAGATAATATTGATGCATGGAGATATATATTTTATTTTCTTTAAAAATAAATTATAAATTTTTAAATTAATAACGTTCCAATAGTTTACATTGAAGATGAGTACAAACATAAATATTTATATATTTATCTTATCTCCTTGACTAATTTAAAAACTCGAGTATATTAACGGATAGTGAATTATAATATTTTTCATCAAAATTTAATAAATTTATTATATATAGTTACATATGATTAAATGAAAACATTCATATAATTTTAGGTAATAATTTGTGTGTGTGTATGGTTAGGTGGCTAGTTGCTTTGCAGTAATAGTCCATTTGGTTGGGACAATAACAAAAAGAAATTGACCTTGTATCTACCTGTTGCAGTTAAGGTGTTTGAAGAGATTAAATGAGGAGGAAGTTTAATTACTAATTAAGTATGGGTGTAGCTTGTTGATGAATCCATAATTAACATTCTTTTCTGCACCACATGCAAAATTGTCAAGGTCTAAGATGATAAAGTAAGACTTAATCCGAAGAGAATTTGAAAAGGTCCACTTTCATTCCATTGCATGTGTTATTGCGTAAATCAAGTAACTGTATTTTATTTTGGGCCATTATCAAATAATTAATAGATAAATTAATTGGTACATTTGTTTTATTTTGCTTATGTTCTCAATTGGGGTTGGAGCTTAAAGAACTATTGAGATAATTCTTCATTTACCTTCGATCGGTCAGATCGTAGTTCAGCTTCCTTCCTCGCAAGCACCTAGCTCTTCCTCACTCGTCTCACTTTCGTAGTCCAGACTCGGAGAGTACCTGCAGAAGGCACTTTGACGTTAAGTCAGTGAAGGTGTTCGACGCTCAGTTGTCAGAGCACTATAGATGATGATGTACCTGGACCTTGAAATGTGTGTTATTTATATTACCTTTGGTGGACTTTCTTTATTGAGTCGTTTAAAAATGCATTACTTAGTTCTTAATTGCGGGTTAGCTTGATAATCCTGCTTGAGCGTAATTGGGTTGGTTTGGTCAGTCCATTGATGTGGATCACAATCTCGGTCGACCCAATAATGGGGACCGAGACATGACATCAGTTGTACGGTCCTTATTGGTACAACTTCCTTCTTTGGTGCCTAGTATGATATTAGCGACATGAAAGATTCTGAAATAAAGCATTTATGTTTACTAATTCGATGTTAAGTTTCAAAAATTTGGAAACAAATGACTAATTAAATTGATTTGTTTAAAAGAAATGAAAAATTAAATGCAAGATATTAATTTGCCTAAGTTGCAGCTTATATTTAAAAAAAAATTGAATTTTTGTATATCTAAATCTAAAACATTTCTAGGTAGCACAACCAGAAAATTTTGCCACGTGTTGCACTCACGTTTTTTTGCAAAAAACAATTCAAAATTCAATTTTACTTAAAATAGAAATTTGGACACGTGTCATGCAATTAGCCTTTTAGAGAAAAAGTTGGACACGTGACATGCAATTAGCCTTTCAGAGAAAAAGTTGGACACGTGTCGTGTGGTGATGACTTTTTACGGCAAGTGCACCGCGTTTGTCAGAAGTAATAATTGTCCCTAAGGACGGATATCGATCCCACAAGGAACAGTGAATTATCGAGTACAATATTAACTAAATATAACAACAGAACAATAAAAAGAGTTTGAAGTGATGATGTTGACACTGATCAATAAGAAAACAAACAAAGAATTAGTTGCTTCAATTGGAAAAATAGGGATTAGGTTTCATCTTTTTCGCTCTCATGTATTTTTTATTAACATGCTAATATTAAGTTCTTTGATTGAAATTGATGTCTGTAGAAAATTCATTTATATCGATCCCTCGCATATAAAATTCTTAAGAATTTTTCCTAAATATCGATCTCTCGCATTTAACTTAGAAATCACACTCAAACGTTAATGGCAATTAACATTTCAAGTCTATCTCTAGCACTCAAATATGCTATGTATTGATGTTTAGGTCTGAACCCTAAAAATACCTCTCGGTCAGATTTAAGATTCTCAATTTGTCACGGAAAGTTAAAAGTAAAACAACAATACCAATAATCAATCAAGAATCGAATATTAATATATAAAATATCACCTCAATACATAAGAGTTTGAGCAGATTATTCTCAATCCCAAAGGGTAGAATTAGTCACGCATACTTCTAGCACATTTCATTCTCCCAATTGGGTTACAATTCACTCTATGGTGTTCTCCTCTCAATCTGGCACACTAGGGTTGAGCCTTTAACCCTCTATTTATCCTAGTTTTCTAGGGTTAGGTTGCTTCATGTGTCGTGCTAATGGGCTAAATGATAAAACATAAAAAAGGTCCAATCTTTTTTTGCATCTTTTTTCATTCTGGGACCTTCCGACTTTATCTTTTTAGCTCAAATTATTCTCTTTTATTCCAAATCTTCAATCTTCCATAGAAATCTGCAATTAACACCAAATTTGGGAATAAAATGCTTTTATTCCAATAAAGCTCATAAAAATGTAAAATGGTATAAATTCATAAATTAGGGATTATTTTATATGTAAATTAGCAATAAATTCTCATAAGTGGCTATATTTTAATATGAAATATTACTGAAATTATGAATTATCATGTGGTCATGCATTCAAGCTGGCCCAGAGTGAAACGGCCCACACAGGCCGAATGTATTCAACTTCTACTTCCTGCAAAAATTAGGGTTTCCTGGGTTTGCTATGACTGTCGCTATCTTCTTTCTCTTCCTTTTTTTTTTTCGTTTTGCTTATGGTTGTCGCTATCTTCTTTTTTTTCTTCTTCTTTTCGTTTTCTTCTTCATTTTATTCTGTTGTTCGTTTTTTTCTCGTTGTCTGGGTTTTAGATTGAGTTTGATTTTTGCGTTTCATCTTCCATTTTTTGCTTTTTTTTTCTTTTTCTTTTGTCTTTTTGGGTTTTCTTTTTTGTTTTCTTCTGTTGTTTTGGTTTATTTTAATATTTTCTGCAAATGTTTATTCGTTTTTGTTTTCTTGTGTTCTTTGTGTCTTGGTTTCGTACAACAAGGTTTCATTTTTCCTTTCATTTGCTATCTGTTTTTTTTCTGTGTCTAGGTTTCGTAGCACAAGCTTTCATTTTTTCCTTTCATCTGCTATATGTTTTTTTTTTGTTTTTACTTTCGTTTTCTTCTGTTTTTTTTTGTTCATCTGTTCATCTCATTTTGTTCACTGTTTTTTCTTATTTTATTTTTTTTACAAAAGTTTCTTCATTTTCTTCTTTACTTGTTGTTGGGTTTCATAACACTTTTTTGCTCAATTTTTTTTTTCCTTTTTACGTTTTCTTCTGTGGTATGTGTTCATTTTCGTTTTCTTCTTTGCTCGGTGCTGGGTTTCGTACCACTGCATTAATCTGTGCTTCCACTTTTGCGATTTTGCTCCAAGTGTGAAAATGTTTAAAAAAAGGTATGGACTTTCTTTATTGGGCCGTTTAAGAATGCATTACGTAGTTCTTAATCATGGGTTAGCTTGATTAATTCTGCTTGAGCGTAATTGGGTTTGTTCGATCAGTCCATTGATGTGGACAACGATCTTGATCGACCCAGTAATGGGGACCGAGACATGACATCAATCGTACAGTCCTTACATGTACAACTTCCTTCCTTTGTGCCTTGTATGATATCAGCGACATGAAAGATTGTGAAATAAAGCATTTATGTTTACTAATTCGATGATATGTTTCAAAAATTTGGAAACAAATGACTGATTAAATTGATTTGTTTAAAAGAAATGAAAAATTAAATACAAGATATTAATTTGCCTAAGTTGCAGCTTATATTTAAAAAAAATTTGAATTTTGTATATCTAAATCTAAAACATTTATAGGTAGCACAACCAAAAAGTTTGCCACGTGTTGCACTCACGTTTTTTTACAAAAAAAAATTCAAAATTCAATTTTACTTAAAACTGAAATTTGGACACGTGTCATGCAATTAGCCTTTCAGAGAAAAGTTGGACATGTGTCGTGCAGTCATATGCATTCAAGTTGGCTCAGAGTGAAGCAATCCACACATGCCCAATGTACTCATTTTCTTCCTGCAAAAATTAGGGTTTCCTGGGTTTGATATGGCTATCGTTATCTTCTTTCTGTTCTTCTTCTTTTCGTTTTCGTTTTCTTCTTCGTTTTATTCTCTTGTTCATTTTTTTCTCGGTGTCTAGGTTTTATATTGAGTTTTAATTTTGCATTTCACTTCCATTTTTTGCCTTTTTTTCGTTTTTTCTTTCGTTTTCTTCTATTTGTTGGGTTTTCTTCTGTTGTTTTTTTTTTCTGCAAATGTTTATTCGTTTTTGTTTTCTTGTGTTCTCTGTGTCTTGGTTTCGTACCACAAGGTTTCATTTTTCCTTTCATTTGCTATCTATTTTTTTCCTGTGTCTGGGTTTCGTAGCACAAACTTTCATTTTTCCTTTCATCTACTATATGTTTTTTTGTTTTTTGTTTTTACTTTCATTTTCTTATGTTGTTTTGTGTTTATCCGTTCATCTCATTCTATTCACTGTTCATCTGTTTATGCACGTAGGTTGTTTCAACAATTTGTGGTGGATTGTTATACCATGATTGAAGCACAACGTTTGTCTTTCATCAGGTCAAATCAGAAATTAATTCGGTCTGAAATTTTGAATGGCCTACAAGAAGCAATTAATAGGTGAGAAACTGGTCCTTCTTGTGTTGGTAGAAGGATTGTTTTGCCTTCATCTTTTACTGGTGGAATGCGTTACATGTTCAACAATTGTCAAGATGCTATGGCCATTTGTAAAAGATTTAGTTATCCTGATTTGTTCATAACAATAACATGCAATGTCAATTGGCCTGAAGTTCGTGATGTTCTTGGTCCAAAAGGATTTAGGTCAGATAGACTTGATATTGTTTGCAGAGTCTTCAAAGTCAAACTTGATGAAATGACGACAAATTTCAAGAAGAATAACTTTTTTGGTCAAACAATTGTAGGTCATTACATTATATATTTATAGTTAAGTGTTAACAGTATGAAACTCCCATAATTAATTTGGCATATTCTCTTCCTTTGTTTCAGGCATGTACACCATAGAATTTCAAAAAAGAGGTTTACCACATGCTTGTATACTATTATGGTTGGATGGATCAAACAAGATGCATAATGCAACAGACATTGACAATGTCATATCTGCTGAATTACCTCACCCAAATCTGTATCCGAAATTGTTCAAAGTTGTTACAAGTTACATGATACATGGACCATGTGGAGTCGCTAAATTGAATTCATCATGCATGAAACAAGGTAAATGTTCAAAATTCTTTGCGAAAAAGTTTACAATTGTAACTACTATTGATGAAGATGGATATCCAATATATAAACGTCGCAATACTGGATTTTTTGTGGAAAAAAATGGTATCCAAATGGATAACAAAAATGTTGTTCCATATAGTCCCCATCTTCTTATGAGGTATGAAGCACATGTGAATACATAATATTGCAATAAGTCAAATTCTATCAAATATCTTTTCAAATATGTCAATAAAGGTCTTCATAGGGCTACGGTGAAAATTAGCAATGGTACTACAAAAGATAGAGAAAAAACGAATGTTCACAAAATCAAGGATTATTATGATTGGTCAAGCTGTTTGGCGAACTTTTGGTTTTGATATACATCATAGATGGCCAGCTGTACAAAGGTTATCATTTCATTTGCCAAAGAAACAACCAATTTTTTTTAAAGATGATGATAATCTTCATGAATTGTTGCAAAATAATGAATCTATGTAGACCATGTTTCTAGCTTGGTTTGAGGTAAACAAAAAATATGTTGATGAAAGGAACTTGACATATGCTGAATTTTCAAGCAAGTTTGTATGGATTGCTCAACAGAGACAATGGAAACTGAGGATGCAAGGTTACAACATTGGTAGACTAACCCATGTACCACCTGGATGTGGAGAACATTATTACATGAGGATATTGTTGAATATTCAGAAGGGTTGTGTTGACTATGCTAGCATAAGGACAGTAAACAAGCAAACATTCAATACATATGAAGAAGCTTGCTATGCACTAGAAGTATTGAAAGATGACAAAGAATTCATTAATGCAATAAAAGAAGCAAGTGAATTAGCTTCTAGTCATGAACTCAGGCGACTGTTTGTTTCATTATTGTTCATTAACATAATGTCCAAACTGAAAGTGGTTTGGAAAGCTTCTTGGAAATTAATGTTAGACGAAATCTTATACCAAAAAAGAAAAGACTTACGGTTGGTAGTTATTGAATTTCTAAAATGCTATAATTAATTACATATTTTCATTATAAATTATGAAAGTGATGCATATTTTGAAAAATAATGTTTGGTCTTCAGTTCGAGGAGAAGCAACTACATGATCTTTGCCTATTAAAAATACAAGAGTTATTAATGGGCGCTCATTACAAGAGTTTGTTTGTTTGCCTCAACTTGGTCCTTTTGTTTCATGTTTGTTTCAAAATAAGTTTATTATGGATGAACTTAACTATAACAAAGATGAAATGGAAAGAGAGTATTTGTCATTGTTGAAATGTCTCACTATTGAGCAATTAAATGTTTATGAAGAGATCATTTCATCAGTTGTTTATGAAAAAAGTGGTTTCTTCTTTTTATATGGTTATGGTGGAACTGGCAAAACTTTCATGTGGAGAACATTGTCTGTTGCAGTTAGATCTACAGGAAATTGATTCCTTTAGATACCGGTATACCATTTAAATTCTAGAGAAGACAATTTTCAGTAGCTTTATATTTTGCAATGACAATCAATAAAAGTCAAGGTCAATCATTGAGCAAAGTTGGTTTATATCTTCCACGTCTAGTTTTCACTCATGGACAGTTGTATGTTGCTATTTCTAGAATTACAACGAAAAAAAGATTAAAAATTCTTATTCTTGGTGAAAATGAAAATGTAACAAACAGGACAAAAAATGTTGTTTACACTGAAATTTTTTACAATATTTAAAAGCAATAGAATTATATGATAAACCTGCGTGGTAGCATGATTTAATGTTTTCTTCACCCAAATTTTTTTCTGTGTCGAAACCTGCATTTTTATTCATCATTTATAATCAAGTTACTGAACTTTTATGATGAATATTTTTTAACATAAATGTTTATGATTAGTTATTACTTATTTTTTCCAAAATCTATACCAATTGAGCAGTGCCCGAGTTAAAAATCTAGTACAGTACATAAGAGGGGTACATTGATCCCTTCTGATTCAGTTTCTTTTATATAACTACCGTAATTTCCACATATGAGTAAATTTTTAAGAGATTATACAATTGGATAAATTTTGTTTGCAAAAATTACTTTAAAATGAAATAATCACTTCATATCAATATTTTTTTTATTTCATAGTCGTGCGCACGAAATGTGATTTGATTTTTTTTTTAAGTTGTGTTACAAAGATGTTTTTAATTTTGTTTTTTTTAATTGTGTGATTTTTTTCTCAATTATGTTCAAGTCAATCTTGTAGCACATTTAATAATTTTTTTTTTTAAGTTGTGTTTGGGTTACCGAGTTTAATTTCGCTCGAAGATTATTGGTCAAGAGTATAATTTCTTTCTACACCTTCATAATTAAGGTAATTCCAAAAGTACTATTCTTCAAATATTTTTAGGTTTGTTGAAGGTGAATATGGTTAGTGGTGTTTTACAAGGAAGGTTGTAGTATTTGATAGTTTCATTAATGGTTTGTTTGTATCTAACAACGAAATTTTAGAAGGCGAAAGAATGTACTAAAAACACACGAATCAAGAAATAAAAAATATAAAAATTGAGACAGAATTGTATTAATGTTCTTTTTTTTACATATATGCCAAGAATTGCAAAGAATGTGCTTTTGAACTCACGAATCAGGTTCTTTCTTCACATAATATAAATAATAATAATAATAATAATAATAATAATAATTAAAATATTAATAAATATATAAAATGATAATTAAAATAAAAATATTAATAATTAATTTATGAAATAATAAATATAATTAAAAATAATAATTAATAATGATAAAAATAAATAATAATAAAAATAAAATTAATTTATAATATACATTTTACACCTTTTAAAAATTTAAAAATTTTCACACAACTATCACATCACTCGCAAAATTCAATAAACTTTCTTCACAAATTTACTCTAATTTATCCCAATCCAAACAATCTCACTTTTATCTCAAATGACTCGAAATTCACTCTCTCAAATCTTAATTTCTTCCCAATCCAAACACACTATAAGAGTTGTTTGCAGTAAATCATGGTGGTTTGTGTTGTTGGTTTTGTGGTGAGAAGGTGAGCTACTGCGTTTGTTTTTTTTTTCCAAAATGTAGGATCCGTTCTGGAATAATAAAATTTAGAATATAAAATGACATTTAAATTGTAGAATTTAAAAATAATTCTGAATTTTATAATTCAAAAGTTATTTTTTAATTTAAAAATAATATTTAAATTGTATAATTGAAATCAAATTCTACAATTTTGAATCCACTTTATAAATTTGAAAATATTTTCAAATTATATTATAGAATTCACAATAAAAAAAAATTGATTTCTAAATTCATAAATAATTTTTAAATTATAAAATTCAAAATTCAAAATTCATTTTCTAATTTTAAAAATTACTTTAAAATATAATTGGAATGTGATTTAGATTTAGAAATAACTTTTTAACTGTAAGAATTTAAAATATTGTCAAAATAATGGAGGGTGATAGAGTCAGGCTTAATTTTAGTTTGATTAAGAGTAAATGTGACTTTTCAACAAAGTTGCAAGAAGAAGCTACAGAGTTGGAGAAAGAAAACTCTTGTTCTACATATACGGGTTGAAGTACAAGATTCGAGTTTAGTCGGCAAGAAGTTCATTCATTAAGTTGAAAAGGTTCAAGTAATGATTATGAATAAAAATAGTGTCCAAGACCATAAAAACTACAGCACAGTTTAGAGAGATTAATGTTCCATCCTCCAACAAACACCTTGGGTTACTGGAACATGTGTATCACATGGATTGAATTGAGTGCAGGCAACATCTTAGTAGGAGTAGCCTTTGACGAACATCCCCTCTGTGGCTTCCTCAGATTCACCCTCTCCAGTGTACTTTCCAAGCTGAGCGAGAGAGTTGGACTTGGCACGGAAAAGAAGCGCGTCTTGTGCTGCTTTCACGTTCTCTGGCCGCCCTTCCCATGTCTTCAAGCAGGTGTTTTGAAGGGCTCTGGCATAGGAGAAGGAAACGTGCCATGGATTTGGAGACTGGTTCATCGCATTCAAGTTCAAGGTTGCTTCAACCTCAGACTGTCCACCGGACAAAAACTGCACAATTCAAGGCAACACAACTTTTTGTTTTGAGTCACTGTTACGAATGAACTTTAAACCTAACTTAATCCTATAAAACCGGCTCAATGAGGTGAGGATTGCACCCACTTATATATTATAAAAAACTATAATCTATAGTCAATGTGTGATCTTCAACACACCCTCACGCCGAGACTACCAACTCGTGCATGAGACTATATATTATAGGTGATCCGATAGCGGCCAATAGCAGATGGCACTATAGACCTAACACAAACACTCGCTATGATAGACTCGAAATGACTCCTCTGATACCATATTACGAAGTGTACTTTAAGTCTAACTCAATCCTATAAAATTGACTTAATGAGGTGAGGTTTGCAGTGACATAACATAAACATTCATGGAGGTTGGAAGAGTGCCTTTTTTAAGCACTTACCATGATTCCAGGGACTGCAGGTGGGATTCTCCTGTGAAGGAGCTTGAGGGTGTAGTCAGAAACTTGCTGAGGAGTGGCCTTATCCTTGGACTCAGCTCCTGGAGTAACCATGCTAGGCTTGAGGAGAATACCCTCGAACAGGACATTGTTCTCAGCAAGGTAGAAGAAAACCTCAGCCCACACCTTTTGTGCTACTTCGAATGTCCTGTCAATGCCATGCTCACCATCAAGCAAGATCTCTGGCTCCACAATTGGGACCAACCCGTTCTCCTAAATCATTGCATTACATAATAAATAATTCAATAACCCCTTTAAGCATTAGAGCTGTTATTCTAAGTAGATGTATACCAAAAGCTACTGAAATAGTATAGCTCGCTAATGATATTTGAATGATTCTGTTTCTTACCTGTGAAATGGCAGCATAGCGAGCTAGACCCCAGGCAGCTTCCTTGACTGCCAAAGCCGAGGGGCCATTGGGGATGCTCACAACTGTACGCCTATAATGTAAAAGATTCAACACAAGTTCAAGTTTGGTGAATGTGAAAATAGTTATGGACGAGACGATACATTGATGTTTGTGGGAAGCAAGCATTGGTGGATAGACACTCACCATTTGGCAAAACGAGCACCTTGCTGGTAGTATGCAGCTGAGCGAGACGCAAGACCATCCAGACCTTGGCACCACGACTCATCGTTGGAACCAGCCAGCGGCACCAGACTCTAGTTTACAGTTCATGAAACCACCTTATATATTAACATTCATACACACGCAGCCACCAAAGCTCACTTTCCATCATTAAAACAGAGAAAGATTTTACTAGGTATAGGGTACAAAATTTATATACATATTGTAATAAATTGGGTGTTTGATGTTCACAGTTGAAAGGACCAAATTATTTTAAAAAATAGCTTGGAAAATGTTGTGTTTTTGTTGTAGTTGAGTGCGAAAATTTCAGCACATCTCAACTACAAACAACGTTGATAACAAGGCAGAGAAAAGTATAGCATTGGGATGATATGTTTGTTACCTTATCGACCTTAATACCGGGAACAATTCTCTGTTGAAGAAGTACGTCTACGATCTTCCTTCCATCAAGTGTGGATTGGTAGAGAGTTTCTTCGAAGAGAATGGCACCAGAGATGTAATGGCCGAGATCAGGTGCTGTGACAAGTAGTGTACGGTATGCCTGGCGGTTAGCTTCAGTGTTCTCTAACCCAATTGATGCCAAACGCTTCCCGCAGGTTGCATTTGACTCATCCATGGCCAAAATACCACGCCCCGGTGAGGCCACTGTTTTCTACATCACATCATCGATGAAACCATTACATTACTCACTACCAATAACAAGTTAGAAGCTGGTAAGGTAGTATGTAATATACCGCGGTTTTGACGAGCTCATCGGCATAGGAAGAAGCTCTGATGGTGAGAGGTGATGCTGAAGCGGGGTTGCATCTGAGAACAGATAGTGTAGGGTGGCGAAGGGTCTGTGCTTTGACCCATTCGCACTTTTCAAGAACAGAAGATGAGTTGAGAAGAGTGGCAGAAGCAGAGGCCATTGTTGAATGTATGCTACAATCTTATCTCAGCCACTACCAACCTTTCTACCACACATGCAATCCCTCTCTCTGCTTTAATAACTCTCCAACTCTTCTTTCTTTCACCTGAGGCTTGACACGTGGATGATAATCTCTGCTCACATTGCACCCCCTTCGTGGTTCAAATGCATGTTTTCTTTTCTCATCTTGTCCTCTTCCTATGCATTGGTGCACATTCAATGACACCACCTCTTCTTCTTCTTCTTTTTTGTTTACCAGTAATTATAAAAATGTTAAATAAGAAAGGGAACTTTTCAATCACTGGTAACCAAACATTTCCATTAAACTGAACGCCTCCATTTCAAGGCTTTTCATCTTGGAAGAAGACGTTTCTTGAGTAGAGAGTTATGGATGTGCTACAGAGGATCCATCCTAATTTGTCATAAAGTTTTGAAGAAGACAAGAATACAAGAAAGAGCTGTGTGGCGCTGAGAAAGCTTAGAAGTTCGTGCTATGCCCCTCCCTTCTTTCATGGTCCAAGGTGCTTCTTCGGTTTTTTTTTCTCTCCATACCAAAATCATAAATAATAAATTCAGAACTTGTTTTTTTCACTTAACAACGTTTTTGTACTAACGTAATAATAATAATTAAGTAAGCGATGGCTCATATAACTATTATTGATTATCAATATCACTGTTAAAAAAAGTCCGTCAAATACTTCCTTTGAGGTAAGATAGGCCCACTAAAACAATCTAACTTTACTCCTTTATTTTCCCAAATACATAAATGACTCAAACTGATACTTGGATAATATCACTAATTTATTATGAGCATTGTATTCTTTAATCCTATACATAAATTAAATTTTCAATTTTATTTTTCAAAAGTATATATTCTTGAATTATGCATTTTAGAACATATTTCTAATATATTAACACATGCTGAAATGTATTTTCAAAATTAAAAAAATATTTAAAAATATATATTTAAAAATAAATTATATCTTTGATTATAGATTCAGAATGTATGAAAATACAATCTAAAATAAACATTTGAAAATATGTTAATACATTCCAATTGTATATTTGGAAATATGTATTTTTAATTCAAAAATATATTTCAAAATATACATTCCAAAATATATTACCAAATTTTACCATCCACAATCTAAAATACATTAATATATTCCAAATTATATATCCTAAAAGTTATTTTCTAAATCTAAATACATATATATGAATATACGACCCTAAATATAAAATATTGGACTTCATTCTTGGTCATGTCCACGCTTCAAACTCTTGTTTTAGACCTGCAACCATATTTAATGTATTTATAGTTTTTTAAAATATATTTTTAATCTCTGTAATTGTTTTTATCAAACTTGGTGTTGGTTCTCATCACGTCTTCCATTTTCATTGTACTTCTCCAAATTTATTTTCATTATTGTACTTCTTTAAATTTGGTCATTTCTATTTTTGGGAAGTTGGTCCCATTAAGTTGACCGTGAAGGTATGAAAGTCCTCGAATTTAGCCTCTTATTATGATTTTTAGTGGAGAGGTTTTTATTGAGGGTTTCTGAGTAGTAAGAATATTTGAAGTATAAGATAATAATAATATATGGTTTTGTTTGTAGTTTGGGAAGAATATCACCTATTTATAAATTTTTTTATTAAAACATTAAATAATTATTATAAAATATAAATAGATTTTATAATCGAATAATTTATGATAAAAATTATGATCCCATTTATATATCTTAAATATTATATTAAAAGTAATTATTGGTATAAATGTATCTACTGTAATTAATTGGGATATCTACCCCCAAAAAAGAAATATAAGTCAATCAAAAATCAAGTCACGCATCACTGTAAATGCAGCAGACACATGATTTTCCAAATAATCATGATCAGGAATCATAAACCCATACACTGTGATGTGCTGAGAAAAAAAAGAAAAGAAAGAAAAATCCACAGTATGACAATATCACTCATATTTCTTGGCAAAAGCAAGAAATAAGAAAAAAAAACACGTTGTAGTAATTGAGCTTGTTGCTCTTCATCCTTCCCAGTGAAAAAGTCACGAACACCTTCTGGGACTTGAAATTGTGTAACATTCCTCCTATGTATCCAACACAAAGCAAGCCTCTTCACTCTTTTTTCTCAAGATGAGAGACATCTTTTCTGTATATATTTTTTTTATTTACAAAAGGTAAGTAAGTTGGATATGTACCCAATCAAGGATTGGGATTAGCAACAAAGTATGCTAAAATCCCAACAAATGGTGCATTAATGTATGTGGTTGGTTCGGACTTCCTAAAATCAGCCCTATCATCCCCATACAAATCATCTTCTCCGGGTCCTCCCACAATGGCTCCCACGAGAACATTAGGATTAGGATTGGACGAGTTGAAGTAGATTGAGCCTTCTTTGCAGGCAATGACTTGAGGATGGTCCTTGATGGAGGGTAAAGAGGAGCCACGATGGTGAATACGCTGTGGATATTTGTTGCCATAGCCAACCATGTACGACATACCCATTGGGTTATCACCCAAAATGTAATCAACTTGCTTCTTAGCACGCTGGCGAAGTGTTTGTGCATTAACATAGATGTTCCCACAATTGATGGTTTGTGAAGTGCGTGATAGGTAATTAGCGTAAACCAATTCAAGGAAAGCAATTGAAGTTGCATGCTGCAAGTTGCTACCCCCTGGCCTGTATATGAGTCCACCGGGAGTGTACTCTATATGTGAGCTTGAAGTTTCGGGTATCAGTGTGCACAGAAAGCTCTCTGCCGAAGTCTTGTAGGAATCAAGAGATAACACCTTGCCTTCTAGAACTTCCTAAAAATGGGAAGTTTTGTTAGTGAAGAGATATATGCATAGCCCCTTTAACTATTTGCATGAGAGAATTATGTGAATGGTATATATACGAGTACTTGTCACAATTTATAACTTGTGTCATTCAAAGACTGATTGTATTCATTGCAAGGGTAAATGGGAGACTGACTAACCTTGGAGACAAGAACATTAAGGCCAGCATGCTTGTTGTCCCAACCGAACTCATTTATATTTTCTTCAGCACCTAGCGTTTTGCCATTGCTTTGAATGTAGTTCAGGAAATTGTCGTCTTCAGTGGCCCTCCTTAGCCATGCGGCTCCCCATAGCAATTCGTCCTGTTCGTGTTAAGTAAATCACAACTGACATGTCAAAATCCAAGTGATTCCAATCACTCAAATTGTCACAATGTCAATTCTATCAAACACATACATATATATAGTAATTACATAGTACATATTGCTTACAAATGGTATAATATTTGTCCAATATAGTTTGATGCTGGCTAAAAATTGGTCACATGTCCCTTTGAGGTCGTCCCAAAGATTCTCGTGACCCATGTTATGCGAATAAATTAGATCAAAGCAAACAAGTAATTTTGTTATTAAATAAAGTTTAAACAGATTTTAGTTTTTAAGTTAGTATAGTTTTTCCCCTAACGCTAAGACCCATGAATGAACATGAAATTGTTGAATTTTGCAGGATGGCATCGTTTTTATTTGTCTCGATATTTTTGCCAGTGCTGTGTAGATAAATATATGTGAATTGGTCCATTAATCCTTTTCAATGTCTCGTGGACTGAAACTTGCAAACAATACTATTATTATGGTTCATTGCATCTAAAAGGAAAAGGCAATCCCCTGTTGAAAGTCACAAGTGAATTAATTACCTGATATCCATCGAAGTCACAATAATATGGGCAGACACCATCCCTAACATTAGCATTGTCACTGTAGGCACCCCTATAGTTATCTGCAAGTTGAAAAGCCTTGACAGCATTTCGTAGCAAAGTCTCTGAATAAGCAGGATCCGATGAACGAAAAGCCATGGATGAAGCAGCCAGTGCCGCAGCAGTTTCACCAGCCACATCTGAAGCTGGGTTCGGTGCATCAACAGCATACACAGTCCTGCTTGTGTCCATGTCCTCGGGTCTTTCCCAACAGCTGTGGTCAGAGATTGGATCACCCACCTACACCATACATTCACACATTGTTAATTATCATTAGTTATTCTTTAATTTTAGTTACTCGTTAAATTCACAGGGAATTGAACACACTGCCATCCTTGGCGCGTTGGTAATGCATATTCTTTCGGGGGAAAATTAATAAATAAATTAAATTTGGCGTTATGAAATCAGTAGAGGACAGTTGATAAGCCGTAAGCCGTGAAACTCACGGACTTCGAAAAACGGTCCACTCGTGCATCACCAAAAAGACAAACAAATAATTAGAAAATAATACACCTACTTTTTAATTTTAGTTATTCAATTTCATTTTATGTCACCTACACTCGCGTATTCTACGTGAGAAAATAAAAACGATACAGACACCACGAAAAGTTCTTACATTAACTTCACCCACACCCACCCAAACACACCATTAGATTACGAAAAATCAACATAAATTTTACTTCATGTAAAACAATGTCTTTTATGTATGATGAAAACAACACATTTTGAATCGTAGTGCTGAACTTTACTAATTTTATCTAGAGACGCGGTGTATTCATAACTGTTAAAATAGAAAACTAACTATTCAAAAATTTTATAGTAAAATAGTTTTTTCCACTTCAGAGGACCATAGCGGGTGGTAGATTTGATTTATTCTTCGATTATAATTAAACAAACAAAACAAAAAGCCAAGCCATCGTCCATGATTACAGAATCAACTGAAATAAGCAGATAGAAATAAAAATATTTTTCTCATGTAAGTTTTATTATACATATATTATTCAATAAATTAAGAGAAATGTAAATTTGAAGAGGTCATTGATTTACCATTCAAGCTAGTGTAGCAAGAAATAACAAAAACTGACACTTGCTAAAATAAAATATGGATTATATGAAGTAAGTAAAATATATGTAAAAAACAAGGAGATGGAAAGGGCATCCATTCATAACTTGAGCCCGTGATCCATGGACCCATTATGAGGTAGGAGAATTTACGAAACAGCCATTGGCATAAAATGTTGGGGGAAATGAAGTGAAGAGTAATGTTGGTTATGTGAGTTGTTGATTTAGTTAGTTACCTGAACGAAAATGCGGTTGGGCTGAGAAACGGTTTTGAGCAAATAATCGGTAGCCCAACGGATTGCCACCAGCGCGTTTCTGTGCTCGTTGGGAGGCATCATGTCTCCAAATTCGATAACACTCCAGGAGAGCATTGTGGTGGTGAAGGCCATCGGAAACCCGAACTTGACGTTGTCGCCGGCGTCGTAGTAGCCGCCGGTGAGGTCGAGGTTGTAGGTCCAGCCGTCGCCGAGACCCGAATTGGCGCGCCACTGCATTCTCTGGTCCTGCGGCAAGAATCCGGATCGTTGCCCCTCGAAGAAGAGGATTGCCTTGGACAATGCGTCCTGGTAATCGTGAGCGGTGCCAGAATTAACGGAGAGAGAGAGAAGAAGGAGCAGAAGAGGTGGAAAAAGGTTGGGAGTGGAAAATGCCATTGTAGTGTGCGATGGTGGTTAACCGTCAAAGGTTGATGTTATTTATAATGCGGATTCACGGGGTGAGAGTTGAAAGCAAAGTTTGGAGGGAAGAGGAAGGGTATGTGTGCGTTGAAAGCGCCGACAGTGAAAGCAGAGAGTGTCAGTGAGGTCACATGCAAACAGGAACACTATCGCCGAGAAGAAGAAGAGAGGTGTGGGAGCTTTTATTTCTAGTGGGTCCCTTCCTATTTCTTAACTCGCTTTTATTCTTAAACACCCCTCTTAATTACGCTCTTTCGCATCCATTCTTTTCAATCATACTACAATTAACGTTTCAAGCTATCGCACTTTTTAGGATTCTCATGTATCTAACACAATTTTTAAAATAAATATTATTATATAAATTTTTATTATAATTATAAGAATAAAAAATAAACCTTTTTAATCGAAAATCATAAAAAAAATATTTTTTCACTAAAAAAATTAAAACATATAAATACATATAAATATTTATTATCAATTTATATAATTCATAATTTTAATATATAAATTTATATTCCATTTCCTATATGTCGTGTTTTAGTACTACATAGCACTTAACTCTTTCTTACATTCTTCTATAACCCTGTTCAAATCTGTTTATACTTCCTACCACATTACATAGTATAAATTCTTTATCTAGTATATTTTCACTTTTATTTATCTATAGCATTCTTTTATTTTTATTTCTCTATGTAGCACCCTTTTGTTTTTATTTTCCTATATAACACTTTTTTATTTTTTTATTTTTCTATCTAGCACCATTTCAAAAATAAATTAAAAATTAAAAGATAATAATTAATTTTGAATGCATTAAAAAAAATATTTTTAATGTTTAAAATAGTTAGAAATATAATTAATGAATAAAGAAATGAGTTTTTTTTAAAAAAAATAATAATAATAAATTTAAATTTTTTAGTTTAAAAATTATTTTTTTAAGAATGAAAAAAATAAAAAATTAAACTCTACAACAATATAAAAGTTGAATCTATAAACATAAATTAGTATTTATTTTTATTATTATTGATGATGTAATCATGTTAATTTCAAGTAAAAAATACAACACATAATTATAAAAAAACAAAGTTGAATAGGGACTGATATGGACATAAGAGAACAACACAATCGAACAAAAAAATATTCATATTATCAAACACTAGGACACACATAAAGAACTTGTTCCAACATTTCTGGATTATGCACTTCTCATCATTAATTATGTTTCATTTCGTACAAACTATTTAATGTACCATTGAAGAAAATATTAAATGAATGACCATCTTTTATTTATTTTTCTTTTTATGATCAACATATACTTATTTAGTATGATCTTATATCTCTTATATTTATCTTATTTGGTTTTTTTTTTTATATCTTTTATCTTTATCTTATTTTGTTTTGCCTTTATTTTATCTTTTATGTTTTTAGTTATTATTTTTTTTTCTGCCATTCTTTATTTATTTCTGTTTTTATTTTATTTTATTGTTGTTGTTTTTATTTTCTAGACTTATTTATTTTTGTATTTTTTTTTCTTCTCATTTTTAAGAATTAAGGATAACATTTGCATTAGTTTTTTTTTTTTTGGATTTTGCATTTAAGGTAAATACTTCAATATTATTTGTGTGTCCACTATTAATTAATACTAATTGACTTTGTTTTTTTATAATTATGTCATGTATTTTTTACTTGAAATTAACATGATTACATCATTAATAATAATAAAAATAAATACTATGTTTATAGATTCAACTTTTATGTTGTTGTAGGGTTTAATTTTTTATTTTCTTCATTCTTAAAAAAAAATTAAACTAAACATTTTAAATTTATTACTTTTTTATTTTTATTTTGTAAAAACTCATTTCTTTATTCATTAATTATATTTCTAACTATTTTAAACATTAAAAATATATATTTTTTAATGCATTCAAAATTAAAATTATCAAAAAAATAATAATTTATTATTTATTTATTTATTTATTTTTGAAATGGTGCTAGATAGGGAAATAAAAAATAAAAGGGTGCTAGATAGGAAAATAAAAATAAAAGAGTGCTAGATAGAAAAATAAAAACAAAATGGTGTTAGATTAGGAAATAAAAGTGTAAATGGTGCTAAATAGGAAATTGAGCCTAGATGGGGCTTACTAATGTCTGGCTGGAATGTGATTCTGCTTTGGTTTGTGTTGTGTTTACTGCTAGGACAAATGTTCCTTGGATGCTTCGTAGTCGATGGAATACTTGTCTTAATTACTGTGGGAAAATTAGGTTTACGGTTACTCATATTTTTCGTGAAGGAAATGTGTGTGCTGATAAGTTGGCTAATTTAGGATTCTTTTTATAGAGAATCTTTTCTTTGGTATAATAGGCTTCCACCTTGTCTGTTCTTAGAATTCTTTATGAATAGGTATAGTCTCTACCTATGTATCGTTTTTGTTAACATATGGGTTTTGGTCTAGTCCCGTATTTTTGTATTTTCTTTCTTTTTTCTTTTGTTTAATAATATTTTTTTCATATGATGGTAAATGATTGTTGTTACTTGAGGTGTCAACCTAACTGAGATCTTAAGTGACATAGTGATGCCTAACATGAAAGCTTTTATTTTAAAAAAAAATTGAGCCTAAATAATGTAACCAATAAAACGACTGATTAAATGCATTGTAAAGCCGAAATTGAGATGTAAATAAGTAAAAAATATATAATAATATCCTTCTTAAGAAATAAATACAATATAGAATCAACAGATTTAAAAAAATTATTACAATACAACGATATATTAAAAGTATAGGTTCGTTTAAACACATTTAATAATTCTAATATGTAAAATATTACACTTTTCTGGATACATGTTTATTTTATACACGCAACTTTCTTACGAGCTGAAAATCTTTAGCATTGAATACTTTAACATTCAACATTAAATACATTTATTATAATGATAACGAATTTTCAATGACCTAATATATGCACAATAACATGTATATCAAGGAGACTTTTCATTTTTTTATCAGCTGTCAAAAATAAAAATATATTTTCATTTTATATAGTTTTATATAGAGATGACAATCCAGACTCATAAAATAGGCTGATAGAATAGAGACATATGAATAAGACCGCATAAAGAAAGTATTTTTAATAGATCATAAATATAAATGTAAAATCTCATTAACTATAAAAAAAACTTGTTAAACAATTGAATTATTTTAAATTAGTTTTTCCAATAATTCATACAAGCATCAAGTCCTTCAAAATTATAAGAAACAAAACTCTTACGATATCTTAACATTCAATTCAACTAAAATAACATCAAATACATTAAAGAGAGTCAATTCAACCATGTATTGTAAGCCGTATAAAAATAGGTATGAAAATAAGTGTATTACTTTTAGAAATTAAAATTTTAAGGTATTTGAATTGATCAAATACATCAAGTCCTTCAAAATTATAAGAAACAAAATTCCTACAAGATCTTAACATTCAATTCAACCAAAATAGTATCAAACATATTAAAGAGAGTCAATTCAACCATGTATTATAAATCGTATGAAAATAGGTATGAAAATAAGTGTATTACTTTTTAAAATTAAAATTTGAAGGTATTCAAATTGATCGGTCTCGCCTGATATAAATATTAATTAATATAATTAATTTTACAAATAACATTTTAAACTAAGATATTTTATTTTTTTTGGAACATTAAAATTCGGTTTAGTTGAGGTTAAAAGATATAGTTTAAATTAAATAAATAATAAAAATATATTTTGAAAATATTTATAAATAAATTTAAAATCATTTAGTTTCCATTCTTATCAATTATGTCTTTTTAAAGCTTAGACTCTGGGTTATGGTTCTAATCAGTTGTCCTTTTTATGATTACATAGTTAACGATCTAACGAAAAATAGATAAAAATATATCGATCAAAATTTTGATTTAGGCAAATTTTTTGTTTCTCTATAATTTATTTTGTTTTTTTTATGTGATTTTTATATTCCCTTCAGCTAAGTCAACTAAGGATAATAATATTTAGGTGATATTAACAAACGTAGATATTGACGGTATAAACTTAATTTTTGGAGTTTTTTCTACCTAAGTTGGAAAGCTTGTAAATGTTACAGTTTTTTTCCTTAAAATGCAAACTACTTCGAAGTGAGGGAACTAATAACTTACCTATGTTAAATCACTTTGATTCAAATATGTATGAAATAGGTTAAACATTGCGAAGTTGAATTAATACTCTACAAATTTGAAATACTATATTTGTTGAAGATGAAACCACTTGGTTTATCCTAGTTTCATTTTAAGTAGAAAACAAATTGAGTTTGATAGTTAAAATTAGAGGTATTAAAATTGGTGTTTTTTTTATTCGTGCAACATTTATCTTGTTGTTACTATTACTATTATTATTATTATTATTATTATTATTATTATTATTATTATTATTATTATTATTATTTTCTGATAAAAAAAACTATTATTATTATTTTCATCTGTTTGTTAAGTTGTTGCTCAATTAATGCTAAAAATTGATAATGTTAATCATTTAAGTTGTCATTTGAAGTAAGTTTTTTTAGGTGATAATTTTTTTCTCTTTATAAATCATATCACTCAATCAATAAAAAAAAATCACTCAATCAATAAAAAAAAATCACTCAATCAATAAATAATTATAATTTTGAAGTAAATTATGAAATTTTTGTGGCTTCATAATCATTTCACTCAAGCAATGGTTTGTTGTTCAAACAATGGGATACAACATTGATTCTCTTTTCATTAGAAGTTGAACATTTAAACGTTAGATATTCATTTGAGGAAGTAGTCTAGTTAAAGTTATTATCTTTAACATTGAAGTGATATAAAGTATTACTTAAACAGTGAGTTCATAACTTAAGTGATGAATTTTTTCTATTTGGTAAATATAAGTATTTAAGTGAGAGTTTTATATTCAAGCGACATATATTTGTTTTCTATTAGATATTGTTGTTGAAATTTAATTTATATTATGTGGTTGTGTGTATGTAATATGTATGAAGTTATGTGTGTATGTAATATGAATGAAGTTATTATATGGAGATGTAATAAATGGATGCATATGAAAGTTTGAAGATTGATGTAAAATTTGTTCAAATATGTTAGGGGTATTTAGTGTCAATATTGCATCTAATTCTCAATTGCACCTAGTAAGTCACATTTGTTGTGGTTATTTTTGATAATTCAGCTAAGAAACATGAAGCATTATCTATGTGTCTTTTGTTATTATGCACATTTTTATTGAAATTAGTTAGGATAACTATATTTATATAAATAAGAACCTATAATTGTCAATTGAGAGGGTGTTTAATTATCATGGAATGATCTTCCACTTAAAAAAAAACTTGAAGTCATAATCTTTATTTGATAATCAATCTTGTCGTAAATGTATATTGAAGTTTATTAAAACTTAAATCGAATTATATTATATTTTAGATTTTTTTTATCTCTTTTATGCTATTTTTTAGGATAATTTATGATAACCACGTTATTTTCTATTATGAATTATTATATATGTGGTAAATAGGCATGATAACTAAGTCACTTTTAATCATAATTTTTTTTTTCATTATTTTCATATTTCAAAAATAAAGAAAAAATACAAAAATATCTTATTTTCAGTATTTTGTATATTTTTTGAAAGTTTTAACGTCATACCAATAACTAATGAAGGAAGAGATTATTACAAAATAGAACATAGATGAACAAAAGGGAACAAAGATGAACAAAAGAGTAAACTGAAGACAAAGGATATGAGAATGAATATCTCTTCTTTCTTATTATTCAAATCAAAACAAATGGTCTGAATATATATAAGTAGTACACTCATTCTAGGGTTTAACTAAAGAAGGAAATAATCAATATTAAATACTAGAATCATATCACACAAAGATAAAATAAAGGTTATTCCTTATATAAAGAGAAATAACTGATAATTAGAAAAGACATCCAATTAATATTATGATCCTTCTGTAACTCTTGTATCTGTATCCTTTAATACCCCACCACAAGCTGGAGCAAATATTGATGAGACCCAGCTTGGAACAAATATTCTTAAAAGATTGAGGACTTAAAGCTTTGGTATAAATATCAGTCAGTTGCTCTGTGGTGGAAATGGGAAGCAAATGGATGAGACC
>Ga0123342_1001083_pt1 | contig 45323 bp, 19 predicted proteins | sample Turbeawhitnodule_FD_89960 | JGI IMG/M metagenome (GOLD analysis project Ga0123342, IMG submission 89960) | Root nodule microbial communities of legume samples collected from Mexico - Turtle bean Mexico white nodule | ecosystem: Host-associated > Plants > Roots > Nodule | place: Mexico: Nepantla...
AAAAATAAAAAAGAAGAAAAAGAAAAAAAAAAAAAAAAATGGAAAGAAGGAAAAAAAAAAAAAGAGAAAGAGAAAAGGAGAGAGAGAGAGAGAGAGAGAGAGAGAGAGAGAGAGAGAGAGAGAGAGAGAGAATGGTTTCGGAAAGGAGTGAGTTGGAGAAAGGTGGTGAGGAGGAGGAGGTGGAAGAGACATCTGTTGAGAAGGCATTTGAGGGGAAGGTGGTGCCACGATGGGAGAAGCAGATAACACTGAGAGCAATGGTGGTGAGTTTGGTGTTGGCAGTGTTGTTCACATTCATTGTCATGAAACTCAATTTAACAACAGGAATTATTCCGTCGTTAAACATATCGGCAGGGTTGTTAGGGTTCTTCTTTGTGAAGATATGGACGAGTCTGCTAACCAAAATGGGAATGCTCGTTCAGCCATTCACTCGTCAAGAGAATACTGTTATTCAGACATGTGTTGTCGCATCTTCTGGCATTGCTTTTAGTGGTACCACTCTTTTCTACACACTTTTTCTTTCACTGAATGAAATTCATGCTGCTATAACAAAGATAAATGTCACCTTCTTATTCCAATCAACCAATATCTTTCATATAGATGTCATTACTTGTCCTTTTGACACTATCTTTTCAAGTTGTCAAATAATCAAATGCACACAAAGTTTCTGCTATGAAGTTTACAAGATACCCTTATTTTTTCAGTTTGTTGGATTATAAAATAAATATGTAAAGTAGAGTTGTTTATTAGTCTTTTCATATCATTCAAAATCTTTTGAGTTGAAACGAGTTATCTATATTATGTTTATCATTGTACATGTTCTAGGCTTTACAAGTTACTAAAAATCCAAATCTTCATATCCAATTCTAATTATTTAAATTATATTACTTTAAGTTTGCTTTAATGCATTTGTCTCAAATCAAAACCTATATATTTTCTATTTTAAGTCTAATCATTTTATTAATTAGATTTGACTAAATATAGATTAGATAATTTTTTGGATTTTGAGAATTTAAAAGTTATGAAATTTTAGGTTTGTATGAAGGATTAGGTGAGGCCAAACAAGATTGTGTTGGGTTGGGTGCAGCTAATGCAAAGTCAAGTCGAGTTGGGTCTAATTCGTTCAAGATTGGGTCAAATCAAGCCTAGGATAAGTTAGACCAAGTCATGTCAAAGTCAAGTTTGCTAGGTCAAGCTAGACCTAGGTTAGGATAGATCAAGTCAGACCTAAGTGAGGTTGGTTCGGACCAAGTTCATCCTTAAGTTAGGTCAAACTTAAGTTAAGTTGGGATAGGCTAAACCTAGGTAAATTTAGGTCAGGTCGAATCCAAGTCAAGTTAGGTAGGACCAAAACCATGTACAATTGGTTAGGATGGTCCTAGGTCTGGTAGGGTTAAGTCGAACCCAATTATGACCAAGTTGAGTTGGGTCCAAGTAAGGCCTAGTGGGGTGGATCCAGGTAAGGTAGAGTAGGATGAGGTTTACATCAAGCCAAATTGGGACATGCCTACGTCAGGTAGAGTCAAGTCAAGCCAAAGTCGAACCAAGTTGGGTGGGCCCCAAATCAAGCCAAGTTGACAAGGTCAAGGTCAAGCCAATGTGAACCGGGTCAGACTAAGTCAACTTGGGTCAATATCAATTCAAGTTATCTCGAGTCCACTTCAAGTCGAATTAGCACGAGCTTAAGTTAGGTTGAGTCAGTCCACGTCTGGTCGACTTGGCCTCAACCCAAGTTGACCTTAGTAAGGGCAGGACTCACAACAAGTTGAGACCAAGTTAAGCCAAGTCAAGCAAGGCCTAGGTTGAGCCAAGATGGACCCAAGTTAGGCTGATTTGGGAAAGGCTCAAATCGAGCCGAGTCAGGTCGAGCGTAGCTCAGAACGAGTTAGTCTAGGTCCATGTCAGACCAAATCAACCTGGCTAAGTCAGCAAAAGCCCAAGTTAGGTCAAGTTGATCCAGTTCTACTTCCACATAAAGTCGAGTAAGGATGAGCCCACGTCGGATCAAGTTAGGTCGAGCCTTAGTTGAGCAAGGTCCAAGTTGGCGCAAGTAAGCCTAAGTCCATGTAAGACCGAGGCCTGCACCAAGCTCAATTCAAGTTGAATCTCTCACCTAGGTCAGGTTGGGTGCAAGTCAAGAAAGGTTAGGTGGACCAAAGTCATGAAAGGTTGGGTTTGGTTAAGTCAAGCCCAAGTCAACTAGGATCTAACTAGGCCCATGTAGTTTAGGTTTGGTCGGGTCCAAGTCAGGTTGAATTGGACTGAGTCTCTGGTCCAAGTCAAGTTGGAACTAAGTCAAGTCAAACCTGGTTAGTCTGGGCTCAAGTCAAGTGGGTCAAACTAGGTTTCAGTTCAAGTCAAGCTTAGTGAGCTCAAATCAAGTTCAAGTTAGGCTAGACCAAGCTAAGCCAACTCACACTGGATTTGATTAGGTCAAGCCCACATCAGGTTGGGTCTAGCTGCACTGATCCCAATTACGTAGAGTTTGGTCGGATCGCATCCAAGTTGGATCAATGCAATTCTAAATTTAAATTTAATTTGAAATTTTTTTGCAAACTCCATTAGATCTAAGTTAAATTAGATTGAAAAAATACAATTCACAGTGATTTAGTTAAAATGGATTTGGATTTCAGATTTAGTTTATTTTGTTGAATTTAGATTGGAGTTTAAACCATTATCACCCCTATTTTACATTGTTTGAGAAGTAATATACTACTGATATTATAGTCAATGCTTTAAGGGCTAACTGCAATTCTCATGGAATAAACCTTCTTTTCTGTTGACACTTCTTTGATTGGATTTGCTTGAACAGGTGGTTTTGGTAGCTATATCTTTGCAATGAGTTCAGAAATAGCAAACCAATCTCCTGAAGCTAACGGTCCACTGGATATTAAGAACCCAACTTTAGGATGGATGATAGCATTTGTTTCTGTTGTTAGCTTTTTGGGCCTCTTTTCAGTGGTTCCACTTAGGAAGGTACACTAATCTAAGGGCATCAACTAATGAACAACAGCAATTATTAATTATAACAAGCATCACTGCAAATGTAGGATAAGTTTATAATTTGAATGTCTAATTGTAAATTTTCTTTCATGGCATATAACTTTCTATGCATGAATCTTCTTATTTGTCAGTGCTTGTTGATTGAGTTTTATTTTCCTCTTTTGTTCTTAGATCATGATTGTAGACTTCAAGTTGATATATCCTAGTGGTACTGCAACAGCTCATCTTATCAACAGTTTCCATACAACAGAGGGTGCCAAACTAGCAAAGTGAGAATTCGGACCTTGTTATTGTAGAACCTTCTTTTTCTTTATTAATACATCTATAAGATGTTTTTAATTTCCTATTAACTCATTCCTTTTCTAGGAAACAAGTAAGTGTGCTGGGAAAGTTCTTTTCATTTAGCTTCTTGTGGGGTTTCTTCCAATGGTTTTACACTGCTAGTGATGATTGTGGCTTTAATAGCTTCCCTACATTTGGTCTTGAAGCCTATAGAAACAAGTACGTGACTACATATTTCTTATTAATGAAATAAAATAGGAAAAATGAACGCACTACTTGTGTTTTCTTTCTATGGATACTGATTTTTCCTCTTTCCATTAGAATGCTTTTATAGTTAACAATGACTGCAAGTTATTCAAAGTTGACTCAAAGAAATTCAAATGCTAACTTACCTTTCTTATTTTGATAATAAGCTAATCAAAAGTCTTGACATGAATTATCTGTAATGAAGATTTATACATGTGTTTTAGTTCTCAATCTATAAAATATTTATCTGCATAACAGGTTCTTCTTTGACTTTTCGACTACATATGTGGGTGTCGGGATGATATGTCCATACATAATCAATATATCCCTTTTGGTTGGTGGAATTCTATCTTGGGGCATCATGTGGCCTATCATTAATGCTAGAAAAGGAGATTGGTACTCTGCAGATCTCAAGTCAAGCAGCTTGCATGGCCTTCAAGGTTACAAAGTAAGTTTTTTTTTCAACATTTAAAAACATTAAAAGGTATGTTTCATTGTGATCAAACATTAGGTATATGGACAATATCACTTCAAGATATAGTATTCTGAACAATAAATTTAACTGAGATATAAATTTTTTTATGAACTTTTTTGTTAAATTGTTAGAGAATCAAAATGATTCTTTGATTAAACAAATCGCATTAATGAATAGTATAACATGCATTATTGCTTTGGCACAACATATGAATAACTTGGATGGAATGAACAAACGTAGTATCAATATGATACAACACAGTGTAATGCACTATTGTTCTGTGAATAATACTAATTGAGGAACATATTCGGGTTGATAAGTCTTGTTAATGTATTCTCTAAGTGCAGGTTTTCATAGCCATAGCAATGATTCTTGGTGACGGTTTATATAACTTTGTTAAGGTTCTTGGTCGCACTTTGATTGGTTTGTATAACGAATTCTTCAAAAAAAAGACAGAGGCATCATCCAATGATCCTGACTCATCTTCATCAGACTCATATGATGATAGGTGTAGGACTGACATGTTCCTCAGAGACCAAATTCCTGCTTGGTTTGCTATTACTGGCTATGTTGTTATTGCAATAATCTCTATAATCGTTGTTCCCATCATTTTCCATCAACTCAAGTGGTATTACATTGTTGTGATCTACGTGATTGCACCAGTACTGGCATTTTGTAATGCATATGGGTGTGGACTAACAGACTGGTCCCTTGCATCCACATATGGAAAGTTAGCAATCTTCACTATTGGTACATGGGCAGGGGCTTCCCACGGTGGCGTTATTGCTGGTTTGGCTGCATGTGGGGTCATGATGAATATTGTATCCACAGCCTCTGATCTAATGCAGGACTTCAAAACAGGTTACATGACAATGGCATCACCAAGGTCTATGTTTGTGAGCCAAGTTTTTGGAACTATCATGGGTTGTATTATATCTCCTTGTGTTTTCTGGCTTTTCTACAAGGCCTTTGGCAACCTTGGGGTTGCTGGCTCACCATACCCTGCTCCTTATGCTCTTGTTTATCGTAACATGGCAATACTGGGAGTAGATGGCCTCTCAGCTCTGCCACAATACTGTCTCATCTTTTGTTATGTATTCTTTGGAGTGGCAATAGTTATAAATCTTATACGAGATTTGGTTGGAAAAAAGTGGGCCAGATTTATCCCTGTTCCTATGGCTATGGCAGTACCTTTTTACATTGGAAGTTATTTTGCCATTGATATGTGTGTTGGCAGCTTGATCTTGTTTATTTGGCGGAAGCTTGACAAGGTTGGTGCTGATACATTTGGTTCAGCAGTAGCTTCTGGTTTGATTTGTGGGGATGGAATTTGGACGCTTCCTAGCTCGTTCTTAGCTTTGGCAGGAGTGAAGCCACCTATCTGCATGAAATTTTTGTCCAGAGCAGAAAATACAAAGGTGGATGGATATTTAGAATCTTGAGAAATACTGCATTGATTTTGTACCCTTTTTTTAAAGCACATTTTTTTTAAAGCTATACATTAGTTGTAGTACTTTTTTATTAAATGTTATCAGCTTGTTCAACTCTTTCTTGAGTTTAGATGTTAGTTGAATGTGTATGAATGGTACTTGATTTTATTTATTTCTTTTACGAAGGGTTACTATAACTACTGTATTTTCATCATAATTAGATCAATGTAGTAAGGTACATAGTGACACAGATTAAAACTGCACAGTACAAAAATCTGCCCGCCTTAATTAGTTCAAGACGTAAATGCACATTATTTAGAATTGGCACACTTTTAAGTTTCTAACTTGATGGGGACACCCGGCACGTATACAACAGCCTCACCAAGTTTTTGCATCATAGTCCAAGGTTCAACTCCTGTGACAGGACCCTCAAATGCATAAATGGGAAGATAGTGAAATTCTATCAAGGCCACAAATCAAATTTAGATAGAGAGCACTAACCAAATTCTTCCTTGAGCTTCCTTTTATGATGAGAGGTCAGATAAAAAATATCCCAGACGGCACCTCCTTTGGTAAATTCTTGGTAAAAGTAGAAGCAGGCACTTGAGAATTATGAGTTATTTGCAACAAAAAGAAACTACAAAAGGAGGAAAAGGAAGTATTTGGTCAGCCTCACCATTTTTATAAACAATGCTACCATTTGGTGGTGGTTTAGCAGATGCATGCTTACCGCAGGGCCCATCTTTTGCCATTTTTGACACTAGGGAAGACCCATTAAGAATTGAAAAATCATCTACTGCCCGCAATGAAATGTTTTCTTCTAATATTGATTTTCACTTCACAACAGAATTATTGTTCTGCAAAACCTTAAAAAGTTCACTTAGGTCTTTTGCAGCATATTTTTCTTTCAACGTCTCTATTTTGGTCAGATATTGAGAAGTGACGGTCACCTCTTCAGTATGTGTAGAAAACAATAAAATAAAATAAAAAATCAGATATGTGCAAAAACTGGAATTTAATCTTCTATAAGAAACTGATAATTAAGATAAATTATTTAAATCACTCACAAAAAAGACGCATACTTAACAACAAAATCTACTATACATCCTACTACCACTATCAACGAATATTAGTGGCAAAAAGCATCTAATGTTCAGCAGGTCATTGAGGTAATTCAAGCGAAATTCACCATGGAACATTCTATGTTTCTTACAAGGTTTTTGGACCTATAGTGGTTGATTTTGATTGAAGCCTCCAAACACTGTTTAATTCATCTGGAGTGTTTGGGACCTGTTATTGTATTATACGGTTACCTCCAGGTGATTTTTCCACATTCCACAGTTAACTTCTTCCAATGTCTTTAAGTTCCCATTTATCATCTTTCTATCACTATTTGGTTTGGTTGTAAATAAACATATCAATTAATTCATTGGGTCATATACATCAATAATGTCTTTGTAGTGTTATCCTAATAGAAATGTTCGTGTTGCTATGTAATTTCTCCAGCAATGTTTAGGATGTACAGTGTATAGAGTCCATTGCAAATTTATGTTCTGTTACATCTGTTTTATAAAGTGAATCACTATTTTAATCCTTCAAATTGAAATGGTCATTGAATTGAACTGTCAGGATTGCATAAAACACAAGGATTTGTATTCTTTATGGTTTCTGTACGAAAGCTTCTGTGGTAAGCAGGGAACCATTGTTTAGCATCTTTAAATGTAATAAAGACTAAAAGTCAGCTATAATTGCACAGAAAATTTTCAGAACAAGCTGAAACAAAGTAACAAGATGGACTTAACCTATGCTTAAAGTCTCACCCATCCAGCCATCTAGTTCAGCAGAGAATAGAGCTTCTATTCTAATTAATTAGGATGTTTTCCTATATACCATTCTGCTTCAACCAAGCAAAAATCAAAGTTGCTATCCATGTATTGTGGATGCTTGTATTCCAAAAGCAACACACAAGAAAATTAAGGAACCCTAGACATGGAAAAACAAATAAACAAGACACCTTAATCAAGATGGTGACAAATCATGTCTTTGCTGGTTTTCCTCTTGTCTATCCTCATTGCAGCTGCTTGAATCCTGCAACTTCGAATTAACAGCTGGCAGACCCCGACGTCCTAAAACAACAAGATCAAGTAGTCGTCTTCTTGCATCATAGACAGGATTTGGTTCTACCAAACACCCTCTTTCATAAGCTTCCCTCAGGAAAACAGTATGTCTTTTACCCTTGGTTGACAAATAAAAGATCCCTGGGTGGTCCAAGAAAAGATCCCTTATATTTAAATCAATCCCAAACCATTTCCTAAACTGGCTGATCTTCTCAACTTCCACCATCTTCTCCACTGTCAAACTCAAGAACTCATGAACAATCGACACTGCTCGCTTCTCCATGGCCATCATTCCAGCCTTAGACTTCTTCTTCTCACCCGGCACTTCATAAGGCCCCACATATGGCAACCTCTGCCACTCCTTCACCTTGGCCTTGAAATTCTTGCTCAACCTCATCCCCGGGGGATACCCCTGTTTGAAACTGAACTGCATTTCCATCCTATCAACACTGCAGTCCTCTTTGCAGCACTCTACAACCCTCCAATCCTCAACAGCCGCCCTAATGCCATTGCTGGAAACACTATCAACCAGCTTCAACAAATGAGTATTCTGTTCATGCCCATCGCACAGCTGAAAAACACCAGAATTAGCAGATATAACAGAGTCCTCGAAATCATCGGGCAGCCCAAGCTCCTTCCAAACCTTAAAGACAGCTCTAAGAGGTACCATTCTGGATGCTGACATGGACAGTATCCGAACAAGTCTTTCAACAACAACAGGCAAAGAAGCATTGATGGCCACCGCTTCCTGGCGTGTAACACCGAGAGCAGCGTCAGTTAACTTGCAAAAGGGCTTTAACTTGGAATGATCATAGTAAATGTGGAAGATGTGAGGAAACTTGCGAAGGAAGGCAATGGGCCCGCGGTTTAGGTGGAGCTTCTGGGAGAGCTTGGAGAGGAAATCAATGGAGACTGATGGATTCCTTGGGTTTGCAAGGATGAGGTCTTGAATGGAAATGACCTTGAGAAGGTTCTTGTAGTTGTCCATGAGTTTCTCAAACGTGGGGTCTCGAAATCTCGATGCTACATACTGAGCAGACGTTGTTTTGGATCGAACACACATGGAAAAACGAGTTGGGTGTTCCATTATGCCCACAAACTTCACACCCATTAGTGTCAACAACCCTTTTTTTATGCAAACTCGGTTAGACATTTCGTCGAACAGCTGAGACTCAATTATTAATCAGACAGAAGGTAGATTTCAGAACATAGAATTTTTTTCCCGCTTTTAATCAGAGGCCCGATTTTCCATCCAACATATGGAGTCGGTGACAATGTACGGCGAGGATACGAAGGTTGTTCTGCAAAAGTTGCTACCTTTGATGTCGGAGAGTCTGCGTCTCGGTTGAACAAAACAAGTCCAACACTACTTTTTTATGTGATACATCGTGTAGGCATAAAATTTCATATATAATAATTTAATTATACATCTAAAATTATTTTAATAAATTATATTAGCATTTAACTTTGTTTAAACTTAAAGAAATAACATATTTGTAGGAACAATAATTAATGGAATATAATAAAGTTTAATAGAAAATAGTTGTTACAATTTAAATAACGATTTATTTAAATTTGAATAGAATAATAATAATTTTAAAAATTGTAAAATCTTAAAAAATGTAATTTCCCCTTTAGAAGTTGTGTGGAAAAATGACTTGGGGGGAAATATAAAAGACGAGTTAATATAATTGTAAACTCTTTGTGTTTAATTATTGAAAAATGTAAGAGATTTAATTTTAAATAAATTTTTACTTTAATTATAAAAATATGAATAACTTGTTAACGATTACATAGAACGGTGGTGGCCAAATAGAACCGAATATGATCATGCGGAAATAAAGTAAAGTAATGGAAATCCCTAAAAACTAATGAACTATTTGCTAATTGTGTTTTTATTAGTTTATTTTCAAGATAATATATATTGTAAAAATGTTAATATAATTGTAAACTCTTTGTGTTTAATTATTGAAAAATGAAATAGAAATTAATTTTAAAGACAAAAATTAATTAATTGTTATAGTAATTAAATTAGAAACCATTTTAGAGAATAACAAACATTTTGATTTTTAAATTAGTTTTTATTATTATTAAATGGTTTCTAAATTAGTATATAAATAATTGATAGTTAAAACATTGGTAGTTAATTAGATACCTTTAACAATAATAGAAACTAATTTAAAAACAAAAAAAATAGTTTCTAAAATAATTTCTAATTTAGTCACTATAACAACTAATTATTTATTTTTTCTAAAATTAGTTTCTATTTCATGATTTTGTTGTAGTGTTATGTTGTATAATTAAAAATTTCTTGAGACTTTGTTTCCTTGTTATTTTAGTTATAATTAATTAATCTTACATCCTATTAATTATAATTAAAAATATATATCCCATAACCAGTGATAAAACATCTTGAAGCTACCAAAATATTGATTATCAGAAATATTAGTTACTTTTTTAATAAAATCTCAATAATATTAATTAAATAAATGTTTTATCATCACCTAAAAAAGAAATGTTGACAGTGATTTCATGTTAAAATTATAATAATTAATTAAAAATGGTATTTTATCTTATAATTCACTTTATATACATGTATACAACAGATCCCAGAAACAAAAAGAAATAAACAATGTAATTCTCTTTTCATGGTTTAGTTGGAGAGCAGCAATGAATAATTATGGAAATAAAGATCATATGAAATAAGATGCTGGCTAATTGTGATTAATTAAGCATAAGAACCAGATAATAATGCATGCTGATTTGTGAGTAAGGAATAGTGGTTGAATAAATAGAATCAAATTACAAGAACTGTACTTCAATTCTGAAAGTGCTGATGGAGAGAAAAACCACATCTGATCCTCAAACCCTTATGAAAAATATCAATCAAACAAACGACAAAAAAGATGAAAAGAACATAAAATAAATATATGGCACATGCACTATACTAATCAAGAGTAATATGCACTAGTGAATTCATAGCCTAAACCTGAACTTACAATCACTGCTTGAAATGCTAATATCATTATTAGCACCAAGATTATCCACCAAAAGCTTGCACCTAACCCTGAACTTGATTTTGAAGAGCTTCAACTTACCAAGCTTAACCCTCACAGGTTGATTAACCTTAAGATCAAGGGGAATATTGTTGGTCTGTTGCAGCTGCTCCTGAATTCTACTCATTAGGGCACTTGCATCTTGTGCTTCACCTGTTAGAGACAGATCAAGCACTGTGGTGTTCCTGTGACCCTGGTAGAACTTTGGCAAAGACCCTTCACACAATTGTGTGTCCATGTACAAAGCACTTATGTGGCTTCCACCCTCATAGTATATCCCAATCTTCTTGTTTGGATTTGTTGCAGTGATCGCCACATTGAAGGTTGCTGAGAGAGTGTTGCTGTCAGAAACACTGAACTGGCTTATCCTCAGTTGGTCCACTGAGTATTTGGGCAGCTTTGGCCTAAACACAAGGTATATGATCCCTACTGTGATGCCAATAGCAACGATCAAAATCAGCAATATGCTAAGTGTCCAACACAAAAACCTGCAGCAACAGCTTCTTCTCTTTGGTGGCTTGGAATGCATCGCAGGAAAGGTCCGTTTAGGAAAAACCCTATCAGATTTATAACTGTTTCCAGGCACCAAAGGTCTGTGTGGTGCCTCCACATCATGAACAGGATGAATTCTTTGGTGTTCTGCCATCATTTTGTTGCTGTCAAAATAGCAATCAGAATCTATAATATATCATATATTATACAAAATTTATCACTGCAAAAGTTTTGTAGACACCAGACAAAGCTTCTAGCTCTTGATGATTTTCCTTCTTCTTCTCTTTGTTGGTTAACTTCTGTATGTATATTTAATATATAGGTTACTGAATATTGAAAAGGGTGTGTGGAGAAAGAGGGTGGGAAGATGAACGCGTTGAGGAGCAGGTAATGACAAATGAGCAGATTGAAGCTTCCTATTAATGTTTGACTTGAAATGTTAAAACTTGAAAGAGTCACTCTCTGGTTTATTTATGTCTGCAGAATTATCAATCAAATGGGGCGATTATTCAACCTTGTGTCTTTATAATGCTGACGCAAATCGAACAACTTTTGTGATTTTAAGCATTTTTAGCTACCAAATCAAAGTTCTTTCATAAAATGTTCACACAACAGGTATATATAAATAAGGTTAGTTGCTGCATAAAACAATTATCCATTTGGGATCTTATGCAAAAAGTCATGAACCAGTGTTTATAAGAAAATGCTATATGATGAAGTAAAATATAATAAACCATGTTGTATAAACTATATTTCTTTTACTTATGGTAATGACAGAAGATATATTCTTTAACAGTGGCATGTATCTTACCATGTAATACTGTTTCTGATTCGATAAAATAAATAAAAATGTTACTGTCATTTAAAAAAACAAAACTCATATATTTCTTCATTGGTAATATACTCTGTTTTTTCTTTTTAATCATATAGATTTTCAACACAATTTTTAAATGTTGTCAATTCTAGTTTTGTCTCACAATTGGAAAAAGGAAAATATTAAGTGAAGGAAATTGCCAATGTTATAAACCATTGAAATCGTGCACACAAACTGTTCCACAGTTTCAAACTCAACGTCACAATGTTTGACGATATAACCCCTGGTTTGAATCTGTATAAACTCTTAACAGTACATAATCATTTACAAACTATGCTCTGAAATTATATAATTATACTATTGGTCTAAAAAGATGAGTGTGTATTAAGAAGTGACTTTTAAATTTAATTTAAATTTATAAAATAAGGTTTATACTTAATTATATATTATAAAATACTTTATTTTTTAATTTAAATGAAGTAATGAATTAGAAAGTATAAATTATGCCACTATGACAAATTGTGTGAGTCTCTAATTATATAATAAAATTGTAAAAAGCATATTTTATGTAAACAAATGGTTGATATTGAGTGGATGCTTTTTTCAGCCGCATATAACGCGTTCCAAAGTCAAAGTCAAAGCTCTTCACGTTTCATTGTTACATTTAGTAAAAGAAATAAAAATAATTAACCAACATGTGTGTCAATTTAATTTTGAATATAAAATTCAATTTCCACTCACCTAATAGTCTTATCTAAATTGTTATATTTTAAATATTATTTGTTTTAAAGTTTAGTGATTTTGAAAAAAAAATATGGATTTAAGTAGTTTTCGGAAATAGTCAGCTATTACTTTTTCGTTTGGTTCTTTTCTGACCATTTCTTCTTCTACTATTACTAAAATTTTGGTCAATTCACTGAAAATGAAGTTTAATTATACACTATTTGTGTGTGGGCTGACCAATTCGTCAAACTTTACTGGATTCGGCTTCACCAAGCCCAATGGATTAAAATCTAGCCCAACTAACTTTGGGGCCGAGACCTATTCTTCTTCGGCAGTTTCTTCCTGCACCCCTACATTTTTCTTCCTGCACCCCCACAATTTTGTAAATTCCAAAACTGACCTTCACCTATTATTTGAATTCGGTATCTGAGAGTATGCTATGGATTCATCAATCCGGAAGTAAATCATGTTGCTTTCTGGATGAGAGAGTGTTCCAAAAGCAAAATTTGCATAAATTGTTGATTTTCGGATTGTTGAATTCAAAAGCCTAATTTCTATTACGAATTAGTGGATCTGGAATGATTTTTTTCAATTATGGATTTCTGAATCTGGAATGCATATTTTGAATTACGGATTGGAGGATCCGAAATGGTTTTTTTAATTATGAATGTTTTGCATTTTTTTATTTTGGATTAACACTATCATTCATATACTACCGAAAGCACCAATCCGAGAGATTACCATACGCACCAATCCAAAATTTTACCGGAAACGCTAATCTGAAAATTTACCGGATTTCATAATTCAGAATAAAAAAAAATATATAGAGAGAGAGATAGTTTTGTGTTTGCGTAACCTTGTGAGGGTGCAGGAAGAAAAATATGTAAGGGTGGAGGAAGAAACGACCTCTTCTTCATGCTTTAAATTTTCAAAATTACCTTTATTCTCTGGATAAGAAAATCTGGAATAATAAATATAATTCAAAACTAAAAAATTATTTTGGAAAAAAAATCTGAAATACAAAATTGAAAATATATTCTGATCGGAAAATTAAAATCTAAAATATTTCTTGATAAGAAGTTCTTGAAGTAATTTTTATTTACATTTTTCAAAACAAAATAAGGTGCTTTATTTAAATTCTATTTCAATATTACACTAGGATTGCACCACAAATTTCCAGTTACTGTTTCTGATATTAAACGCAACACATCACCTAAACACCACCACTCACTCCAACAATGGCGTCGTGGTGGTGCTCTTCTCCCTCCCCCACCCTCGCCGTCGCCACCACCACCACCACCGCCCGCCGCTACTCCATCACTTCCCAATTTGACATCCGAACCCTCAGATTCCCCCCTTCTTCCTTTACTCGTTCCACCGCCGCTCCACCTTATCTCCGATTTAGAGTTCCATGCTCCAACAAAACAGCCTTGCCGGATTCTCCGGCGCCGCCTCCGGACTCCGTGGATTGCGTGGGAACGGGACAAGACGTGGAGTGCCTCGTGAACACGGAAAAGACAGAATTGGAGCCACTTTCATCGTCATCGTCGATTCCGTGTCTCGCAGAAGCGCTGTGGGAATGGACGGTGTTGGTTTCACCGTTCTTCTTCTGGGGCACGGCCATGGTGGCGATGAAGGAAGTGCTTCCGAAATGTGGACCGTTCTTCGTTTCCGCTTTTCGCCTCATTCCGGCGGGGTTTCTTCTCGTGGGTTTCGCGGCTTCGAAAGGAAAGTCTCTTCCTTCTGGCTTCAACGCTTGGCTTTCCATCACACTATTTGCTCTCGTTGATGCCACTTGCTTTCAGGTCCTTCTTCTTCGCATTTCACTTGCATGTATGTTTTATCTTAATAAAATACAATGCTTATAGGTTGAAGTTTGATCAACTGATTGTGACAGGGTTTTCTCGCAGAAGGGTTGCAGAGGACTTCAGCTGGTTTAGGAAGCGTATGTTGCCACTTAATTTCTTAATCAATTTTACCGCGCATTATTATGCATTCAAATTAACTCTGCAGTGGACAAACTACATCATAAGTACATTTAAAAGAATGAAAGAAAAATGAATTTTTTATAAGTTTAATTTAGTTTATGTATCTACTAGTTTTTTTGTGATAACTTATCTACAAGCCAAATTTTGTTTATGTATGAGTTATATTTAAAATTTATGTCATGTTAGTTTCTTTAAATAGTGATTGTTTATCTATGTTTAGCTAGTATTAGTTTATGAACAAACTTATTTAAGTTTTTTCATATAATACTTATTGAGAAGATTTTCCTAAATCTTATTAGTACATTTACTTTTTATACAATGCTTCCTTTATAAAATACTGTACTAGAAAATGTTATAAGCATAATACTCCAACAATGTGAAGGTTTGCTAACTTTGTTATTATAATACCATAGTTATGCAGGAGAAGTTTGTTCATTTTTATAATAATTATTTAAAAAGATAATCCTAATGTAATTAACCGATGTGTTAACAATATAACTATTTTTACTATTGTTAATGTCTGGTGGGTTTAACAATATAAATATCTTTAATTAGTTTTGATAAATTCTCAGTATAAAGTTTAGTTCTATCAATCAATTAGAATTCACTTTAAATATATTTCTTCTAAATAGTTATTATAGAAAGTTAATAATTTTGTGATCATACATGACAATTCATGTAATTTTCTTTTTTGCATAGTAATTGCATTCTATACAAATTATATTATTATTTTAATAGAGTGAATTTTATATTGATTCAAATTCTACTTTCAAATTCTGACAGCGACAGCCATTATTGTTGCATGCTTTTTATTATCTACCATGGGTGATATTGCAGGTTATAATTGATTCACAACCTTTGACTGTGGCTGTACTTGCGGCTTTGTTATTTGGGGAGTCAATCGGAGTTGTTGGAGCTGCTGGGCTTGTACTTGGTGTCATTGGACTTGTACTACTCGAGGTAATATTTGATTCCGGATTTAGTTTTAAGCAAACATCACTAGTTATTATCGTACCCTTTAAAGCAGAACACAAAATTAACTGTTGAATTCTTGTATATTTGATTTAGAATGATGTTAAGGATACGTTTTGAAGTTGTTACCATCATCCAAAAGTTTTATGCAATTACCTATTTACTCTTTATTACTTCGAAATATACAATTTTTTGTGAGCCTGTCAAATGCTGTCGACATATTATTAGTAATGCAAGCACTGGTAATTTTGTTGCAGCTACCCGCCCTATCATTTGATGAAAGCAACTTCTCTTTGTGGGGAAGTGGTGAGTGGTGGATGCTTCTTGCAGCTCAGAGTATGGCAGTTGGCACAGTCATGGTCCGGTGGGTCTCCAAGTACTCTGATTCTGTCATGGCAACTGGATGGGTGTGCTTCAAATCCCTTTTGACTGTAGAGTGTTTGATATCTTTATGTTGATTTGATTAACATTGTTAAATACCTATGGCACTTAACTAAATAATCGTGTTTGTTTTAATGTGTCATATTGCCTCTTTGCATTGTCAGTTTTAAAACCAGACATGGCAAGTTTGCCAAACCAAAAATTTGGATATGCTTCTACTTTATGGTTCACTATTATTGTTGCAGCACAATTTATTTCTGCAGATGTCTCTAGAAATATTGTATATCTTAATAGTAAGTTTGTATGTGATACTAGTGAAATGGAGTGTATTGTGTTCTTGTATTCATATCTTATTTGATTATTTCAGAAAAAAAAATGTTGTCTGAGTAAAAAATAGGAAAAGACAAGCAAAATGGAGGACGCTATATCACATATGATGTTATGGTTATAAGCTTATAGGTCAAAACTGTACCCTTTTCTATTGCAGCATATGATTATTGGTGGTCTCCCACTTCTGCTATTCTCAGTTCTTAACAATGACCCTGCGGTGAGTGGGAGTCTCAAAGAGTACAGTTCAACTGATATATTGGCACTCCTATATACATCTGTTTTTGGAAGTGCTGTCAGCTATGGCGTGTTCTTTTACAGTGCAACTAAAGGTCTATATTTCTCCCCGTATATTTTTTTCTCTTCATCAATGAATTTCCTTTTATGGTCACTGAGAATTCCAGATTCCATGTTAAATCCGAAATGGTTAATTTATTCTTCAATATTGTAATCACTGTTATTGATGCATCTTTAGCTATAACTCGTAGGCATACGGCTTTGAAGATTCTTCTTTTTGTTTTTCAAAATCTATATTGATCCCTAAGAAATAGACCACCATATGATATTGCATTTGTGACTGCAGGTAGCTTGACCAAGCTCAGTTCACTCACCTTTTTAACTCCAATGTTTGCTTCAATTTTTGGGTAAGGCTGCCTCACAGTGGGAAAGAGCCATAGGATTTTCAATTACTTTCAGATTTCTACTAGGAATGTCATTAAGGAGAAAAAAAAGTAACCCTCTCTACATTTAAAGTTTTGGAAATTCAATGACATTCTTTCATAATATCTTGAAGTTCTTCTTGCTTTTTTGGTACTAGTATTTTCTCTTTCATTTTTAAGGTTTTCATTTCTTTTTGAGGACCTTTGAGTATGACTTACATTTTGCTTTGGTATTTCAGGTTTCTCTATCTTGGTGAGACCTTCTCTCCTGTACAACTTGTTGGGGCCTTGATCACTGTGGTTGGAATATACATGGTTAACTTCAAAAGCATTGCTGAATGAACTTCCATTTTTGCCTGGTTCTTTCAACCTTATCCAATGGTAAAAAATTGCTCGGGGAATTAGATGTTTCCATGAACTCAAATTGGGAACGCTAGAAGCGAGTTTGGTCGTGAGGAGAAAGTTGGTGATAAACGAGTTTCAGCCTTTGTAACCATGCTTTGTGGTGTAAATAAAGTTTTGTTTTGTTAGTTAAATTAGGCTCGAGCCTCTTCCTAAGGCAACATATACCAAAAATTTGGAAGTTACTTGGGCAAAACACAAGCCTTGTCGGAATAAATTATTTCCGGAAAGGTTCTTTTGTTGTATAAGATGTTATGGACTCAATAGAATGTATATATTATTATGACCAGTAGTATATGGCAAGGTTGATGTATAGTGAATCTGTTACAAAAGAAATTATATTGATATGACAAGTTTGGTATGTTTTGAGTCTGTTATGAAAGAAATATATTGATTTCAGTCCCTGCATTTAAGGAGCTTAATCAAATTATAACTTCTAGTTTATGCATCAGTTGTAGAGTACTCGATCAATTAAAATGTGAACCGTCTGAGAGTATTATTAACTAAAGATTCAGAACTTATTAATTATATGATTCAGCTGCAGTAATCTAAATCAACAACTATATATAGCAATGCAGGAAACAGGTTAACTTCTACACTAAAAGGGAGAAAAGCTATACCAGCCAAATTCAATTGCAACAAACTGTTGACTAGTCTCCCGGAATTTTAAATTGTACAACACTGCAAAATCGAAATAAACTGTTTATTAATTTATTTAATGTAACAGCTCTTGTTTCCATTTTTATTTGGAAATTGTAAGATATCATTGCCGTGACCATTGTTAAGTATCTGTTATACGGTTCCAGTTGTAGAAATAAAGAGTATATGGTTCCAATTTGAGACAAGTTAAAATATTGACCTTAATTAAATGAGAAGTGGCCGCAAAGTGTGCAACCACAAACATTAGAAATGTTTAAACTCAAGAAGTCTAACATACAAGATGAAGGGAATATCTTTCAACACAATCTATGTGGGTGCAGATGCTGTGACAATAGGTATGGTGTGAAGTACTTTATTGGCACCAAGCCTTCCACGTCCTATCCCACTCCCATGCTGATGATCACACTCCCTCCCGTTGCTGTTCAACTTCTTCCTGGCTCCATCCACATCACATCCTGTTTCAGATGACACACTCCCTTCCAAGCCTAATGGACTTTTCTGACCTTCCTCTCTGGAGTAGTTCAATCTTGAAGTCCAGCAATCTCTTGATTCAACAGAGCTGGGCTCCCATGAAGAAGAAGAAATCCCCCACTGCTGTTGACCATTACCGACAGTGAAACTGTTGCTTCCTGAAGACTCTTGGTCTTCCATGTCCACCCCACCGACTGAACCACCCCTATTCACTGTCACATACTTATGCAAGCTTGATTCCAACACATCATCATCATTGAATACTAACATAGATTCCACAACTGGGTCCTCAGCATCTGGCTCCCTCTTCCCATAATCATTGGCAGTCAATGGAACATTGTAGTCATTCCTACTACACTGAAAAGTTGGTGGACTTCTCCTGTCCTCTGCACCACCGAAATTTAAGTTGGTGTTAGAGTTGAGTTCAGCAACAGCTTCGAGGATAGAGCAAGCCTTGGTGACACAAGCTGGGAGAGAAACAGGTGGAGTGCTCTTCTGATGGAAGTTCTGGATATCTTCAAGGAGCAGTGAAGCGTAGGACTGAGGAGGATTCAATAGAGCTTCAGGGTTGAGGTCTAAGTCCTGGGATCGCCTTGAAGATCTGCTTCTTGTTAATTTATGGGGTTTTAGGTTGTCCAACCCTGGTGGTACCATTGTTTTCACCACAGCATTATCAGTAATTAAAGACTGCACTTTGATATCTCCCTCGGGTTGCACCTTTGTATTGTAAGTTACAGTCATGCCCTTGTCCAATGCAGTTCTGCTGCTATTTGTTCTCTGCAATGAGGATAAACATCATTACATATAACTTACATTAATCACACCAACAAGTTTAATCCATTTCTAAACATGAAAGGTGAAATGTCGAAAGGTCGAATCTCCAATGCTGATAAATTCTGAACCAAATATTAAAGAGTTAATAGTACCTGAATAGCCTCTGTTTCAAATTCCTTTTTGGGTCTGTTTTGAACCCTGCTGCTGTTATTGTTGGCTGTTGAATGTGGAAAAGCAAGGGAGTTAGGTTCAATCTCACTCAATGGATTTCTTTTGTAAGGTGATTGTTCTGCTTTCCTTGAAGAGCTACGGCTAAGGGATGGGGGCGGCTGATTCTCGTTGAATGCTTTATTAGCATTTGCTGCATTCCCATTTGCTCTTGCAGGAGACTGAGAACGCGGTGAAGCAGCACCAACATTTCTCTTCACTGTTATCCTCTTGATGCCAGTGGTTGCTGCAGATTCCCCACCACCACCATTATTGTTACTCTTATCCATCACTAGTGATGAAACAGTGGCAGGCACTGAAACCATTTTCCCAGGCCTAGAACTAGTGTTGCTATTGTTTCTTGCGTTGGCAGATGTGTTCTCTGATGACCTTCTTCCAGGAGATCTGCTAACTCTCCTCTCTCTACTGCTTGACCGTTGTTGCTGGTCTCTTTCCCTGCTTGGTGTTCTTCTTCTCCTTTCCTGAGAAGAAGGCCTCGGACTAGGTGACTGGCGGTGTCGCAGCCGGTGTTGGTGCCTTTCATCCTCACACAAATCACTGTTGCTTTCATTGGCATTGGCCTTCTTGGAGTCCTCATCGTTGGAAATGGTGTCATTGTCACAATGGTCAAAATCATAACTTCTCTTTGAACCTGAGTACTTTCTTCTGTGTTCACCAGAAGCAGCAACAGCATTACCTGAAGAGCTTCTGCTGAGTCTCCCACACTGTATGAGAATTGCATCCACCTCCTCTTTGGTGCAGCTTGAAGTCCTCACAGCTACAACACCCATGTTTGTTGCTGCTGGTTGTGCGGCTATGTCACCCATTGATTCAGTGGTGACATTCTGCTGAGTTGTGCAAGGTGGCGACTTGGAATTTCTTTCTCTATCATCATGGCTCTTCCTGTGCTTTATGATGAATATCTCCTTTTTCACATGTCCCTCAACTTCTGGCACTGCCTCATGTTTCTCTTCCACTTTCTTAGAATTCTCCTTCTTCAGTTTCACCTCTGGGTCAGTTTCCAGTTTGGGTTTGGAAACATTGACACCAATAAGAGAAGGATTCTTCAGCTCAGCAACTGCGGAAGCTGACTTGGTCGCAGCAAGAGGGGAAGAGGTAGAAGTAGAAGACCCTTTTTTCTTACTCAAACATGCACCCATGGAATTTTGACAGACAGAACTAGTGAAGAAAAAATGCAAAGTAAAAATGGTGTTAGGAATTACACTTAGAAGAATAGGAGCAAGGAGGAAGGGGAATGCGAAAGAATCTTTTTTTTGAAAAAAAGATTGTGGCCATTTTATCAATGACAGTGAAAGCGAGAACATTCAAAATTTGAAATACAGAGCGGGCTGGAATTTTGCCACAGATCCATAGAAGGGTCAAGTTGTGTTGTCTGACACAGGCGACCCCACAAAGTCACTAACTTCAAATTCATAATGTTTTTCTAACCATGGAAGTATATACCACGCAGTAACAAATATTAAATACTACTTTGCTTCCACTTCTTACTCTGTCAGCATTCAAATTTGTACAGCTGGGAATTTGTATAACGGTTATATATTTCATTTGGATCCACAAAAAATAACCGGTGTTATATATTATTTTGGCTAACGAACCCATCAAACGGCTATACTTTTTAATTTTTGTTATGAACCAGAATGTTACACCAACTTTACCAACAAATCTAGTAATTGCCTTTACCAACCAGTCAACTGCATGGTGTAAAGAATAGTCAAACCTCAAATTATGAAAATCGTGAAAAACACTGACATTAGCCAAAGGTCTACCTACTCCCAACGAATAGCCCTCCATCATACGCTTCACTACAGGATTTGACAGTTGCCACTCATTTGCATAACTTATGTCTGGTTGCTTTTACTTCTATTTTTTCATGAACTAAAACTAAAACAAGTCATTTTATTTGTACTTCTTGTCTAAGCTTAAGATAAAACTTTTCCAAACAAATAACTTATCTTCAACTTCACGCCAATTTTTTTAAGCAAAAACTATTTCGTGGAGCTTTCAGGTTATCCATGTTAAAAGTTCATATATGCACAACCAAACACCCAGAGAAAGTTTAATTAGCTTATGATTTGTGAAAGATTATTATGTGAAGCATTCACAATTTTACGGGACCTGAATAATACTCAAAAACACACTGCAGATACAATTCCTCAAAACAAAATATTTGCTAGAACTTTAAATATTAATGTACGATCTCAACTATTTAGTGAAACAAAAAAGATCCAACTATGGCAATAATTGGCCCAGGCCAGACACAGTTAGTATCCGCATGTCACAATGGAGCTGTAACCGTGAGCACGAGTGTTTTGCATGGCTCCATGTAGTTGGTTAGGCAAGGTTCATCTCATAACTTGACCCAGCAAACAGCAACGCATAAATGAATCATGGTGAACCCATTCCAGGGAAGAGTTCTGATATTTTATTGAACACGTTCATAACCTGGAGTGTTCAAGAGGGAAAAGCAACCATCAGAAAAAATTTAAGAGCCAAATCTTCAAAAATTGACATTTCTTATATTCATTAGAAACAGGGTAATTATCATAGCTTTACTCATTAGAAACATGATGGCATGCTTGCAAACTCAAAACATTCATGTTGTAAATCCCTTTTCTGTATTAATTCATAAATTATAAACACAGTCTTTATGCCAGTTGTAAGAACACTAAGAGGAATGTTTCTCTCTCTCTCTCTCTAAACTCCTAAGGTAAAAAATACAATATGTTGTCTGCATGTTGCAATTGATTTATTGAAGCCGGGAAAATCAGCAATTCCAATGGGAATCTGAATTACATTACAGCACAATAGGTGCAGTTTTCACTTTTACTTATTCTCTGTTTTAACAAGCTAGGAAGGGGAAGCAAAAATGACTTTATTTTTTCTTAAGATGACCCGAAACTGATGATTAGATGAATAAAATTTTAAGTCTAAAACAAATATCAGCTTATCCATAGTTTCGCCAACACTGACTTGCAAGGGAAACAGAGAGAAAACTAAACTCAGTAAAGTACATTCCTCTAGGAAAGACAAATGAAATCAGATAAGCCTACCTCTTTATCATTTTGATATTTAGTAATATTCATCGGATTCTGTGAACACTGCAACCACAAGAAGATGCAGTCAGAGAGGAGTTTTGACATGAAAGACCAATAAAGTATTTAAATTAGAACATACATCCATGATAGCTGCTTGAACTCTAGGATTTTGAAAAGCCATTGCAACTTCAGGATTGGCCATGATCTTTGAAATGACTTCTTCGGGAGAAAGCCCGATTTGATCTGCTGAAAGTAAAAAAATATCTTGAGAAAAGACCCAGAGTGGAGTAAAAGATTCATTCTTAAACTGTTAACAGGGCTATTTTAAAAAATACAAGGTGATATTTTCAAAGACTTAATCAACAGTTTCACGGCATCTGAGAATTCAATAAACTAAGAGAAGAAACTATGATGCCTACAATCGTATAAAGATAAATTAGTCAGTGAAGTCTAGCAAACCAAGGTAAGGAGTAAAAAATAATGTTGAATCATACCAAACACTATTTGATAAATTGGCATGAAATGTGGTGTGTTTCTGAATGAGAACTCCTCACCTTTTTTCTCAATGGAACTTACCAAGGCATTTATCACTTCACTGAAAAAAATTATTTTGATTCTTTTTAACAAATGACAGTATATTACCCCCACGAAGCAGAATTTAAAGCAATATTTGACAAAGAAAATATTAGAATGTTGAGAAGTAATCAGACAGATTAAATCAACTTATAAAAACAAGTTATGAATAAATAGTCAATTATCGCCCATATGTAATGCAACTTCAGGAAAAAAAATAGTGATCAATTAGTGTTGATCTTCAAGAATCAAAGATGATAAACGAAGTAGAACAGATAATTTCCATAGGATGGAAGGAAGAGAAGAGATTATTGTATTTAAAATATTTTCAAGTCAAAAAGTAACAAGCAAAAATTGAACAATGTTAAATTAATCATCTTAGTTGATCCGGCTCTCAGAGAAGAGGTGACACTAAATAAAATCTAAGGCATAACAATGATATAATAACAACTTACCAAATTGCTGCTTAACTTCGGGACTATTAAGGTCAAAATTCTTTAAGGTATCCATCATTCGATTGTCCCATTCAGTACTTCCACCCATGTTGCTTCTGAAATCAAACATTAAGAATAAAGAGGAAGGGTTCAGATGTTTGAATCTCCAGAGAAGATTTCATACCCTATATTAACAAAATACAGATTTATCGAACTGCAGCGCATAGGATGAGAGGGAAATAACAAATAAGAAAATACAAATTTCAGATACTTGAGATCTCAAGTCAATGCAAGGACATTGAGTGTTGTTGTCATAAGACACATGAACCTAGCTCTGAAAAGCTAAAATATAAATTAGTCTAAATAATAACAAGGGGTGAAGGATAAGGAGAAGAAGTTGAAACAACAAAGTTGGTGGTAAGAAAAAGAAGTAAAACAGATATTTCAATCATGGCCACCATTTTTTCCTAATCTATTATAAATTCAATGTATAAAAGATATAGAACAAGCATCAGATTTCATTATCAGCTCATCAAAATTGTAAAATGTGAGACTAATAACTGGAATGTAATTCTGGAAAACTTTTTCATTCACCCGAAAACTAGTTTTTGTAGAAACATGTCAAACAGGCTTAATGCAAATAAGCATTTTCCCATCTTAGCTGTTAAAATTGAGTCAAAGTCAATGATAATATTAGTGAAGCAAAACGGCTCTAAGCATCTGAAGAAACAGTATGAAGAAGAACTTACAGCATTGCTTCCAGTTGTTGACGGTACTGTGGATTTTGCAGCATCCCTATTAAAAGCAGGCAACAGAACAGCAACTATTACTCATTGGCCAATTATATCAAGAAGTTATGCAGAAAGTAATATCTGCATATCAAGAAGTTATGCAGAGAGACATGACTTTAGACCTACCTACAAACTATTTTTAAACGTAAAGTGCTTATATTATATGATGGCAACAAATAAAAAAGTATATCCATATAGAAGTGTTGCATATAGACTATATTGAGCATATAACATGCAAACTCAGCATTGCAGTTACATGGGATTATTTCCAGAAAGGTGCTAAACAACAAAAACTGCACACTGCACAAATAATGAATCTTAATAACATTATTAGCCGGAAACTGTTAAAAGTAGAAAATTACATTTGAAGGTATCAGGATTCCTCATTTCCTCTGGTAAATGGCTGCAACAAAACCCAAAAAAGTTAAAACCTTTTGCATAACAAGGGGAAAAGTTCTTAAATAATCTATGCAAGCATGTAAATCATATCTGAAAATTTTCAACAAGTAATTGTAAACAAAAAAACATTACGAATCAGTTTATTTTACAAGTGAGAGAACATAAGTTAGATCCACTCCACTCAATTAAAAGAACACCAGTAAACCAATTACAAATCTTTTGTGGATAAAGAAAGTTTATTGAAATGAAAGAATGCAGAAGTATATGCTTCCCCTAAAACTATCTGTAGCAAAGTGCCTAGAGGACACAGGGAAAAAATAATTAAGGGCTCCAGCAGAATTTTAGACACATCCAAACTTCCAAAGTAAACATTTCAATAGAAATAAACACAATGATGAAACTACTTTAAACTCCAATTCTGAGTATCAAAGGTACTAGTACAACTGCCATCAGCAGTTGTAAGATAAGAGACTTCAACCATTTAAGGAACTTTCATCAATATATTTAAAACTAGAACTACTCAAAGTTTAAACATATCCATATTCCCTGCTCAAGTACTAACAAAGCCACAACATAATTATTTTCAAGAAATGCAAAATCATAAACATTATCTAAGACGGAGGGAAATAATATTACGGATAAACCATCTTCTGCACTGTTGGGTCCTCCATCATTTTCTCCAAAGCATCCACTGACAAGGCCGATTTTTCTATCCAAAAATAAACAATGGCACCCTCAGGACTTTGAATAAAACAGAAAGCAGCTCATTGAAGGAAACATGGAAAGAACAATAATTGTACAAACAATATATATTTCAAGACAACTAACAAAGTTTAATTGATTTAAGCCAGTGGTACCAATGAGATTAGAAACAATGCCTTTTGGAACTAATATTTTTTTATTTACAACATTATTTTAAATGCTTAATCAGAGTCAAAAAAGTAAGTGATAGCTGACAAGCAAAACTTCATAGTTAAGAGTAAAATTACAAAGCATATGAAGTGCAGATGATCCAGGATAAACCCAGCAATGAAAACAAGAATTAATTGATAAGTACAATCATAATGACAAGGAGTACAACTCATTTATTTGGCAGGATCTAAGGCCATGTTATGCCAGTGCATTTCCTATATATTGAGGCTTGAATAGATGTATCACATTCTATGAGGTTTTCCATCAATAAATCTGAATTGCAAATATTTACAATTTCAACTGACACTACTTACTTGTAGATTGAGAACCTGGAAAACCACCAAAACCTTGGTTAAAGGGAGCTCCATTTTGAGAAACCTTCAATAAATGCGTATTACATATTAAGAACAACACAGGTCACTGAACGACTTTAGCAAAAAGTGTATCTTAAAAACTCACTTCATCAGGAACCCGTGCTTCCTCCTTGACAGAACTTGATTCATTATCTTTAACACTTTCAAAAGGACTCTTCTGCACAGTTTCTTCAGGAGAAACATCTACAAAAGCTGTAATGGAAAATCTAAGGAATTTTAACAATTAAAGTTTCAATTTTTACACATAAAAGCTGAGATCGCACATGATCACTGCAACTTATATGGATAACTCCATGAAAGTTTTCCATCTTCAATTTCTGTTGGAAATCTTTATATGGATAACAGCAAATCTTGCAAATATTTTAAAAAAAGAACTTATCTTAATTGAAATTTTTTAAATGAATTGATAAAGGATGAAATAATAAATATTGATATTTATTCAAATATTTTTAATATGAAACAATTGCAAAGTAGTTAAGCTTTTGCTTTATGTTTTCTCCTCCTCAACTTCCCGCTTTCTATTTCCCAACATTATCCCATTTTCTACATTATTTTAGTTTCTGAATATATCATTGGTGTCACCTCACCAACTCACCCCCTAGTTTGTCATATTAAAATGTTTAATACACAGTAACTTGCCACTAAAAGTCAATAACACAAATAACTGTGAACTGATGCACTTGCATGCATGCAGAGCTCAAACAACATAGTGACATACATTCATCCCAGGTATTAGAAAAAAATAGGAAATCTTAAAGATCATCATTGGCAAGTCTAATGAAGCATTCATGGTAGGCTGAACCAGTTGGCAATACTCTTAGGAAGATTCCATAAAAAATTGATTTGATATCAAAATCAGCATAGCAATACCAAATCATCCTTTAATACTATGTAGAACGTCAGTGGAGTTATGTCAATTAGAACAGGAATCCGCTTAAAAGCTAAAAAGAAATTGATGTACTAAACCAAATAACTAGGCCAAAAACTAAAAACAAAGAGCTTTCAAGACTTGTATTTAATTTACCTGAAACCACACATATCTCCTAGTGGACAACACATCACCTCACCATATATAAATTCCAAAAGTAGTATGTCTCATCCAACAGGAAACAAATAGGATTGCTATGAAGAGATTATAAGGTTAAGTTACCAATTTTTTTGGGTTTGTTCTGTACTTCTACTTCATCTTTAATATCAGTAGTTCGTGTAGCTTCTACTTTTGTTGCAGGAATATCTACTGTGACAGTGGATTGAGATCCACTAGATGTGGAAGGTGCTCCATATTGAGCAGTTGCAGTGGGCCCTGCTGCTGAAGGCATTGAAAAGGGAAAAGGAGACCCCGGAGAAAATGCAGCATTGCCAAAATCGTTATTTGGTGAATTCATCTGGCCCATCATGGTCTTGAAAGCTTGTTGCATAGCATATTTCTAAAATAAAATCAGAAGACATGTTTAAATTATGTAATATATTCAGGGCTAGTTATTATAATTCTACAAAGAACCCAGTTAAAATCCATGAAAAATAAGGCCAGACAGACTACAACTGACAAAGTGACAGGAGTGTGAGTATCGGTCAAGAGGGTGATATTAAGCCCAAAAGGAAAGTATTACAAGTTTAGGCAGCCAATAGGCTTACAAGAGTAAACTTGTAAGACTTTCATTTGGGCTTATTATCACCCTCTTGATCCATGCTCCCAGTCTTTTCACAGAGAAATACAAATAACAGAAGATGGCATCACAAACAATACCAAGATTCTCATAAAGCTAAATCAAAATCTCGAGTTCAATAAAACTGACAGATTTATACATACTTACTATGCTTCCCAAGAGAAGAGTGAACAATAAGCAACGTAAATTAATACAATAAACATACCTTTTAGCAAAAAGTTGAAACATTATTTAAACATCTGTAAATATCCCACTAGAATCACGAAGAAGGCGGCTAACATGTTCAACAATAGAAAAACCTATAATTTCTTTTACAAACATTGCAGGTATACTTTGTATTTGTTGAATGGAGTACGCTCAATCACACCTTAAAACAGTTGTTGAAGTGGTGTTCATTCAGTACTTCAGATACTCTTAGGGGAACTAGTAAAGAATAAATAATTGGTTTTTATCTCAGTTTAGATGGTAGAAAAATGGTCTTCTGAGAGGAAGTGGAGCTAATATTTTGGCCGTTAAAATATAAATGATCGACAAGATTAAAAAAGATGCATGATGTTTACTTTCTAATCCTGACTACTCATTTAAGATCTAATGGTGAAGATCTGATCTTCTTTACTCTCTCAGTAAAGGACTCCTCTGACTAGTCATGGTTCCTATACCTTATTGCATAACTCAGAATACACCAGCGTATATCCATGACTCGAGAAATTTCTCACATACAAACCCACATTTATTACAGTAGAACTTAAAATATGCACCAGCTTATAGCCTTTACACCCATGACTAGCAAAATTTCTTACATCTTATACCCATAGTTATAGTCAAACTCAAAGAACCAGCTTATATCAATGCATTGCAATAAAGGCACTCACCTTTAATCTTGAAGCTACCTGCAAAAACACAAAATTATTAAACATACAGCAAAAATAAATCCAGCATCAGTTCATGTAATGTAGAGTTGTGACTATAGTTCCCAGTTCTCACCATAGAAAACAGTGCAGAAAGCCCAACACCAACACCAATCCAAAAGAGAGGTGACCCTCTGGAAATATAGTAAATAGATAAATAATAGTGTGAATTTACATGCAAAAGATGTTAGCAAATGTAAATCAATAAAATATCTATCAACCACAACCACCTCAGTAGCTGCTCATAATTTTAAAGAAAACTAATATGCAAAAGAAAAAGAGTAAATGATTACATAGTTGAGGACGGAGGTGGTGATAATTGTGGGTTAACTCCAATTGATGTTGTTTCTTGAGTATTTGAAGAAGAAATACTAGCAAAATGTTTTACTATCAGCTTATCCTGCACTGTTTCACCGGCATGCATTACTTAGGCATCTTAAGGGATGAGTGAAAAATATTGATAGATATTCAACTTGTACAGCAAGCACTCATTAATCACAAGAGAAGAGAAGTCAATAGACATGATAAATACACATTACTTAAATGGATTCAAAATACACAGACATGTGATAATTTTTTAAACCATGGATTCAAATTCAAAATGCCATCAAATAACCTTGAGCAAAACTCCAAAACTCACAATCTGTGAAAGACTAAAATTATATTAAATTGTATTTCGTCCCTCAAATTTAGTGTTTTGGGAATAAAACCGTAGTTTTCCAAAATTGAGGGACTAAAATGAACCCTTTTTTTAATTTGAAGAGCTAAAACCGGATTAACCTAAATTTCATGAACTAAAAACATAATTAAACCAAAAAAGAAGAAGAGAGTATTTAAGATTTTCTAAAGGAGTGACTTCCAAAACAAAAGAGTCGTATAATAATAAGTGTCTTTTTCTATTGCCTTGCATATCCAAAACACTACCTTAAACCCTTGAAAATGTCAACATAGTGTGTTCATGACTCAAGTCCAACGACAACAGAACCAACATGTTCAATTCGGTTTCTATCTTTAGTACTGAGAAAGAAACAAAAGCAAAACAGACACACCAATAGCATAATCAAACCTATCAATTCACCTTCAATTTCAACAGTACACATTTCATTTTATTGGACTCCATCAGAATCCAGTGAATCTCTTTCCTACCAAAAATAAATTCCAACCAAAATTCTAATCCCCCATCAAACACACACGCGCGCACACAGAAAGATAGTAATAAAACAAAAAAAAAGTTCAAGAACTGAATACCAGATTTCGGGCTATGATGGGAGGAAGAGAGTGCAGAAACACGGTATCTGAAACGGTGAGGAGCAATCAAGACCCTCCCAAGAGAGAAGGGCTTTCTTCTTAAAACGTCTCTGTCTGTGGCGTCTCTTGCAGGAACATGTCCCAACATCAAAGGTTTAGAGGAAGACACAAGGGCCAAGTTAAGGTTCTCCATCTTCTTCTTGATTCCAAGATATGTAACCCAGAATAAAAAGACGCAGAAATTAAGAGCAAACAAAGAACTGAAACTGTTGCAATCAGTAATAATAGGAGTGGCAGTGGATTTGGACGCAAAGGGGGGCGAAAATTATGGGAAATTTTGAAACTTGAAGATATTTCGGTTTGTGGGCTACGGAGTTTGGGGTGTGGGAAGAGAAGGGGCAAGCTTGAAATGGAGTATGGAGTGGCTAATGAAGGTTTGAGGTTTTGGGTTGTGTTGTAGGGATAAGTAACAACATAAAAAGTTGAACTTTGCAAATACTATTTGAACGATGTCGTCTATAGAATTTTTGCTGACCTTTTTTTTCTTTGTGCTATTGTTTGTTTTCAGTCCAATTAGGAAATGAAATGCTTTTTTATAAGCTTTTTCGTATAGCTCTCACTTCAGAGCTCACTCTACTAGGTAAAATGGATTGGAACCCAAAAAAAACCCACACAGCTAAAAAGTCTTCATAATTTTTTTTATAAAACTAAATTTTCAACAAAAGATTTAAAGTAAAAATATTATTTTAAAAAATAAATAAAAAATAATTACTTAAAAAAAATTATGCACGTCAATAATATTTACTCAATCCAAATCAAATCCAACACCAGTAAAGTTAGATTAGATTGACATCATATTAAGCTGATAAAAATGAGTCTAGGTCAAGTTGAATCAGGCCCGACCTCACTTGTAGCCACTTAGGCTGAGCATAGATTAAGACAATGTTAGGTGAGACTGAATATAGGTTAATACAATTTTAGGTGAGACTGAATATAGGTTGAGACAAATCTAGTTTTGAGTAGCTCAGGTTAGGTTTAGATGAGCTTGAATCGTGTCAAGTAAAGTCAAATTTAGACTCATATTAGCCAACTTGAGAGGACTTAAGTCTGGTTGAGTCAGACAAAGTTAGGGTATGTTCAGTTCCAGGTCAGTATGGGAAGGGTTGAGCTGAGTCCAAGTCAAGTAGATCAGGTCAGGTCATATCCAAATTAGGTCAATGTTGATCGAGTCCATGTTGTGTTGAGTAGACTCGAGTCCATATCCAGCAAATTTGAGTTGAGCTTGAGTCAAGTTGTACTTACGTAGAATTATGTCAAATCAAACTCGTTTCACATGCGAATCAAGTCAGGTTGATGTTCGTTCAGTTAAGACAAACTTACCCAATGTTAGGTGAAGCCCATATCAAGCATAGTCAAAGCCGAATCCAAGTTAAATTAACTCAGTCGAAAAGTTAGATTGAACAAATGTAAAATTAAATTGATTCTAATTAAGTTAGATTAGGTTGTTCCACTCAAACAAGTTAGGTTGAGTTTCAAGTTAAGTTGGAAATGAGTTATTTAAAAACTAATTTTTAATTAATATAAAATTTTTAAAATATTTTGCAATTATAATATTTTAAAGTTTTGTTTAAAAGTTAAAACCCTCTCCTTTAATATACCAAAAGAACTACTTTTAGGAATGGATCGAGATGAACCTGTAAATTATGAATTAATTCTCTAACTTTTCAATTTGATTAATTTTATATTTTCAAGAAAGAAAAACTTGATATAAATTAAAATATAGTTTGTTTTCATATAAAATAAATTAATCAAAATATATTATGCTTTTACGAGTACTAAAATCTTAAAGAATTGATATTTTACTTTTACTTGCTTTAGTGTATATACATAATGTCGTTATCTAATTTTCAGGAAATATTATTTTCTTTTCGTCTCGTCCCAAAGTGTTTGCAAAGACACTAAGACATATAATAAGCGTAAAATAATTAATAATACCTACAAATATAAACTTGTTTATAATATTTTATTATCTTGATTAATTTAAATTAATTCGATTTAATAGTTTATTAGCGTCTTATTAAGCTATTATTAACTGCTTAATGTCATTTACGTTAATCCAAGATGATATTGCTTTAGGTGGGCTCAATTTCCTATCTACCTCCATTTACACTCTTATTTCCCTATCTAGCACCATTTTATTTTTATTTCCTTATCTAGCAACTTTTGTTTTTATTTCCCTATCTAGCACCCTTTTATTTTTTATTTCCCTATCTAGCACCATTTCAAAAATAAATAAAATAATAATAAATTATTATTTTTTGATAATTTTAATTTTGAATATATTAAAAAATAAGTATTTTTAATGTTTAAAATAGTTAGAAATATAATTAATGAATAAAGAAATGAGTTTTTACAAAATAAAAATATAAAAGTAATAAATTAAAAATGTTTAGTTAATTATTTCTTTTAAGAATGAAGAAAATAAAAAATTAAACTCTACAATAACATAAAAGTTGAATCTATAAACATAAATTAATATTTATTTTTATTATTATTGATGATGTAATCATGTTAATGTCAAGTAAAAAATACAATACATAATTATAAAAAAAATAAAAGTCAATTAGTATTAATTAATATTGAACACACAGGTAATATTGAAGTGTCTATCTACCATAAATGAAAAATCCTAAAAAAAAACTAATGCAATTGCTACACTTAATGCTTAAAAATAAGAAGAAGAAAAATGTAAAAATAAATAAATATAGGAAATAAAAACAACAACATTGCAAGAGATTTTTCATGTTACGAAAGACTATTTGATGAAACTAAAAAATGAAGAGTATTGGCCAGCATACACTGGTCAAATACTATGCCTAAGTCCCAACATGAAAATAACCTTAAAGGGGAAAACCTAAGTCAAGTCGAATAAAGACAAATATGAACATAAGAGAACAACATCATCGAACAAAAAAATGTTCATATTGTCAAACACCAGGACACACACAAAGAACATGTCCAAACATTATTGGATTGTGCACTTCTCGTCATTAATTATGTTTCATTTCGCACAAACTATTTAATGTACCATTGAAAAAAATATTAAATGAATATCTTTCATTTAATTTTCTTTTTATGATCAACATCTACTTATTTAGTATTGTCTTGTATCTCTTATTTTTATCTTGTTTGAATTTTTTTTTATATCTTGTATATTTATCTTATTTTGTTTTGCCTTTATTTTATATTTTATATGTTTTTAGTTATTATTTTTTTCTGCCATTGTTTATTTATTTTTGTTTTTATTTTATTATTGTTGTTTTTATTTTCTATACTTATTTATTTTTGTATTTTTTTCTTCTCATTTTTAAACATTAAGTGTAGTATTTGCATTAATTTTTTTTTAGGATTTTGTATTTAGGGTAGACACTTCAATATTATTTGTGTGTCCACTATTAATTAATACGAATTGACTTTGTTTTTTTATATTTATGCCCTGTATTTTTTACTTAAAATTAACATGATTACATTATCAATAATAATAAAAATAAATACTAATTTATGTTTATAGATTCAACTTTTATGTTATTGTAGGGTTTAATTTCTTATTTTTTCATTCTTAAAAAAATATTTTTAAACTAAACATTTTTAATTTATTACTTTTTTTTTTGTAAAAACTCATTTTTTCATTTATTAATTATATTTCTAACTATTTTAAACATTAAAAATACTTATTTTTTAATGCATTCAAAATTAAAATTATATAAAAAATAATAATTTATTATTTATTTTTGAAATGGTACTAGATAGAGAAATAAAAAATAAAAGGGTGTTAGATATGAAAATAAAAACAAAATGGTGTTAGATAAGAAAATAAAAAGAAGAAGGTGTTAATTAGGAAAATAAAAATGTAAATGGTGTAGATAGAAAATTTATAAAAAAAAATTAATATCGTTTTAATCGAAATATTAATATCACATTCAATTTTGTTTTCAATATTATATTCGTGAATTTGAAAGTTTACACTAACTATTTTACATCTATCACTAGCTCAAAATTCTCATTTTTTAATCACAAATTCTCTCAATTTATTTATTTAACAAGATTTATTTGGTTGAAAACACGTTAATTTGGATCCTATCCAATGGAAGTCAGCGAAGAAGGCATTATTAGGAGGGTGCAATCGATTGCCCAATCGCCTCTCTCCCGGGTTCCACCCGAATACATTCAACACCCGAATACCCGACCCGTTTTCAACACCCCAACCCAACCTCACAATGTTCCTCTCATCGACCTATCCTTCTTCGACCCGACCCGCCGCACCTCCACCCGCGAATCCATCGCACGCGCCTGCCGCGACTGGGGCGCCTTCCACGTCACCAACCACGGCGTTCCGCTGTCACTCCTCACCGCCATACGCCGCGTTGGCCGCGCCTACTTCTCCGACTGCTCCATGCCGGAGAAGCTCCGCTACGCCTGCTCCACGGCCGCGTCGGAGGGCTACGGCAGCAAGATGCTGGCAACCTCCGATCAGAAGCAAGACGACGCCGTCGCGCAAGTCCTCGATTGGAGGGACTACTTCGACCACCACACGCTCCCCCTCTCTCGGCGGAACCCTGATCGGTGGCCGGAGTTTTCACCCGATTACCGGGACACGGTGGCGAGGTACAGCGACGAGATGAAGATTCTGGCGCAAAAGTTGCTGGCTTTGATATCTGAGAGTCTAGGGTTGCGTGCTTCGTGCATTGAAGATGCTGTCGGAGAATTTTACCAGAACATCACGATTAGCTACTATCCTCCGTGTCCCGAACCGGACCTCACGCTTGGATTGCAATCGCATTCTGATATGGGTGCAATCACGCTTTTGATTCAGGATGATGTGGAGGGTCTTCAAGCGCTCAAGAGTGGTGATGGTGGTGGTGACCAGTGGGTCACTGTTGAGCCCTTGTCAGATGCTGTTCTTGTTCTTTTGGGTGACCAAACTGAGGTAAATAAACTGTTGACCCCTTTGGTTTGTTATAGATCTACAATACAATATGAAATATGGAAATTCTGTTGAACTTGAACATTTGATTTTTGTATTGGACAAATATTGTTCTTAGGCGTTTTTAGTGCTGCTTTTCAATCATGATTGAAGTTTTATCTCTGTAATTTATATTGATATTTAGTTGTTACCTTGTATGATGAGATAAAAGGCTATTTCTGATTGAATAATAGGACTAAGGGTGTGTTTGAGATAACACAGGTTGAAAGCAATCCACGTTTTTCCTAATCCACCATCCTTCTCTGTTTTCTGCTACCAAATGTGTGAAAGGATGCTTGGTGCTTTGGAAACGGCAAACCAAACACACACTAAGAGTATCTGAAGAGAAAAAAGTGCTAGCAAAAAACTTTCTAACAGACTTATTCTTATGGAGTGAAAGTTGGTTGAGTTTCACTGCCACATTTCCCATTTGGGTTTATTCTCAAACTAGTGAGAGATAGGTGAAATTCAACTGATAGAAGAAAGAGGGATAGAAAGAGTGTTAAAAAAATAATGTGTTGATATGCTTCTAATAAGAAATAAGTGGGTTAGAGAATTTTGGTTGTATTGCCATTTATTTAAAGTGTTATGAGAGTTAAGAAAAGCAGTTGCCTGAAGCCTTTAGGGTGAAAGCATTTTTTTAATTTAAATTACTGAGCATGGTCAAAGGAGTTTATGGGAGCAATGTATAGTATATGTGCATTGCAAAGGAATAATTGCTAGCATGATCTATTTGTGACCAGTTTTACTAAATTGCTAACAATTGCAGACATTCAAGTAAGTAGGTGGGAAGTATTGGTTTTTATGGTGTATTGAACTTTGATTAGGACAATAAATTCAATGGACAAGTTATGATTTACCAAATAATATATATAGTATTGCAAGCCGTTTTACTTCAACATATATTTAATGGGTGTAAGGATAAAAAATGTGTGGGGTGTGTGTAGAACCGTGTTTCTATCTGGATTATCAGCATTTGCTTGTGTAATTTTTGACTTGTAAATTCAATATCATACAACGTGGTGGCTTCACAGAGGATTGTGATGATTTGTGATTTCTTTATGTTTCCTGATAGATCATTCACTAAGTTAAATAAAAGTTGGCTAAATTTGGATGAAGAGAAAGTTTGGTTTAATTCAACCCCAATTTGTTTTTTATGCAACTTTTCCACTAACAGAAAATTCTTTTGGCACCAGATTATAACCAACGGAAAATACAGGAGCTGTGAGCATAGGGCAATTACTAATCCTGATAGAGCAAGGCTTTCTGTGGCAACATTTCATGATCCTGCAAAGACAGTCAAGATCTCCCCTGCCTCTGAACTGATAAATGAGTCATCACCGGCTAAATACCGTGATGTTGTGTATGGAGACCATGTATTATCATGGTATACCAAAGGCCCTGAAGGAAAACGAAATATTGATGCACTTCTGCTGCATTCTTAGGTTTGTGCTTTTTTTCTCTCCTGCTGTCATGGCTTGGCTTGTATCTTGTGTGTGAAAGAAAGTAGTTTTATTTTATAGTGTAAAAATCGTCTTTCCTGATCAGTAAATAAAACCTTGAATCTTCTTCTTTACTATGGTATCTGTTTGTGAATGCACTTTCTCATTAGTATGATACATGCACTGATTTCTTGCATTGTACTACAAATTTATACTGTGTTTACAGTAGTAACTCATTTTATGTCATTAGTCATGTCATGTGCAGTATTATTTATTTTAATACTAAAATTATAATTTGAATAGCAATAGTCAATATATATATACTCATATTTTGAGTGAATATATATGGATAAAATTATTCTAAGAATAGCTTAAAAAATTTATTTATTTTTATATTAAATGTGATTTAGTCTATTGAACCATTATTTTACAAGAAAATAAAGCATATAGATGTACCACTTATAGGTATAACCGATTTTGCATATATATAACAAAAAATTAAAAACCTTAATAGAAAAAAAAAATATATTACACAAGAAGTTCTCAATAATATTATCAAATGTTTAAGGGTTCTAAACACATTTTGAAACTCATAAACATAAGACATAATTCTTCTTGCTTCAAATTTGTTTAACCTTGATACAGTTTAAGGTAAACCAGTCTTGCTCATTTTGTTGAGTAGTCTGGATGAGTTCATGTAAATGGTCTCCCAATACTTGATTTCAATTTCTATGAATAAAAAAAAAATAGTGAGGCAAAAGTTTAGATCGATACCTCAAAGGATTCAATAACATAGGTAATAATTATACACATGAAATACTCTACACCTTATTCTTCATAATATTCACAACATTGGAACATAATCTTCCCATTTTTCATAAAGCATAATGCTTATCTTTATCGTACTTCTTATTATTATTACTTGACTTAATATACCTTATATTATATTTATTTTATTTTTTATTGGCATGTTAGAACTCATAATCTTAAAAAAGGGTTTTCTCCATTTTTTTTCTAAGGACTAAGGATTCTATAATTCTTCTTTATCTGATTTCTTTTTTTAAAAAAATGAAAAGTTTTACGAAAAAATATGTTGTTTTGTATAAAATAAAATTTTAAAATATTAAAATTTTAAGAATTTATGATAGTAGTGATCAATTAAATTTTGAGAATTTTAAATTCTACCTAAAAAGTAACTCATCTCAAAACTAAGTTTCTTCTCTTTATATTCTCTTTTTGTCTCAGATTTGATCAAGATATCATAAATTCAACCAAGGTCATGGAGTCCTTGGTTCAACATCGTTGTTTTAATTGATTTTGATAGTTTTTTTTTTTCAGTTAAAGGCTATCATAGTTATTTTAAGATTATCACAACCAAGATTATTATATTTGGTGGTAAGCCATTGTTATTTCTTTTCTCATGTAAATAAGGGGTTTATTTATACAACCTAGGATTATTTTTAGTTAATATCTCAATTTTTTTTTACCAAGGTCGATTAAAATGTAGGTCAGAGTGATTTCAAAACCATTAATAAGAGTTTTTTAATATTGGTAGCACTACTTTTCAATTGATGTCAATAATTTTTTATTTTTGGATGTAAGTCGAGTTTTTAAGTTGAAGTTGATATAATTTTATTTTTTTTGCATATTTGAATTAAAATTTTCAATAGATTTATGTTGTGATTTTTTTTTTTGTTGCATAGATTGTTTTTTTATGGTCAATAGTTTGTTAGACTTTTCTTTTAATGTTAACTAGAAAACTTTCATTGTTTAAAATTATTATTTTTTATCAGTTATTTGGAAAAGTTTGTCAACCGACTTTTAATAGAAAAAGTCAACAAAAAAATTCCAACTGTAAACATTATTGGTTTAAATAATTATAGTGAAACCGAAAACAATTTCGATGAACATCAATTGAGATATTTTTACAAATACTGAATGAAAAAAAATCTTAACGAAATTTTAAAAAAAAACATTAATCAAGATTTACTAAAAAAAAGTTGTTAATATTGATATTTTTAAAATTTTTAACCATTAATTAATATTTAAATAAATTTTTAAATTTGGTAGTAATTAAAATTAAAACCAAAATGTTCAAGAGACTTTTCTGAGTTTTCTTTAATTCCAAAAAAACAAATATAACCATCATACAATTTCAAGAACAAAATTATTTATTTACTTCATTATTTCCTCTACTCAAAACCCTATCCAGAACTATTTTTTTGCATTTGTTCCATAAGTCTCTCTAATATCAGTTTTTTATATTATTAAATATATCAAAAGCTAATAAGTTTACCTGGTCAATAACCATAGCTAATTATGTCGCAAAATGGACAATGAACCTCGTTCTTCCCAGGTGGGCAAGGATAATTTCTCTTACATCTTACACACCAAAGTCTCTCCTTCATACCTAAATATAGATGTAATTAAAGTCAAAGACCCTTCAAATTTTCAAGTAACAGGAACAAGATAGAACTCATAAATTAATAAACTTATATACAAACAAACTATCAGAAAAACTAAATTAGTTCAAACTCACATAATTACATAAATCAAATAGTATATGGTGTTAACATGTGATAGCCGAACATCTAAAAAAAAATGGCAAACACATCCTTATAAACTCTTGTTAAAAGTGGTTAATCGTATTAGGTTAACAAATAATCATTGAAAATGGATTGAAAATTATGAAGTGTCAGGAAAACAGTAAAGGAACAGATTGTTTATATACTGTCATGTAGGAGTTGTTTTTGTTATTCTATAATATTATATTTATTTCATATATTATTGAAATAAATCTAAGTTGAATGGAAAAGATGCATAGATATGAATTTTACAGTTTTATATATATCCACTTTACATCTTAACTATACTAATATCTCAAATAACAACAAGTCATCACATGAAAAAAAATATATTATACCTTCATTTGTAAAATTGTGGTATTGGTTGGGAGTGTGAATGGCAGGAGGTGGAGGAGAAGGATAAGGATGTGTTTGTTTGGTCCTGATGGGTGAAGGAATGGAGTTGATGTGTGCAGAAGAAAAATCTTGGTTTCCGTTTCCTTTGTTGTTGAAGGAGTCCTCTGTAATAGTGCTACCGTCTAGGTTTATGAACAGTTTTGAGTGATTCAGCACCAGAGTTTGTCCATACCCATAATTTCTACTCAAGAAATTGCTTTCTTCATTGTTTTGTTGCCTCCAAGTACTGACCATGTTGTTGTGGTTCGAGTACCGGAATCCCATTCCACTTTTCTGCTTTCAAACTCAGCTATTAATATGCAAACTTTCCCATATTCTACTGCATTTATAGCTTCTGACTGGGTTAGCTTTGGTTCATTCAGGTTTTAAAAATATTTTTTGTGTGAACGAATATATTCACCACCCACTACTCGTCTCTAATTAATATTATCCCCTGCAATTGTGCTAACTCTGCATTTCTTATGACATGACACTGTCATCTTTCTTCATAAGGAAGATTTTTTTTGGCTCTGATGTAAGTTTGCAAATTCTCATACCAGCAAGATAATATTGGTCAACAAGAATAGTCCAAATCATTCTCACACGTCCTAGTCATGTAAATCCTGTTCAGACATGTTGGGACTTACTGTACTCCCTACTTTTTTTACTAACATTAAAAAATAAAATAAATAAGAATACTAGATATACTTCATACTATTACAAAAAGTCTAATGGAAGAAAACCTTTTAAGTATTAAGAATAGAACTTTAAGTCTAACTCACAGTGTGACTATATATTATGGATGATCCAATAGCGGATGATTTGATAAGGTTAACAAACTCTTGTCAGGATAGATTCGGATATTATAGTAAGAAGTGGACTTTAAGTCTAATTTAGTCTTATAAAACTGACTTATAAGATGAAGTTTACACTCACTTATGTATTATGAGATATTTTTATCTCTACTTGATGTGTAATCTAAAAAAAAAAAAAAAACTAAATGGTAACTATGGAAAATATGATAAACAACAAGTGACAAGAAGAACTCCATGACAATCATTTGATCCGAAGGAATTATAGTAATGGAGTCATGGACATGAAGAATATATTCACCACCCACTCTTTTTTTTTTTTTATATTCACCATCCACTACTCGTCTCTAATATTATCCCAACAATTGTGCTAACATAGCATTTCCTATGACATGACACTGTCATATTTCTTAATTAAGAAAGATTTTTGGCACTGACATAAGAAACAAACTGTGAGTATCACTTGATTTTCTACATGCAACCTGAGATGTGAAATGTCATGGGAAATTGGTTATGTATAGAGTTGTAAAAATGAACAAAATCAATCTAATCACTATCCAAATCAACTACACTTAAACATCCTAAATAATGTAAAAACTGGTTTTCAAACCAAATTGATTTAATTACATCAGCATAATCATGGCCAGAAGAAAAGGAGATTCAAGTTTCAACGCTAAGGCAATGTTTTCTAAGTCACCCTATTACGGAAGGATGATTTCACGATTCATTTATTTATCAAGATTTCAGTTGCAATACAAGGCACGGTGTAAGTCATCAAAGCACACACATTAACCAAATTCATAGAAAAATAAACCCAGCATTAAACTCTGGTGTTGAAGAGCAATTAGCTTATGATGAAACATCCAATTTTTTGTTTATATTAGGTCTAACTGGTTTCATCTGTGCTCAAGTACTGAGTTTTTGATGAATTTTGCATGCATTGTATCTGAGTGATCTTCATTATTAATCATCATCAAGTTTTAGATTCTTATTCACTTAACCTTATTATCTTTCAAAGAGCATATACAGTTTCATTTCAGTGGATTTTTTCATACAAGATTTCATTTTTTATTATAAAATTGAAATTATGTTAGAATGGATAATTTGAAATCTAATTGAGATTAGATATTCACCAGTGACCTAAGTCAAATTTATCTTTGATATTTAAAAATCAAAATCACAATGTTTATAAACCCTTAAAACATGGGTTTATAAACCTTTCTCAATGACTCAATCAGCTGCTGATAATAAATTGTAGGACATCGACATGTCAAGATAAGAATAAATTTGACAAACAATAAAAGATTATTCTCTATCTCAAATTAGCAACTTAATCTAGAGTTCCTAAAGGTTGTAAACATTGTGCATTTCAAGGGCCAAAATTAAAGGCAAATAAAGTTCGGTGAGTCACATGCATGTAGAGGAAGAACACTCACAAAAGTTATAACAGTCATATATATAGAAGCACACACTTATAATTGTACAACATAAGCTAACAAACAACCATCCAAACCAGGTTAGTGGTCGATTATACAGACATTTAACAACAACATTAAAACCTTGAATTACTTAAGAGAATGCTGATAAGCTTGCAAAGTTCTTGAGCTTGAGTTTGCATTTTATTATAATTAAGCTACTGCCATTGCTTGTAGTTTATGGCTACATATTAAAATGAAGAGAAATTCTCCTTGGTTAGGTCATAACCATGATATGCGTAAGTTTCCTTTGTGCATCTTGTTTGTACCTACCAAAAGTTATAGTTTCTTTTGTCTTGCCTGTTTGTAACAAAACAACAAAGGAATGTAAAATCAGTTGTCAATTGTTGACTACACTACTTTGTTATCGATAGTTAACACTATAAGAAAATTATGAAATAGAAATAAATTTTTAGAAATCAAAATACTTAGTTGCAATCGTAACTAAATTAGAGATCATTTTAAAAATTAAAAAAATTAATAATTTTTAAATTAGTTTATATTATTGTTAAATAGTTTCTAAATTGGTATCTAATTAGCAACCAAAGTTTTAACTATCAATTATTTAGTTTCTAAATTTGGTAGCAAAAATATTGATTGTTAATTAGATACCAATTTATAAGCTATTTAACAATAATAGAAATTAATTTAAAAGATTTTTTTTTTTTAGTTTTTAAATTAATATCTAATTTAATTACTATTACAACTAATTATTTTAGTATTTAAAAATTGATTTTTATTTTATGATTTTCTTGTAATATACATTAGAATATATAGTTTACTTAATTTTTACCTAGAGAAATTACGCGTGGCTCGAATGATTGCCAAATGACGCATGGCTCGATAGATATCCCCGTAACGCCTACATTCATATAAAAAGTTGACCTTAAGGCTTTTTTCATCGAGAAAGATAAGAGAAAATGATGAACCCTATGACATACCTATAATGAAAGTCGCAGACAATATGAGAATTTCCACACGCAGATAAGGAAGAAAAAAATTGTTTTTGTTTTTATTCTCTCAAGATTGCTATTTGTGAAATAAAAAAAAAGTTATATAATCTATAATTATAAATTACTCACTAATAATAGAAAACAAACTAAACTCAAAAGTGAATGAGAAGATGACTACCAGTATCTTGTTATTGATTTCTTTATTTATTTTTCTTCAGCAATAGTTATGATTTTACTTTGGTTGTGAACCCTACACAGTGTCTCTAAGTCTTCATTATTCAAAAAAAAGTTAAATAAAATGTGGGTAAACATGGATGATATGGATATAAACTAAAAAAAATTACACTGACAATACAACTGAAACTATAAATAATAAATAATAATAAAAATTAAAAATTTTGTAACATGAAAACATAATATATATATATATATATATATATTTAAATTATAAATTAAATTTAAATATTATGTAGGCTAAAGTTATGTTTAAAAATTATATAATCAGGCTAAGTTGAGATTTATTTAAATAAATAATATAAAATATAATTTTGTGTGGAGAACATGTAGTCTAGACTTTCACAAAAAGCACATCACTTCACACTACCATTATTTTTATGTTAAACATATTAGTTTCCAAATTTTAATGATAATTACACTTTTACATTCATTTATTTTATTATAACTAGTGTATCTTTTTGACCCATCTTAATAAACATATTTTTTATATTTTTTTGGAGTGAGTTGTAACTTACCTTGGTGAATCCTCAGAATTGGTATTTTCGGCTTCAGATTCGATTTCAGTTTCAGTTTCGATTTCAGTTTCAGTTTCAGATTCCGTTTCAGATTCGTCATAATTTGTATCTTCGGCTTCAGATCCCTCAGAACTTATATCGGCTTCAGATTCCTTAGCATCACTACCCTCTGCATCTGAACCCTCCGCCTCAGAATACTTTGTTACATTTGCCTTTGGCATTGTAAGGGCAGCTTTATAGGCATCTGTTCAAAATATCATAACAAATAATTTGACCACATCAAAAAATATTGTAAAGTAAAACAAAACATTAAAGAAGAAATAGCTCATTTACTTTTAGAATCATCTGAATTAGAGAATCTTTGGGAACTTGTTTCGCTTTTTATGTAAATAATGCTAATGAATTAGAAGGAGGTATATAAAAAATTATTATAAAACCTCAAATAACGTTTTGAAGTGATTAGATATCATTTACCAAATAAACAATAATTAATAAACAAAGAATTGTTTATGAGTCGTGTAAGTAGTATGTTAAAGATTTTAATTAGATATTCAAATTCTAGTGATATAATAAACAAAGATATCATGCGGTGAGTCTTGGATTGAGATTTTGAGATCAAATTAGAGATGAAAATTCATTGATATTTATTTGTGTGTGTGAGTGTAAAAACAGTAGCCTCATCATAATGTATTTTTTTGTTGATGAGATGAATAATCTTGTGTAGGCTTATGTGTAATTAGTACAATTTATATAAAAAAAAATGGTAGATTATCAAACAAACTAGCATTAAAAAAATTATTAAATAGAAATTCATTTTAGAGACTAAAAATAATTAGTTTCTGTATTGACTAAATTAGATACTATTTTAGAGACTAAAAAAATTATTGGTTTCTAAATTAGTTATTATGATTGATAAATAGTTTATAAATTTGTATCTAATTAGCTACCAAGATTTTAACTATCAATTATTTAGATTCTAAATTTGTAGAAAAACTTTGGTAACTAATTAGATACCAATTTATAAACTATCTATTAATAACAAAAACTAATTTAGAAACTAATAATTTTTTTTAGTCTATAAAGTGGTATATAATTTAATCAATATAGCAACTAATTATTTTTTGTCTCTAAAATTGGTTTCTATTTAATGATTTCCTTGTAGTGTAAGTTGTTATTGCAAATGTTAGCTTTTGAGGTTGATTTTAATAATACTCTTTCAAAAATAATAGTTCAATCATTATATATTTTATTATATATTTTATTGTGTTGATAAAATGAAAAGCCTACTTTAGACCAGATGTGTACTTATATCCTTATGAAAAAAAATTATAAATTGTCTACTAATTATTATATATAGATATGAATCACTATTCATTACACTCTAATTTATACTAACAGACATTTTTATCTTTTTATTCCTAGAACTTTAGCAGAAGTTATTTATATTCAGAATATATAATATAAACACATACTAAATGTCCAACTAATTTTTGGAACTATGAATCAAGGATCTAATACACTATTAAATTAAACTACTAATATGGGGTTTTTTCGCGGAGAGAGAAAAATTAGGGTTTTCAAACGCAAGTTTGCTCCACAGCGTAGCTTCTACTCCTCGGATATAGATCGGCGGCGAAATCTCCTTCCGCCTCCAGCTTTCGACGCGGCTCTCACGAGCTCCGTGTAATCCTCGTCGCTAACCTCGGACCCGACGAGGCCGCCACGTTGTGGCTCCTGGAGAACCTTCCAGCACCTTGCTCACGTGCTGGCCGCCGCACGTCATGGTCGAAAGGGGAGAGGGTTCTAGATTGGCGTGGCTCTGGTTCGTCAGAATTGGGTTTTTGGTTAGCTTTCAAATCCAAATTGCCTCACTTCATCAGCGGAATAGCTGGAGGTGCAGCGCGCGGAGTTCTTGGCGGCAACTTATTAGCCTTCTAAAATTACGGAGGGTTCTGCGGGTTTTCTCATACCATGGGCTTGTTTGATGGATCGGGAAGTATGTCCTGATAAAAAAATATATTCTATATCCGGTCAAAGGAAGACTTTTGCTCAGGCTTTGGGAAAT
>Ga0123342_1001084_pt1 | contig 45322 bp, 15 predicted proteins | sample Turbeawhitnodule_FD_89960 | JGI IMG/M metagenome (GOLD analysis project Ga0123342, IMG submission 89960) | Root nodule microbial communities of legume samples collected from Mexico - Turtle bean Mexico white nodule | ecosystem: Host-associated > Plants > Roots > Nodule | place: Mexico: Nepantla...
ATATATATATATATATATATATATATATATATATATATATATATATATATATATATATATATATATATATATATATATATATAATGACACATTTCATTCTCTACTCACTTCAAGGTTGTGGAAACATATAATTAATCATAATAGTCTTTTAGTGTACCTATTGCATAGAATAAATGCTGTTTTATATCATTAAAATTTATAAACATTTAAAATATATTTAGATTTATGATAAACAATTTATATCGTTTTGCGATCAATTCAAGTTAGAATTAAAGGTATTGAAATGATAGATTAAAATACAAAAAATCAAATAAAAAAATCTAAAAATTCTCCTAAAAAACAGTTTAAAACACCTTGTCGAATTTTACATTACTCGAAGGCTGAAGATACTTAAAAGTTAATAAGCACGACATTTTTCATGATTTCCTCTCCTTAATCAGTAAAACAAAATTTTGGAATGGGAATGAGCCTCCCATAAGATCATTGAGTCTAAACCAGTGTGATAATTTAAAATACATGTTTTTGAAATATTTTACGTTAAAACGGTGCTTTAAATGTTAAAAAAAATTAAACGTATCTAAAATTATAACACAAGTGGCTTGATAATTGAATTTTTTAATTAAGATATATATAGTTTGATATTCAATTTGAATATAAATTTATAATTAAAAAACATTATTTTACTTTAAAAATGGACCGATCGATTGAAAAGTTAAGATATTTATGTGATAGAAAATAAAGAGTTGGAATTATTAGTGTTGGAAGTTGAAAGTTGATTTACTTTATTTAGTATAAAAAGTTTGGTTATATTATATTTTGTAATTTATAATAGAACCTAAAAGCCAACCTTAACCGCACGATGTGAAAAGAGTGTGATCACGTGCCTCACACATGTAGACACTGATGGCATGTCGGCCGCAAACAACGTTCCCAATCTAATTTCTCCCCACGTGATTTGTTCCCCTTTTATTTCTTTTTATTACTTTAATAACTTTATTTATTCCATTTTTATTTTGGACGTGTTTGACTAAATAAATGGATAAATTAGTGAAAACTATAACATCATTTTTTCTCTGTATTTACAATTTTTGCGTCTTTCATTTTCGGTCTTCACTTGTGTATTCTGGGTCTACAGCACTTGTTATTTCTGTGTCAACCGTCACTATTTTTTCACATGCATAAAAAAAACTGATATTTTTATTTTATATTGTTCCGACCCAAATCTGTTTTGAATTAAATTTGTTAAGATAATATTATAAGACTCAATTATTATATTTAATGTATTATTATCAGTTTTTGAGATTTTATTTTTTAATTTTTTAAAAATTAAAGAAAAAAAATGTACTGAACTTCACCCATTAAACAATAATAAACGTAGCAGAACAATGATAAATAAATATGTAAATTTTATTTTTTCGTAAATATAAGATTATTTATATATAAGTTGCAAGATGATTGGCCGTAAAGTGGTTACGGATTTTGATTACTTCGAGGATTCATGGGAGTTTTAGATTGGTTATAGAAAAAGAGTTGGATTTGTAGTGAGACAATAACATACCTGTATGTTTATTTACTGCAAAAGAATAATATTTTCAAACTGGATAAATAAATAAATTATTAATAAAAAACTAAAGACTAAAAAAAATAATATAGTGCATTATTTTTTTAGAAAAAATATCCATATTTTATGTATATAAAAAACAACTATGTGTAAATCATCTTAAAAGTTAACAACTATATTCTTTTTCTTCTCTAAAATTAATTTCTAATTCATAATATTTTAGTATTGTAAAATAATTCAGATTTATCTTAATTTTAGTTAAAGTAATTTTTTTTCTAGTTTAGTTCCATATATACGGCTTTGTAATTATGTGTTATATATGAGTTAAATAGATATTTTGTTAGTCTAAAATTGTAATTATATGCTTGATTTGCTAATTAAGTTCATTGGGCAGTTAAGACTTTCTTAACTTTGTCTTAGTTTTCAGTAATTTTAAAAATAAGCATAGGAACAAAGGTAAGGGGTTATTTTTTTTATATATATATAATAATTTGAATCGATTTAGATATGTTGTTATGTTTTGAGGTTGATCATTAAAACTTTGATGCATTTACTAGATTTTAGTGTTATTGTGATTAATTGGAATTCAAATGTAATTATACTACTTTATCTAAAATGAGCTGAAGTTGTATTAATATAAAATCTTCATTTTAACAGTATTACTTTGTCATGACACTACTCCAATACAAGACTGTAAACAAAAATATAAATAACTCAAACTATTTAACTTTAATTAATTAATTAATTGCTGGTTTTTTCATTTGTTCAGTTAAAAAATACAAATTCAAACTTAAAATTACATTTTTAATTGTTTAAATCGGTTTAATTTAAATTTATAGAAAATTCAATTCCATTTTCTTTAGTTTTCCTTTTTAAATTTTTTAATTAAATTTTTTCAAAGAGATCCCACTACTAAAAAATTATTAAATACCAACAAAAAATAATTAATTATTAAATTGACTAAATTAAATATTATTTTAGATACTATTAATATTTAAATTAATTTTATTATTAATAAATAGTTTTTAAATTGGTATCTAATTTACTATTAATATTATTTATTCTAAAGTTATTCAGTAAAATCTTATAATTAATTAAATATAAATTTAAAAATTAATTTAAATATTTGTATATTTAAAATAATATTTAATTTAATTAATATAAAAGTTAATTATTTTTAATCTTTAAAATTGATTTCTGTTTTGTGTTTTAGTTCTCACTAGTTAGATAAGACAAATTTCTGAATTATTTTATTTAATCCACTATACATCTGAACTTACATACTAATATATTATTAGAAATGTAAATTTATAAATTGATTATTATTTAATATTTAAATTTTAAATAATAAAAAACTAGTTTTTTTAATATTGACACTCAAATTAAGTATTCTAGTATTAATTTTTTAGTTGCATGATTTATGATTTCATTTAAGATTTTTCTTACATTAAATTAGTATATTTGAATGATTTTTTTGTTACACAATCTAAATATAGGAAAAGGTAGAAATAAGTAAGAGTGTGATAAGGTGGGACCACCGCGAAAACACGCCAACAAGATTACCACACTTTGACTGCGCAACACAAAGTCAAACCTACACATCTCAAAATTTGAATTCATCTATCACCATATTTAATTTTTTATTCTATTCACTGTTTTCAATTTTTACTACAATTAATTTCCCTTGTATTTTAATGCAAAACACACCAGCTTTTAATTTCTTTAATTTTAAAAAGTTTGAAAATCAATTAAAAAATGTTTTAGTTGTAACTAATAACTATCATATTATATTTAATATTGCTTTGTAAATTTTGATTGTGTTGATTATACATACAAAGTGAAGACTACCATTGAATCAAAATATCACATTAAGTAGTGAGAAAAATAATAAGATATACTATGCATGCATGTCTTATAAGTAGTGTTTCCTCAGAAAGTAAAAAAAAAAAAGAAAAAAGGAAGCATTGAGTAATAATAAGTAATTGGGTAGAGTGGAGCATAAAGGAGACAAGGGTTGGTTCCACCTATGAGTAGCTTCTCTACCTCACTCACTCACTCACTCCTATCCCATTTGGTTAGGATTCAGATCTCACAACCACACCTATTACCAATTGCAAGCTGGAATCATTACCTCTTCAACACATAAATCTATGTATTCAAGAGTTTAATCAGAGAGACAAAACCTTATCTTCTGCTAAATTCCAGACAAAAACCAATATACAATTCCAGAGGCTCTTCTTCTTTTGCAATCATCCCTTTCATTCTTTTTTGTCTTCTTCTCCATTCTGCATTTCTTTACTGCCAGTAAAAGCCTCACACAAAACACACAAACTTGTACATATTATTTGACAAGCTCAAACTCTCACACCTCACTGTCTCTTCTCTGATTGCAACGCCCAAAGACCTGGCCAAAACCATTTGCTTTGACATTTTCCAAATTTCCTATTCTATTATCGCACTCACTTTCATCTCCTCTCTATTTTGTTGTATAAAATTGAAGAAATGAAGATGGGGAACGAAAACCATCAGCAGCATCAGTTTCAGTATCAGAAGAGCACATTCCTTCCAATGCTTTGTTCAAGGCCTGCCATCAAAGAGGTGACCATGCCACGGTTCAGAGACCCTTCTGCTCCCTCTGCCAACGACCCTTTATCCCCAAGAATCAGTTGCATGGGTCAGGTCAAGAGAAACAACAAAATAGCTGGCATCCCTCCCTCCCAAAGACTCACTTTCCCAAACAAAACTAACACTTCCTCCCCAGGACCCAAATACTCCAAACTCAAAAAACTCTTCTCCGGGAAAAACTTCATCATTAGCACCCCCAGAACCACCACTGCCACCGCCACCGCCACCTCAACCTGCAGATCAAGGCAACAAGTTTCAGATGTGCCCAAAAACCAAAAGTGTCTGAAGAGTGAGAATAACCACAATGTTGTTTGCATGATGAGCATTGAAGACATGGATCCTCCTTTGCCTGTGGTGAAAAGAAGAGTTCCCCAGTTGGAGGAAGGAAAAGAATTTGATAGTCTCTGGAAAAGGAGATCGGGTACGGGTAGACCTGCACTCAAAACTTTACAGCTTCAACAGATTCACCATCCAAGGATTTGTCATCAACCTCCAACTGTTTGATACCTCTGGAACACAATCAAATCAACAGATCCAATCCAGATTATATTTTTTTATTTTATTTTATTTTTATTTTCTCAGATTGCTACGTACATCATCATCATCATCATCATATACAATGTAAAGGGTTTTCTTCTCTCTTTTAATTTTCCCCCCGCTTCCAATTTCCAGTGTTGCTTGCTTTTTTTCTTGAAGCATCTCACATGGCGGCGATGCAGAGTATCATGGCCATGTTTTCGGATACACTAGTAAATTGGTCAAAGTCAAATGGTCAAAAATTTAATGCGTTTTAATTATTTTTTGTGTGTTTGAAATGGGTTAGGGTTTTAAATTAATTAGTATTCATGACAGTTTTTTTTACAATACTTATGGCCGGTTTTACAAAGTTATTATTTTTTATCAATATTTTGGAAAGTTAATCAAAATTTAGGCATATGCTTGTGAATTTACCTGAATAAAATTAATTATTCTTTTTCAATCAATTTGTTTGATTTGAATTTTATATTATAAATAAAAAATAAAACCACTTATAATATTTAAATTTAACGTTGTATTCATAAAGTGAAGAGTGGGTATACTGAATCTCTGAGTTTGCTCCATTTAGTTTGTGAGTTTTACGAATTTTATCCATAGATTAATAGGCTAATCCTTTACCCGTTTAACATAATTTTATTTATTTTTAATATTAAAAAAATAAATAAAAAATTATCCACGCACTTTATGAATTTTATTTTTAACATTATTTTCTTTAGGGTTTACTTTCAATTTTTCTTTTTTTATTTGATGACCGTGTTTTAAACTATCTGAAGCTTTTTTATACGTAGACAAATCTCATTTAGACACGTATTTGAAGAAACATAATGAAACACTAAATCGAGTTATAAAAAACCCTTAACAAAGTTTCTTTTACACTTTAAAATAAAAACAAAAATTTATATTTAATGAGAAAGGAGACATATTTGCAACGCAAATTGATGAATTAAATTTATGAATTTATCAACGATATGTGTTTGCTTCTTCTTATGAATTAACTTTTCATGACAAAAAAAAAGTTATATATACACACACTAAAGTGAAATTAGACATTTCACAATTAAGTCCAATAAATTAAATCAATCATATTAAAATTATTTTTGCTGAATTTCAAAATAAAACATCTCAATGTTTCTTGAAGGAATAGACCTTATTTTTTAAATTTTTAATTAACTTTTAAAGGGGGGACACTTTTATCATGTCTCATTAGAACTTATCCTAAAAAATTACTCAAAAACTTTTAAAAAAAAGTAACATATTGTCTCATATTTGTATATTTTGTTAACAATATTATTTTAATATTAGAATTAATTTTATACGAAAACCATTCTTACATCATTGTTTCTAATTGGACCTGAATCCGTTATCCGATACAAGTTATAGTTGGAAACGGTCCAAGATCAATCTTGTACCTAGAAAAAAAAATATAATAATGAACTTGCATTGTGTACATAAAAATATCAACTCCTTGTAATGCTCAACAAACATTGATAAACCAGGTGTTGTTGGGGTCACTGTTTCCAAACACTGAAATATTTGTGAAAACCCTTTAGGTTTTATTTGGTAAGATAAAAGCATAAAGAAAAAAAAAGAATATAATTGAGAAAAAGTTAAAGAGTTATGATTTAACCTTTTTGTTATTCCATCTTAATAGTAAGAAAAAAGGGAATGGGAAATTGTAAGAGTGATATATACCATTATCCACTCTACCTTTTATGTGAAAGAAAAGAGCATTTTTTTTGTTTGTCCTTGTGAGTAAAAAATTCCACACCAAACGCAATATTTGAATTAAAGGCTTGTGATTGAGAAGTGTGGTTAGGAATAGGAATAGGAATAGGAATAGGAAGTCAGCATTGTACACTGTGAAAGCGAAATGGGGATAAGTAAATCCTCTAACAAAGGTGGAAATGGTATAATTAACAAATGATTTGTGAAAGGTGAAGAATAGTTGAAGTCAACAACATCACCCTCATCACTATTGTTTAATTAGTCACAAATACCACCAATTTTCAGTTGGTATATTCAATGTATTTCTCTTTAGGAAAAATGTGATGTGCAAATGATGAAATCACTTCTAATCACAAAAATACAAAAGTCAAAACGGCTATAAATAAATTTTTGTTGAAGACTATTATTTCTCAATATGATTGAATAATGTTGAAATTGAAACAACTCAAAACAAGTGTTATTTTAATGTTAGACAAAAAAAATAATTTTTATTTTTATTTTATGAAATTAAATTAGACTTAATCTTTATATGACATAATTTTGAAATAAATATAAATAATTTTATAATTTAAAAACAATAATATATGAAAGACTTAAAACTTATTAAGTTGTATCAAATATTATAACTTTGAAATACATACACGACTTATTAAGATTAGTTTAAAATGAGGCATGGTTCGAAAAGAGTGTTAAATAAAAATCATGCAAATACCAAAAGATTCATAAAGTGAATTATTATTAATCGAGTTAAAATCTTTATTTAACTGAATATTTATCTTAATTACTATAGAAAAATCAGGTTTAGGGTTACTCATATTTTTCGAGAAGGAAACGCGTGTGGTGATAAGTTGGTTAATTTAGGATTTATTCATAGAAATTTATTCATTGGTATAATAAGCTTTCATATAGTCTGTTCTTAAAATTCTTTATTAATATGTATAGTCTACTTATATATCGTTTTTGTTAACATATGAGTTTTGATTTAGTTTCCCAATATTTTTATTTTTTTTAATATCTTCTTTTTCATGTGATGATAAATGATTATTGTTATTTGAGACGTCAGCTAGCTAAAATTTCAAACAATAATAATGTATAACATGAAATATTTTTATAACATGAAATATTTTTATAAAGAAAAACTTTATTTAACTTGAGTGGAGTAAAATTATAGCCATATCAAATCATGGAGTTTTATAATGGATTAAATAAAAAAGGCCGACATAGCTATTAAGTCTAGTAAGGAAATTGCTTGTGCACCTTCACTCTAATCCTTTAAGTGTGAAATGATAAAAATTTCTTTTTTTAATTTTTAAATAGAAGTATTATTTTTTTAAGTTTTTAAATAGAAGTAGAGGACTCACAATATTTATTTCGCTTTTGGATTTCTATAATATATCTCTGGATTTAAAATTTTAAAATATATTTCTATAATATATTTTAGATTTGAGTTTTTAAAATATATTTCCAAAATATATTTTAGATTTGAATTTTTAAAGTATATTTCCGAACTTTTCGAATTTGAAATTCTGGAGTATATTTTTAGATCTGAATTTCTGGAACACTTTTCATATTTTTTTTTTTCTAAAATTTATTTTCAAAAATATATTTTTAGAATTTTATTTTCAGAATGCCAAAATTCTATTCCAGATTTCCTTTAAAAAGACACTAAAATTACATGCTTTTAATTGTTGATCCAGGTGTAATTCATAGTTTTGGGTGATTTGAATTGTTCCTGAATTTAAAGTTTTGGGAGATTTTGATTAGTTCCTGAACTTTAAAGAATATTTTTGTTTTTTTTATTAAGGGAGGATGAAGTTTTAAAAAGCTATTTTTTTTAATGGGAACTTTATTTAGAGTATAGTTTGTATATTATTCTTTTGAATCGGATACCAACTGGCATCATTCTTCCTAAAACAACGTTCTCTTTCAGACCTTTCAATCAATTTAAGTTTAAATCATTATTAACATTCACATGTAATGATGCAATATTTTGTTTGGTATATGTTAAGATGCCAAAACTTTATAAAAAAGTTTATAGGTGTTTAAAAAATGCACTAAAAAAATTAAATTCTAAATTTAAGTTCCCCCTTTGCAACCAGGTCAAGGTTGAAGGTTAAAATGATGTTATTATGTCACTTTGCTTGTTTTATGTGTTTGACACATTGAGAATCTATATAAAATTGAACACGAATTTGAACCTTGTTGGATACAATTTTCGATGTTTCATAAAAGATGTTTTTACACTCTTATTTAAAAAATAATAATTTTGGTCCTACAAGGTATCAAAATCAATGTCTATTTATTTAATGTTAAGTATAATTTTGATAAATTAGAAAGTACATAACTTTTTAAATTTATTTAAACCATCTCTTAGGCTTAATATTTTCTTAATTTTATCGAGGACGAATAGTATGGTAGTAGTAAATTGACACAAATTAATATATCCTATAAATAGAAAATGACATACATAGAAATATTTAGTCACTTCACTTAAATTTCAAATCATAGATGAATAACTAAATCAATTTGAATATCAGAAAGAAAAAAAATAATTATACGGATGATTTTAATCTTTAAATTTATGGCAAGTTTGTTTAAGTTTCTGAAATCTAAATTACTTTCCAGTATTCGTAATTTAAAATAAATTATTTTAGTATATTTATCTAAAATATTCTCAAAGGTAGATAATGATCTATAAGTGATTTACTTAAAAACACATATTGATTTTATATTTTCATTATCAAACACTCACAGTTTTGTTTTTTAAGTATTCATGTTAAGAAGTGAATTTTAAGTCTAACTCCACCTCATAAAACCAGCTCATTGAAGTGGGGTTTACACCCACTTATATATTATAAAAGACTCTAATCTGATTTCCAACAATTCATTCTAACATTTATGAACAGTTATCAGAAAAGTGTTTTTATTTATTTATTTTACCTTTCTCTCCTGCTTAATTTATGAATAATGTATATAAAAAGTAAAAAATAATTTTCGAATATAAAATGAATCCTAGTTCCTTAAGGTATATGAAATTGTTAAATCCATCAAACTTGGGGCGTCTCAGAGTCAAAAGTCAAATTAATCCATCAAAGTATTTAGATTTATTTAAAGGATTACTTCTCCCAACAAATGCTTATAGATAAGGATCAAATCCTTAACAATAAAATTATTTGTAAATTATACCATATCAACATGGTAAACTATTACTTATTGTGTGCTTTTGGTCTTATGAGACTCAAAATAGAATATTTTTTTTATCAAATTACAATTAAACTAAAAAAAATCTAATCATAGAATGTCTGAAAGAAATAATATTTTTTAAGGAATAAAACTAGAATACTACTACCTTGAATTTAGCTTGAAGTATACTTACATGGAGGGGATTGCTGCCAGAAATAAAGAAAAAGAAGTGTACAATGAAAACACTAGAGATAATGTATCAGGTGTTAGGTTCAAAACATACTTGTTTTTTTAAAAAAAATTGTTTCTGTTCTTCAAAAAAATTCAGTTAAAGTTTTTGAATTTTAACTAACTATTAACTCGAAAACTCATCCGTAAAGTAAATATACACAAACTGTTTCAGTGGAGCACGAGTATGTGCCCCTTCTCTTATAGCCTAAGGACAGAGAAACGTTCAAAGGTTGATTTAAACAATATAAAATAATTAAAATATACACATAAATTAATAAATGACAAATGACAAATCAATAATATAAAAGCAGATAGTTGGTCTATTTAATCAAATTATGTGGGCTATTGCATTCTCCAGCACTGTATTTTAAAACTTCACCCCCATAAAAATTAAAATTTCAATTTTACCGTTACGAAATTTGTATTATTGCATCCATAAATATGTATTTCAAAATATACAATTCAAAATACACTCTGGAACATTAATTAAGACATTTTAAATTATATAATCTAAAATGTAATTTTAAATTTGAAAATAGATTTAAGAATTCACAAGCCAAAATGTATTAATACATTTCGAAATATACATTTCAAAATACATTTTCAAATTTGGATTAATACATTTCAAAATACATTTTCAAATCGAATCTAGGATGTACACAAAACTTTAAAATAATAAGCATTGAAGAATTAGAAGCAAGTAAATATCTGGTTCATTTGCTTCAAATTTGTGATTAATTTTGACATCACATCTTTGCAAATAGCAGCTACCAACATTTTTTGTACGGTTGTTTGTTTATAAATAAGGCACACACATTGTTTATAATCTTTGGAGACAATGTTCAATCATAATCCAACACAAGGTAACTTCGCGTCACTGACTTTACAACCAAGCGCGATGACCAATTATGCGAATCAACAGTTCATCTCGTACTAGGTTGAATTACTATTGTGGCATTGTCATCAATAGGTAAAACTAACCTATTTCATGACGGTTTAAACCCAGACCACGTTCTAAATTGGTGGGTAAACAATCCAACCGTTGGTGAACTCTGGGCTAATGTAGGATCTACTCAAGGACCTACAGGTTAAGGTAAATATCTAATGCATTTCCCGACTGGCGAAGTTATTTTTAGCAAAAAAGTTATGCTTTTTTGGGATTTGCGTGTTTCTTGGTTAGAACCTCTAAGAGGTCCTAATGGTTTAGACTTAAAAGGATCAAAAGGGGCACACTTTCACGGTTCGTATTCATATTGAAAATTAACATCAAGGGAGTTTTTACCCTTTTGTTCTATACGAGATTTCTGTTCTCGTTGAACTCATCTTAGGACACTTGTGTTATCTTTCAACAAATGTGCCACCCCAGTCAAACTCACCACTTGATAATATCTTCCGCCTAGATGGACCGACCGAAGCCAACCTTGGATCCAAAAAGAGGAGCAACACCATGCCTCCAATTCACAGAATAAGTAAAAATAACGTTAAAAGTATAACCTTGGGTCCAAAAAGAGGGGCAGCACCATGCCTCCAATTCACAGAATAAGTAAAAATAACGTAAATAACGTTAAAAGTAGTTGTATTTCACTTGACTATGGTTTCGTTGGATAGTAGACAAGGATATTGGAAATCTCGTTAATCCATCCATGCGCGATGATGGATTTGAAAAACATAACCCTACTTATGGTTTTCATTTTGTTGAGGAAGGCTACTGAATTAAAGGGGTGCACGGCGGAGAAAGAAATGAGTGGGAGATAGTTTTGACATTTCACTACCCCGATGGGGATTCAGCTAATTGTGTGAGCAATAGATCACACAATTCTGAAAATCATGGGTAGTGATGAAGCCCAGTTGCCAAACTTATGTTAAATCACTACGAATGTCATGCAAAGTACGAAATGTAATGAAGCACTTTGTTTTTTATTTAGCTAATGCAAGCTGAGGTTCATCGAAGGGATCTAGCAGTTAAAAAGAAAATGGTTTATCGACAATAAAAATAGGATAGGATCAATTATCATTAGCTACATTATAATTTATGATATCAGGGATTTCAGTAGTCACAAGAATCATCATGATAGAAATGCAGCTAAAAGGGGGAAGTACAAATTTAGGTGGAAGTTTAATATAATTTATATGCTCGTGGATCTAATGCCGAGCACTACCCCTTTCAGATTACTACGACTGTCATAAAATATGTACATCAACTTTACAGAAAAACAGGTGATTCCCTGATCCTCGCTTGTATGATTACAAGGAATGCTTCCGTTTGATCGTTCCCACGAGTGTCAATAAAACGGAATGCATGCCCCCTTCTAATACAAGTAAATGCAAGAAATGCTCATCCACTGTACAGTTTACTCTCATGAGGAATGTACAACAATGCTAACAAAACTTGCCCCCGCAGAGCAGAAAGCAACATTTTGCAACAATTCAGTGTGATCAAACCTATCTCTACATTTTGCCATTTTCAAATAAAACTCCCCCAGGCTCAAAATCGCATGGCATCAATTATTATGGATGTCAGCCACGAGGGCATAATAAAGAACCAGGCTGGGATCCAACACTCTACCTTTCATGCTCCACAGGCCCACTAGCATATATATCCTCGTTAGAGTTCTTGTCATTTGACAGACAATCAGCAGGAACATATGCATATCCTTTTGGTAGCATCGAATTCTTCATAGATGCTTCATCTGACGTCATAACAAGCTCTTTTCCAAATGTTTCAGCATGCTGCAATTGCAAAGAAGCAAGGCGTAAGAAGTTCTCCCAGTAAATCTACAAGGCACAAACTACATATCTCACTGAAAAAAAATGATAATTGGACATTGAAGTCTGTCATTACTCACCTTTCTAGATTTGGATCTCCATCCACCTTCATCCAAAATATTTCGTGATGCACCAGCTCTATGAGGAATCTTCTTGCCAGAAAATTGTGTTCTTTCTGGAATCTTGTGGTTATATTTGCTTTGGGAGGTTGAGCAGTCATCATCCAATTTTGGGTCTGCATCCATAGATATGGCGACTCTGACACGGTGCTTAGCAGAAACAGAACTGTCAACAGTAACATCATCTGATCTTTGGAGTGGTTCACTGCATGATCTATATCCATCTGTGTTCCCTTTCAGGGACGTTGTAGCTGATTCTGAACTACCATCAGGAAGGATGAAAGGGCTATGAACTAGCACAGACCTCGCAACATTATCTCTTTTAAAGGCCAGTATGTCATGTGAACATAGTACTAATTCCCGCTGTAAATGCCCACAATAGCAGAAGTTAATCAAAATAAAGAAAATCCAAACATGAGTTGAAAATGCTACATTATATATCACTCAAAATGGCAATTAAATGTCCTCAGTAATAAGTGCCGAATGAAGGAAACTAAGAACAATTGAGATTCTTACGACAAATTTGACAAATCATTACCTTTATTTTTTCACGTTTGACAATTCTTTCACAAAGGAGACGTAATCTCTCAAGTTCAACCTGTTTCAGAAACATACAGGGACAATAAGTTATTTGATAAACTTCAAATTATGCCTAAAATCACTTGCACTAACAGAGACTTCAAAACAGAAGTGAAATTATGCACAAATAACTATAATGATGATCCCTAAACATACACACACAACCACTATATAAAATACAAGCAAGGATTTTCTTTTTCACATATCATTTTATGGTTTGGTAATGATTGCTAGCAATTTGAAGTTTCTAACAGCTATTGAATTTATTTTGTTAAAATTAAAAAGTACAAATCAGCATCTCATGCACTCAAGTGAGGATAAAGGCACTACTAATTTTCATAGAATCTGGGGCTTAGAAGTTAGGACCTAACTCATCTCTGCAAAATTAGCCTGGAAGGTGAGGACTACCCAGCACTGTACTCTGGTCAAATCTCTAGTTGATATGGGATCTAAACCCTCTAAGAGTTAATGTCTTCATGGTTCAACGCTATGACCCTTCACTCATACTTTCTGGTTATCCCCCCTTTCGGAGACACTGACCTAGGGATGCTCAACTCAATCAGCTTTCCAAAAAAAATTTCAACCCTGTCAAAAAACAATAACCCTACAGCAACTGCTACAGAATTCAGTGTGCAACAAACACTAGCCACTTCCTCCTGCTATCATTAGCCAGTTAGTTAATCAGATCATTGTCACCCACACCAATTCACAAATCGTTTTAATGGATTTATAGCATAAACTTTGGGAAATTAAGAGACCCAGCATTTATGAGGATATCCAAGATGGAGTTTCTGGTTAGGACCAATGTTCAAAGGACCAATGTTGTTAAAATCGCGATCTAGATTGTAAGATCGTACAATCTTGCGATTTTGGAGAAGAAACTGTGTCAGATCGCATGGTGGATCGCAACCTAAACGGATCAGAGCGATCTGGCGAGTCGGTGACCGGATAGGAGGATTGCTGAGTCTCTCCGATCCGTGACTAAGCCCATTTAAGAAAACAAACCGAAAACGAGGCCCAAGAGTGTTGCACAGAAATAAACCCTAAAAAACCCTAATATCGCGCTTCCTGCTGTTGTCGCAGCTTCAGCTGCCGTCGCAACTCTTCCCGCCTCTGTCGCAGCTCCCCACAATCTCCTCTCTCTTTTATTTCATTTGCTGTTGTTTGTCTTTGCGGGTGGTGAGGTTGAGATTTTATATGTGCTGCTGCACACTACTATTTCATGAATTTATTGGTTGTTTTATTTTATGCATGACCATTTTATGAATTATGAATCTATTTTTAATTATGTTATGTATAATAGTAACACGAGTAGTAACTCTTTCGAGTCAAATTACGATCCTCGAGTTACGATTTTTCATTCCATTTCCGATCCTCTTCCGATTTTCACAACATTGCAAAGGACAATGCATCCTACTTTCAAGTCCTGTAAATAATAATGAGGAAGCTGGTTAAGAAAAGGGAAAGGAAGTCTCACCCTAATTTGCCTGATACTTTTTAACTCTTCAATTCCATGTTTTTGATTTTCAGCCTGAACAAAATTAGGAGCAGAAACTTAAGATACCTTTACAGCAGACCAAGAAAGGACATTTTATTTCTAAAGGCAAAATCTAACCTTTGCTTTTTGCTCCAAACTATGCTTTTCACAGTAAGCTTTGTGTTGAACCTTGCCACCTGCAGTCCTCGCATTCATGTACAAACCAGCACTTCTAGCACAGGATGGATGGAATGTGGTCTGACAATGCCCATAGCAACACTGCATTCAACATTTAAAAATTTACTTGTCAAATAAAAACATTAATTTCAAAAGCTTAATGATCAAATCAAAGGATAAAGAAAATTCATTTTTTATGTTATCATTACCTTCATGCATACACCATTCTTGCAATGGCAGATACAACAAATGTCAACTCCTTTCGGCACACTTTCCTGGCATTTAACAATGCACACAGATAGATGTTAGAAAAGGTACGTCAATTTTTTTTCCAAGTTAAACAAGCAAGAGCATGGAGGGTGGAATTCAAAACTAAGGAATTAGAAGTTTAGCCAATGCACATACCATTCCTTCAACAGTATCTATTTGTCCTCTTCTGAACGTAGACTCAAAAACCCACTAGTACATATTCCAAATACAAGTTACCACTTAGTCAAACTTAGGAATTAAAGAAAGAAAGAACAATCTCCAAAAGAAATCAAATGGAAATAGTTAACCTCAGCACAGAAAGCATGAATCCATTGACCATCAGAAGACTTCCTAAAAGCCCCAGTAGTACCACCACAGAGAGCACATTCTACACCAATATAAGGTTTCTCCCAAAAGTTGATAGCAGATGCCCCAGAGCTTCTAGATGACATTTCTTCACATAATTCACAGTACCACGGACCTGTTGTTTCTTTCACACTACGATAGCAATCCAAGTGAACTGAAACCTGTAACAGAAAAACAATTACAATGGGACACAGATACGTGAAATAAATAAATGAAAAAGACCAGGGATGAGTCCTAAAACCTTGCAACCAGAGCAGACTAGGATAGGGTTTAAAATAGTCTCTGACCGTCTACAAATATCACATGATTTACATTGCTCCTTAGAAAAATCTGAGGTTGGCATGCAAAAATCTGAATATTTCTCTGATGAAGTTCTAGTCACAGCTACTCTTGAGAGTGTCTCTTTGGCTCGAGGCATTGGTTGAGAACAAGCACCAGTCCTTCCGTTTAAATTGTCCGATTTTAACAAATTCTGAAAAATGATCATATTCTGTTGTCAATACAACTAGCTGATTATTGAGAGAGGGAGAGAATAAAGTATCTACGACCTCCTGTTGCATAGATTCATCTAAGGTGTCTTTCCGGAATGACCTAGAAGATGCTGCCGCAGCAGCAGTTGCAGCAGCCAATACTGCCTGTGCTTCCTTGTGCTTTCTTTCTTTTCTGCCTTGCTTTTTTGCCTCTCTAAGATCACGTAGATATTGATTAACAATAACATCATCCCATCTTTGTTGATGTGCCTTATCAATCTCATGAGGTAAACTCTTGGCAACACTGTAGATTAAATTATCTGCAATTACAAAATCAAGAATGAATTACTATCGCTCTATGTTGAACAAAGAGACAAAACAAATACCTAGTTCCAAACAATATTACCAACTTCAAATTAATTTTTAAAAAAACAAGGAATTGATAAGAATTGGGAAGAAAGAAGACACACCAATATGCCTCCTTTTTGCAACCACATTCTGCAATAACCTATACTGAAAATAAACAAGTTCCCCTTCCAATTCATCTTGTGGAGAAAGTTCCGAAAGTTCCATTTCTTTACTTCTAACCAATTGCTCTTTCTTTACTGCGTCAGACTTTGATATTTCACTGCAAGTTAAATTCTGATTTTGGCTATTTGAGCAGCCACTAGCCCCGAAGGATTCAACCAAACCCGAATTTCTCTTGTCACTTGAACCTGCTGAGAGGAATTTGTTAGACCATTTCAACGGGATATTAAAGAAAACAACCAAGGAGCCCTTTGGAATGAGGACATTCTAATTTTCTAAACACATAGAAACCTATTTATTTTATATTTAGGTATAAATAATACCACATCCCAACATTCGTTTTGACATGCTTTTGAGAATTGAAAATTTTCAACTATCATATTCCCAAATATTATACAAAACAGGAAATTAGAACAGCCATACAAAACACCTATTAAAAGAATATTTAAATTTATCTCACATATAACATCCTCCAAAGGCACCCCAATCTGCAGCAATTTCTTGTTGATGAATGGATGAATGTAACTAGAGACTGCACCCTTTCTGCATTTCAAATAAATTAAAATTGGCTTTAAAGAAGAATACCAACCTATGTAAGTCATCACATCGAAGGACTTCTACAAACACATAATAAGAGACAAAAAGTAGTACAGGCTGCATAAAACCAAAATATCCACTTTGAAAAGCTCACACGAAACCAGAATCAGATGGTTCTGAAGCAGAATGAACAAGACAGTGTTGATAAGAAAGAATAGAAGGATTTCGCAAACAAATACTACACTTGTCCTCTAAAACGTACCCAGATAAGCAGGATTTGTTAGGTTTATCAGCATTCCCTGCAAAAATGAATATACATACTTTAAAAAACACAGTACAGCAAGAGCAAAAACATATTCACAGTAACTCAATATAGGAATACTCAGAAGAGACTAAGACACATACAGTTAAAAGCAAACCAAAATCTTTAAAAACAATGTTTTCATCATACAAAATCATCATCTTTCTCTTGAAGAAATAGAATGGAAGGGGGAAGGGATTTTAGAAAGAAATTACCAAATACTAGTAAGAAGAAACTGACGAACTCTGAAGAGGGCAGTTATTAAATGAAGCCATACCTTGAACTTCATGAAAAATATCCTCAGACTTGGGCAAGTTCTGCATTAAAAATAAATAAAGTTAAAACAATGATATTTTTTCCCATTTTTGTTTCTGTGGAGCAGATGGAAAAGGGAAGCCCTAAAATTTTAATGTAAAGATTAATGACAATTTTTTTATGAATTTGCCGAAATGTTTAAACAAGTATATTCTTTACTCTTTCATCAACAAGATTATAGAGGTAAAAACATCCCCATTCATCAAGTTTATCCAAGAAAAACATCAAGAAAGTCTTATTAAGGAGCATATTTTGTCATATTCATACTCATAGTCCAAGATGCTAAAGAAGCCCAAAAATATTGAAAACGTGAAGCTCAAACCCACACAATTCTACTTTACAATGAAATTCTCATACAATGTCACAAATATAGAGTACTTCAATAGTCAGGTAAAACACACTGAGATATCTCAAGGCAGCAGCAGTACCAGCAGAAAAACAACAAAATGAACTCCATAGAATTTAGACTTAGTCTAACTCAACCTCATAAAACTAGCTTGTAAAGTGAGAATTGTTCAAGCCTTGAAGAACCCCCAAAGAGGAAATGACTACAGCAGGCTAGGAGTGACAAAAATTAGGGTGGCAACACTAATCAACTTCCAAACAACTGAGCCATGCCACTAGAGAAGGTGTAAAAAATGAATGAAAGAAAGAAGCAGCTCACTGTGAAATTGTAAAGAACTATACTTTGTATTTAAAGAATCCTTGAAAAAATGTTAACAATTTTCTGGGAGAGGGGGTAACAAAGATCACAAGGGAAGAAAGAAAGGCAACAAAAATGGTCATGTGGTTCAAGATTGACAAAGAAACAAATGGTGAAAAACAAATAACATGGATAATGTTAAGTCATTAAATGAGATTTCAAACTTATGGGACCAGGTAAAACATTAGCTATCTAATACCAAATCCCAAACAAAATTTAAGATGTTACTCTTAAAGTATTGAATTGAATCATTCAGAATAATGTATTGCAATAATATTTAATTAATCAGAAACGAAGCAAAATAAATTCTAAAAGTGAAATTACCATTTCAGTTGCATCGGGGATGGATGCTTCATTAGAAGTTGTTGGATTCTCACAGTTGGACTGACCTACTCTGCACATGTGCACTGGCATCCCATTCTCACTTGTAACCCCCTCAGATGGACATATCACTTTATTATCCTTCAAAATTCTAATGTTATTGGTTGTTCTCCTCCTTGGTGGAACTGACTTAACAGCAACAGGATCCAGCAAACCTGAGTCTGATATTGGTAAAATATCAGAGCCATCTGGGGCTCCACTATCAATTTTGGATGCATTGGCTGGTTTGAATTTGACCTTTAAACCCTTCTGAAATGCACTGGTATATACATGGCCTTTTAGCCAATTCACTATTTTGTGTCGGACATCAGGGGCCATATAAGCTTCCTGCAAGGAAAAGATTGTCACATAAAACTAAGAAACAAATATTATACTAAGAATAATAATTTTCCACAAAGAAAACATGACAAATTCCAAACATTACATTTGTATTTGCAGTTAATGTATCTGGTGAAATGCCAATCTCCAATGCTACGTCTTTTACGTTAACTTTTCCTCGATCAATCAACTACCAAAGAGTGAATGTCAATTTAAAACAAAAAATGGAATAAGATTAATTGTTTCCAAAATTATAGCTTCATCTAAAACAAATACATGTATGGATGTACTTAAATGCAGCATACCTTCTTCAAAACTAGAGCAAAACTGAGAGAATCAGAAGCATCAACATTCTCATTCCCTCTCCCTACCACTTCTACATTTTGTTGGGGCAGAGCACCACATCCCAACATGTGAGCACTTAACGAGCAATCAGGTAATCCTCCATCTGGTGGTTCGTCATTATCGTTCAATTTGTCTGGATTACTGTCAGAGACTAATCCTCCATTCCTGCAATCTCGCAAGTTGTGTTCACCACTCACTGGCAATGTCACTGGAAGGTCATTGGCTTCAGAAAATTCATTTCTAACCTCAATAAAGCCTTCCTGTGGCAAGATGCTTCTACTCTCGGGTAGATCTGAGTGTTTCAAGCAAAAAGCCCGCAACTCAACCTGACAAAGCATGACACATAAGTAGCACTACAGTTTAGACATTTGCCACCAAAAAACAGGAACTGTTGGCAACTTAGGAATTGCTCCGAAATTGATATTCAGCATTTTGTTTATTTTTTAATTTCTTATTGGAAAGGGGAACAGGGACATTATACATAAAAATACAGATTACTCACATTATCATTACCATACTTTGCCCAAACTTCCATCCTATGCCTAGCTTCCCTTGCACATAAAGGGTGGAAAGAAGTTCTGCAGCTTCCTGAAAATACCACAAAGAATAAATGACTCGCAAGTTGCAAGAATTTCAGGAGAATAAGATAGCTAAGAATACAACTTACAAACAACTCAAAAGATCAAAAGAAGAACGTCAATTGAAATATTTACTATTTAGAAACGGTAGCTGCAATGTGTCAAATAAACGGTACCAGAAAACCATAAGCAAGCATACACTTAAAAACAACAAAAAAAAACTTTATCCCACTAAAAGGGGGTTTGTTTAACGTTATCTTCTTTCATTCCCAGGAACATATAGGATTAGAATAAATGTTCTCACGTTTGTTAGGAGTTTATGAAAATATATCCCAGAAAACTATTTATTCCTACAAAAGTTACACTCCCACATTTTAACTGGTTTCCGCTCCCATGACAAGGGAGTGAGTATCTCATATTCCCATGGGAATGGAAGTTATTTTCTATAATAATAACCCACCCCCACAACATTCTTCTACCTTTTTCATTTTTTTTTATTTTTTTTTAATTAATAAAAATCATTTTCTCTCTAAAATTATTAACTCCAACCAAACATGTCTATAAAAATAATAATCTTGGTATAATAGTCGTAGGAATATGATTCCTGAGAATAAAAAGTTTTACCATAAAAAAAACACCCCCTAAGTAATAGCATGATACAATTAGGCTGACGGAATTATAGGCCACATGCTCAAAGATATTACTTACCATGGGATTAGGGATGGAAATAGGGCTTATATATTGCCCTATGTAGGCTCAAGCTAGTCTAGACTCTTTTACAAAAGAGATCAGGCCTAGGCTTTTATAAAAGCTATGTATTTGGTTAAAAAGGTCAAGCATTAGGCTATTAAAAAATCCTTTTACACCTAACAAGCTATGTATATATATAAAAAAAAACCTTTTGTTAGCATTATAATTATTATATTAAAATTTATATAAATCAAATATTTATTTACCTTTCTTAATTACTAAGCATATAGACCCACATAAAATATCAAACTTGAAAGATTATTAATAGATAAATTTTATTTTGTTTAAGGTCAAAATAGGTTTTTAATAAGTAAATTAAAGTTATAATATATATACATACACATAATTATATATATTATATATACCTCATATATATACACACACAATACATCTATTGCATAATAATAACTAATGCAGCTGTTTAGGACAAATAATACAACTCTAGCCTTTTAAAGACTTTATAACAAAACTAACTTATAAAAAAGCACGCAAGTCAGGTCAAACATTCACAAAGATCAGACTAGAGCTTTTAAAAAAGCCTTAAATACAGATAAATAGGTTAGGGGCTCAAACTTTTTTTTGTAATGAAGGTCAAGCCTGATCTGGTCTGCCTTATTTCCACTCCTGGCATGAGATACCACTTAATAATTCCATTCAGTGCTCTTCTTAGTCTCCCAGTATCCCTACACTCAACTAAAAATTATGCAATCTACTTTTCACACCTATGATCCTGTAGCTGGTGTCAGACCTAGGTAAAGGAGGTCAGTTGCGTTTGGAGAAGCCCCAATTACCATTAGCAAACATATTAACGATGAGGAACGCATTTTTGTACTATACTTGTAATACTTTACTCACTCCACTATTCCAAACCTTGTTGGGGATGGTAAAAAAAATGGGGATTAAAAGATTAGGACATGCCGAATTTGTTTAATAAAACAGAAAACAGTGAAGTCATTCCATTTCTACAAGTTACTCACAAGTTCCATTGTTTTGGGTCTACTAGCCCAATCATGACATTTTCATACCCCCAGATTGAAAATCCTTCCCCTTTTATGGGCAGTTTTAGCAACCACTATAAAACTTGTCCAAATCCCAGACAGGTATCATTCATAACAACAAAAAATAATCATTAAAAGGGACAACCAATCAAGTGAAAAGCTGCATAATCCTGTTCCATGTTCAGAGAATACTGTGTTAACAATATTGAGTCCAAAATCATATATTCAAATTGCAATGATAATATAAATAAATTTATGAAACACCTATCTGCAGTAGTTGATATAATCATTTTAAAGGCCTAATTACCCAGCTTTCAAGAGCAACACTAAATGGTTTATATCGCTTAGCTTATTTTATATGATGGGTTTCCTGTCATAAAATCATTGAGACTAGTACCTAGACAAAATCAGAACTGAAAAGTCATTAAACTATTTCTCACCAAAAAATACCAAGATGATCAATGTTCCGTCTAGTCATAGAATGACAAACTGAAGAATAAACAGGATGATAAAAAATTTGACCATGATAAAGATTTATCTTTCAAACAGGAAAAATCCAATTATCTTATTGACTATTTGTAGAGCAGATGCACTACAATGGTGGCATCATTGCAGCCAAGGCAGAGTGGGGTGACATATTTTTCACCAACCACCATAGGCAATTTGTGAAGGGAGGCCCGCTATGGCGGCACCATAGACTGCAACGGATTGTATATATGGCCAAATTTTGCCCTTGCCCTATTGGGAACACTGCCTCAAATTCAGTAATGCCAACCTCCAACCTTCCTAAAAGAGGAAAGATGATTGTCTGACCCAAGGTCCATTACCAACAAGAATATGGAAAGAGGAAACAGATACTTAAATGATATGGCAAAAGAGTTCTTGTATCTCAGACAGAAAAGTCAATGGAATATCAACAGCAGCAAAGTTTAACACACACATGCCCCAAATTTGAATTCAAGTTAAGCATCCTGGGGAGTTAAAAAGAGAAACACCAGAAGATGTTTATAATCTGAAGGTTACCATTATACATTGGTAACATGTTCACATTTCAGTGTCTTCATTTTCTCCCAAAATTATATTGAAGGGGAAAAGAGACAGAAAATTGTGCAAAATATAAATGAAGAGGAGAAAGGTCCTATTTCAATGAAACTCACATTAATCACTAACAGTTTCTAGAGCAATGAAAAAATTAACCAACACAAGTAATTTCAAAATCTAGCTTAGCATATTTCAATCACAGAATAGGCATTATTAACAAGTCAATTGTCCAAGACACTATGCAATATTCAAAAAACAAAGATTAGGTTAAATTGAATGTATACTATGGAAAGAAGATCACCTTGCAACCTAAATCCACAATTCTCCAGGGACATTTTATAACAAAATACCATGACAAGATGCACTAGAATTAGAAACATAAAAGTCTGTTTTCAGAGAAGACAAAGAACATAGTAAATTGCCAAAACACTTGTGCACTTGAAGAAGGCATGTCATATAATACAACTCTAATGTTGAACGTAAGTACCAAAACTATTTTAAAAATAACCACTCAAATCATACACAATCATTAATGCCCATCAATTTTAATCATCATTTTGCAACCGAAAAATTAGAGCTCTTTAATCAATATGATGTTTTGAGAATATATTTGCGGATGCAGGTACTCAATGAACAGCACAATTTGTGTTGTGATCTGAACCACGATAATTAAGTTAAGAAATTTTCACATTGAGAAGAAGAGTAAATTGAGCTCAACTTTACTACACCTAATTTAATATACAAATCATCTTAGCAGAAAGTAACCCAGACATCCTGCACACAGACCAAAAGGCAATAGACATACAAAATTTGTGACCTTAAGAAGCACTGCTATGTGAAGCCAAATCAGAAGGTCTAACAGACATGCTTTTAGCCATAGTTTGAAAACAATGCAAAACTGGCCTAAAAATTGAAAATTGCGTGATACAACAAGGAAACATACCATGGCTGCACCGAACACATGCACCACATTTTGCTTTGCAAACACTACACACTAATTTCTTCCGGGTTTCCTTGATTTCCCCCACATTCATAATAGGTTCCATCTTCATCAAATCATCTACATAAACCTCAGGCATCCACAGAGAGCAAAATAAGTGCACAAATGGGGCAGAACCAGCACCTTCCACACTGCTATTAACTGGTTTTAATGCACCACCCTTCTTTGGACAAAGAACACAAGGATTCACTGATTCATCAACATCACCCATTTGCTTGCACCAGGAGCACAGCCAAGTCTCATCTACATCATCAAGCACACCATAGCACTTACAGTGAACTGCCATTTTACAAGAAGTGCAGACAATTAACCTATTGGAGTCCCTGCCACTGTCTCCCCTTCCACAATAATGGCAAAACAGTCGACCCTCATCACAAGGACAAGTCATTATAACTTTCTCCAAACCAGCTTCAACACCCAAAAGCCTCCTTTTCTTAGAGGGGCGCTCAGAAGTCAAAGAAAGTTTATTCCTACAACCTAAAAACCACTCTAAACTAATAGCAGGATCAGAAATGTCTTGATTCTTGTCATCCTGAGGATAAGCTTGTTCATCAGCAGCTTCGTCAATTGCCCCAATTACCAACAATTCATCTTCATTTTCCACAGCTTCATCAACCTTCTTTGCATCCTCACTACCCACTAAGTCACCCTTCTTTTCATCCTCACTACTGACTCCTCCATTGAATCTTGGAACAGGTTCCATTTCATTCTTTATATAACTAGTAACTGCATTGTAACTTGGAGCATTTCCCAATTCCTGAGAAGCTAAACTAGTTGCACGAGAGAACTCAAACAAGGTGTCAATATCAGCCAAGGTTAAGTCCCTAAAGTACTCCTCAGTCTCAATCCAAATGTTAGAATCATCAGGCTTCTTCTGGTTAGCCCTAGCAGAAGATTTTCTCTTATGTCCACCAGAATGGGACTTCTTAGGACGTCTCCTGTTATCAGTCTGTCGGTTCAGCAGGCCAGCCAACCCACTGGGCAGAGTAAGCACAGCAGAAGTCGAAGTTTCTTCAGCAACATCAAATGGGGAACGCTCAGCGAGCGCTTTCCTAGCCTGGGACAAGTAATCAATTGTACGTACAGCAGAGTCAGGAGTAATTTCCGTCACAAAGTCAGACCCATAGGGCCTCCCCATGGCGGCGGCATCCCCTCCCTCCGCCATGTCCTTCAACGGGTGACATCGGTCTCCGGTCATCGCCGGCAACAACAAGGTACACAGGAAGCAGAGCATTCCATCATATAAATCCAAACCCTAGCTTAACAAATTGCAGATATAATCCTATCGCTTAGCCTAGTGAAGATTCAGTGACAAACCCTATCGTACCTGGTTCGATTTCGGAGCGAATGAACGAACACACAAAGGAATAAGAGGATAAGCCCGGTTTCTAGGGTTAGGGTTCAGTTTTTTTTTATTGGGATCCGTTTTTTTAGACTTCGTTTCGTGCAGTTCTCTCCCGGGCAGGGCAAGAGTGAGGTGAGAGAATAAAAAAATTGTAAAAAAAAAATAAAAGGAAAAATTAGCGTTTTAGGTTCTGGTAGATATTTTTATGATAGGGTATTGTAGGTCACAAATTTACTCACACTTGCCACACATGATTCCCAAAAGATATACACATCTCACCCCTTACCTACTGCATCAGATACATAACAATGCCTCATGAATAACAATGAATAATATTCCCATTATAAAACCTGCAAATTTTTTAATACTTTATTTATTGTAGCAATAATTTTTTTATTCACTCCTAATAAATAAATATATTTTGAATAATATTTTAGATTTTACATATCTATAATATTAAAAGTAATTAATGAAATGTAACGACAATTTCCTTTTTTTTTGTCTTTTTAAAGAATAGACAGTCATTATCATTCTCTTTGTTAATACACATATATAATGTGTTTTTTTTATTACATATCTTATTTGTTTTTCTCTCAAATATCTTTTTTTTTTTGTCTCATGTTTTATTCTTACTTTTATTTTTTATTTTCTTTGATAATCTTGTTTAATTGAACAAAATTTAAATACTAAGACCAATTTTGATGGCTTGTATTATACAAAAAAAAAATCTTTGTTTCAAGCAGTATTCAAAACAAATAAGTTCTTCTTCCCAAGCCAAATTTTATGAAGTATTTTATTTCTAATTTTTTACCTTTACATTGAAGTTATTGGTAGAAGATAGATGAATAATGTTAAATAATGACCATGTAACAAAGTAGTAGATTAACATATGAAATTACTACTTTTCATTGTTATATGTGTTTATTCCCTTTTTTTGTTATTGAGAATAATGTTGTCAAATTATTTTACTTATTCATTAAAATTTGTAGTTTTTTCTATATATTGTTTTAAATTTTGAATACAAATCTATGATTTTCTAGTCAAATTAAAGAGATAAATGACATTTATAATATATATTGAATTTAACATTATAAAAATGGCAACACAAAGATTAGAAGAATTTATATCTCAATTAGTAATAATTAAAAAAATACATATTTATATTTTCTTTAATTTTATTATTATCATTGTCGTGATATATATATATATATATATATATATATATATAAAGTATAACTAGTACACCTTAGTGAAACATTGTTATATTTGAATTTATTTGAGTTTGTTTTAGTTAAAAAAAATTGTACAACCTTGTGCATACTAAATCCATTTTTTATAATTTTTAGTATTAGAATAAATCCATTGATTTCAAAAACCTTAGACTGAAATTAGGAATCACTTTAAAACAGATTTATTTTATTATAAAACAAAATCAAACCCATTGTGTGTTTTGGCTGAACATTTTCAACATGATCTCTAGATTTTGTGCATGTGAACTATTTTTTCATTGTTTTTAATACTAAAAATAATATGTTAACTATAATCTATTGGTTGATCATGAATTTTCAATTTGACATAACTTCATTAAACATATTATATATATTTAATAGAGTAATGTCATTATTTGATTATGTAGTGCCAAGAAAAATGCATGTTAACTCCATAAGTTTTGTCATGTTGCTAATTTGAGAGTGATTGTTAGGTTAACGCCAAAAATTGATTTTGATAGACAATTTTTTCATTCCCTATGCATATAGTCAAATGATCTAACCTAATTGGAAAGCCACAAGTTTATGTCATTTATATTAGTCGATTAATGTTTTTGTTGTTGAATATTGTAGGTACTCAATGCAACACTTTATAATCATTCACACTTTCATCAGATGAGTCACAAACTAATATACAAGCAACAACAATGCATTTTTGCAGGGTGTTAAACATTTTATTTGCATTGGATTTAACTTCAATGTGAAGTAATTAAGTAGTTACTATGGTGGATATGAACCTTTATAATTATGATAAAGACGTTCATTCGCATAACATTCCACGAATATGTACAAAAAGTTTTAAAAATATAATCATCAGGCAATCAATTATGATCTTGCTCATGATTTTGATGTACCTTTCTTATTTGTTGTCATTGTTAGTGTTTTTAATTTCATGTTGATGTTCAAGTATTAACTTGATGACTTAAGTCAAGGTTTTCAAAATCTACTGCATTGATAAAGTTATAAGAAAATGTCAAAATGAAATAATATTACAAATAATTGGGAGGGAGATATGTAAAATGGTTGATGATTGATTGTGTGTCATATTCGTCAATTGCAGTGAGTATGTTTAGGTTAGAAGATTATGAGTATGCACCTGAAGAAGAAACCTTAGTTTTTTTTTTTAAGAATTACCCACAAATATTGAATGTCATTTTGGTTCATCTCTTGACAACAAGCAAACAACTATAACATTTAAATTGAATCAAATGACACAATTGTAACATTTATTTGCTAAACGACACTTTTTCTCAAGGTTTTATTTGTTTTGTTTGTGCACAATAATATTTTTTCACATCCAATGTTCACTTTCTTTTCTAGAAGCTTCAACATTTACCTTCATTCTCATCTTGATGTCTCATTTGTCACTAACTTATCTTTCTCACTTAATGTTCAAACTATATATTTTTCTTATTTTTTATACTATTTATTAATTGAATGTGTAGTCAATTTTGCGTGAGTATTTTCTTAAGTGGATACTACCTTCATTTTTCAAATAAAATTTTGGAACTTTACAAGAAATACAATATAAAACTTATTTAATGCATGATATTGTAGAAGTTTGTTAAGATAAACATTTGGTGCATGTAGTTGACACAAGAGACAAAGGAAGTTTAGATAGCATATACTAAGCCACATGCTTATAAGGGTAATGCACTTACGAATGCTGACATACACAAACATATTATCTTGACAAATTCTTATCCACCTTCAACCAAACTCACCAATGAAACAATTAAAATTATTAAAAATTTGCATCAATCTTATTGTGACATGCTTCACTTGTGACTATAGATCATATGTGCATATTCCTTTAACCTACAACACTTTTTCTTTAGACTATACATCGTCAAGTAAACAAAACACCATGGTTATTAATTTGATTACGATTAAAAGTATCACAAATTTGTTATGCTTATCATGATGTTTTTGAAAAGTTCGGTGTGTCAAACACCACACTTATTGTGTACGAAACTGGTTATATAAGAAAAAACAACGTTCACTCTCTTACAACATGTGAGGTGAGGAAAGAGACACTAAAAATGTTAGACCAAAGTTTGATTTATTTATTAAAATGTCCAATAAATTTCTTTTAAGTAAGAGGAGTTCAAAACAACTTTGACATCCAAATTAGCAACCGGTATGTATATTATTCTACTTAAGTTTGACTTTACTCTATTAAATGCAATCTAATTTGTTAGTTTTAATGTTTCCTTTGTTTAAATTTATATAAATAAGATATTGTATCTTAATTTAATTTATTTTTTTGTAAGATAACATTTCTTTTTCAATTCCATATTTATAAAAAATTATTGAAGTAAATTTTATTTAAGAAAATAAATGACTTTATTTAAGAAAATAATTTCAATTTAAATTTGTTTATAAATAATGTAAGATAAAACGTGACCAAACAAATTTTACTTGTTAGTTTGCCATATCTTATGCTTTTTAAGATAATTTTTAAAGAACATTTATTATCTCTTGAAAAGTGATAAAACTATCGATTTTACTTTAAAAAAAACATTTTTTTAATATGTTTTAATGAGATATTAAAAAAACTTTATATATATATATATATATATATATATATATATATATATATCAAACACATTTTTTACATAGTAGGTTAAACCTAGGTTTGTATAAATGCTTATTAGGTTAACAAGGTCATGTCTTAGAAAACATGAATAGTCTTTTGAGCACTTCTTAATTATGTAAATATAAATAATAAATTTTACTAGTATTATTATCATGTTAAATTTGTTATAATATATTAAAATTATGTATTTATTTTGTTTTTCTTAATTACTAAATATATTGACTTATATTTAAGGTTAAACATATAAGTTTATTAAAAAGCAAATTTATACCCTCTAAAGGACTTGATAGAAAAATAAAAAAATAAAATAGTTTAGACCTAAATTATATTTCATTAAAGAAATATTAAACTCTAAGTATACTAAAATCTGATTGGAGTGGCCTATTTCACCTTGATGATAATTTAATTTGACATTTTCGGCAAGTTGATGAATTTACAAAATTTTGAAGTAAGACTATTCATTTTGGATTTTGGATATTAGAGTAATTAATAAGAGTAAATGATGATGTTTATAATTTTTTTAATAAACTTGAATTTGTAAAGTTTTTATGGAAGAGATTGTACTCAAAATTCGTTCTTATTTTGTTTTTTTGTTTCTTTTTTATCTGTCAACTTCTTCTTTTAGTCATTCGTGTTTCTTAAATTACCTTCCGGTCTCTCCATTTGAAGTGGGGTACTTGCAAGAATTCTCCAAAACTTAAGTCAATATTTGTATTAATCACTTATCAGAAAAACTAAACTACTGAACTAACGTTATCTATTTATACTACTTGTTAATTGGTATTTGACTCTGTCACATCATATTAATCATTCTGCTTATATTTTATTAATTGATTTTTAACACTTAATTAACTTTATTTATTTTTCATACGGATCTCTTATTAAAAACTACTGACCATATATGTTTTTTCACGTGATATTTTTACTAATATTTTTCTTGTTTTTTATTTCTCTGGACACGTGACTAGTTAAATTTTTTTAAAGACAACCCCTTTTATATACTTCTTTGAGTTAGTGTATTTGAAATATTTATTTTTAACAACTATGAATTTTATATGTTTAATTTTTATAACTCTTCTTACTTTATGTGTGTTATTGAGTTTGACAGTTTTCTAGAAAGACTTGGATGATGAATTATTGGAAAAGAAGATTGTATTATAGTCTCAAAAAACTACTAGTTTATTGTATTGCATGTTTTATATGCCAAAAAACAATAATTATAAAAACGTTCCACCAATCAGTTAGGGAGAGCAATTTCATAATTATTGTTTTGAATGTTAACACTTCTTATGGTAAAAACACATCAAACTTTTAAATGAGAAAATGTTAAATAATCGGTTTTTTCCCCACAGTGTGCTTTTTTTTTTTTTTTACCAAAATAGAATTCGTTTCAAAAAAATTACAAAAATGGGGCAAGTCGTGCCAACTTGGCACGACTTCATATGCAGAAGTCGTGTCAAATTGACACGATTTTGATACGTCAACCTGAATCTACCACATCAACCTGAAGTCGTGCCAATTTGGCACGACTTTGTCCACGTCATTTTTTTTTAATATTGAGTAGTGAGTTATGTAATATTAAAAATTAATTTGATACATAATTTTTCAAGGGTGTTAGTTTTAAGCAATCAAAAAATTAGATAATCGTATATGGATCATGATTGACGGTAATGTAATATATTTATTTGAGAAGTGTTATTGTATTTGAAAAATAAATAAATAATTATTTTTGTGGATGACTTAATTCCAAATAAGCTAAAAAGATGTTAACATTATAGAATTGAATGTCACAATAAAAGCAATTGTCTGCACAAACAAGTTTAATAATAAAATTCAATTCCAAGTTTGATTATTAATTTTTTAATTTTCTTTACCTATGTATTTATTCCTTCGTAAAAAATTTATTTATCAATTTAATTTCAAATATTACATAACTTATAATTCTAATTATAATTAAATAATTATAATATATATTTATTTTAAAAAAGATTTAAAAAAATATGATGTGGACAAAACACGACTTCAGGTTGACGTGTCAATTTGGCACGACTTCCACATATAAAGTCGTGTCAAGTTGACACGAATTATCCCATTTTTATAATTTTTTTAAACAAGATCCCATTTTGGTAAAAAAAATAAAAATAACCCCGATGAAAAAAGAACCTAAATATTCACGCCAAAAATATTGGCTAGACATTAACTGTTTAGACGTAAAAGTTGATTGAAATAAGTTAACCTCGATAAAGATATTTTGAAAATATTATTTAAAAAATTCAAAACTTATTACATTGACACAGTAAAAATTAAAACATTCATTAAACAACTAAATAAATTAATATTTTAATTATATATCTTTTTAATTTATTATATTATTACAAATAGTTGTCAAATAAAAACGTTTTACTGTTTGCTTTTTAAAAAAAATCTTTATTGTTCTCATAAATGATGTCATCTCTCTATCAATAACATATATTTATAAAAAAATGTGACAAAAATTTTAAAAAATATATTTTGACTCATTTTAATATACTCGCTTAACAAAATATAAAAGAGAGAAACAATAAGCAGTTCTATTACTTGGACATTGGCTATTGGTGGAGGTAGTTGGAAAAAATCAAACCCTTCTTCTAGTTCACTATTTCATTTAAAATACCTTTTTCTTCTATGGCTTATTTTTCGATTGTTTTAGTAAAGGGTAAAATGGTCGAGAGGGGATATGTAAAGTGAGAGTAGTAACACTTATCTTTTGTTTTATGGAGTGATTTAAAATATTTGAAAGGGAGATTAGAAGAAAATGAGATTGTTTGAATTAAAATAAATATAATAAAAAATTAGAATTTTTTTTTTAAATAATGTAATGAGTGTGATTAAAATTGTATTATTTTTAATTAATAAAAATGTAAATTTATAAATTTGATCTTATATTTTAAAATTGTTGAAAAACTGATTTGATTTGATTTATTTGTGGGTTATAATTATTTAATTCAAAAATATTTTTGTTGAAAAAAAAAGTCAAACATCAATTATATTTAGAAAATCATCAATTTTGAAAAAAAATAGTTCAAAATTGATTACTTATGTTAAAACAATTATCAATAAAAAATAATTTAAAATCGATACTTAAAACATCATTCTCCAAGTAAAAATGATACAACATCAAATTTGTCACTCAAAACATCAATTATCAACTGAAAACAAGACAAAAAAACAATTATGATAAATGCTTTTACGGTATAATGGATAGAAACAGGTATTATCTTGGCAAGTTAATTTTTTCTACGGTGAAACGATAAAACCAAACATAAGCGTGGAAAAGAGAGAAAACGAAAACTTCTGCCACAAGATTTAACTAATGTAATTCAGAAGTGAAAATCGTTATTTTGACAAATGAGAAAAATAACATAAAAAAAATAATAGTAAGATGTTAATAAAAAAGGGTGTTGAAATCTTCAGAAAATAGTGGTGGTAATATTTTTAATAAAAAAATTAGTTATATCTACCGAGTCGTTGTGGTAATAATATTTGAAAATAAAATGTTATGGGCCGAAAAGGAAGTTAAAGAATGAAAAATAGAATTAGAAGATTAAAGTGGAAACTTAATTTCCATGTCATGGCAGGGTGGTTGATGTGGCACCGCGTTTTGTTTCCAGTTCAACGACGTTTACTGGTCTTGTGGGTGCAGTCTTTCTTCACTTTCTCTTTCTCTTCCTTCTTGATCAATTCCCCACTCCTCTCTGGTCAGCTCCGTTTACTTTCTCCATCATCTCATGCTTTTCATTTCTAACCTCACACCGATCCATAAAAAACTACGAATCTCCCTCTTCAATTTCACCCTTCACTTTCACACCTGCTTCAACGAATTCATCAAGCCATTCGCGACGTCGTTTTAGATGGATTCAGATGCATCACCTATCTCGGATTTTTGAGCACCGCAACCGCACCAAGGCCATGGATCGCAAGAACCCGCGGAGGAAGCCCAAGCTCGAGCGCCGCAACGCCCTCAGGTACTCCGAATACGACGCTGGATCGTCTACCTCCGACGAAACACTCTACACGCGCTCCATGGAGTTCTACGACCGCACCAGCTTCCGAATCGAGGGAGTCGAGGGCGAGTTCGATCGAATTTGCAGGAGTTTGGGCCTCTCCGGCCCGGAAGACTTCGCTATTCCCGCTGCGGCCTGGGAAGCCATGAAGTTTCGTTCCTCTTCGGATATTCTCCCGAGACTGCAGCTCGAGAACCTCGATATTCTCAAGGAAGAGGAAGAGGAAGAGGATGAGGAAGAAGAAGTGCCGAAGGTAAACAAGGAGAGAATAGTAAAACCACCAGAGGATGGTGAATTGAGTGAAAAATTCGAAGATGGGGTTAGGGTTTTGGAGGCAGATGAGTCGAGCACTGGTATTAAGGGGGTTCGTCCGCCGATGCTGAATCCGCCGCCGGGGATTAGGGTTAAAATGGTGGATGATGGCTCGTGTTCCACGTGGGACCTTTTGAGGGATTTGGCTCCGATGGGTGAAGGGTTACCGTTGAATCTCTCCGAGCATGTGAGGGAAGTAGAGAATGTTGCTCCGCTTGGGGAAGTAGAGAGGAAGGTAGCGGAGAAGGAAGAAGGGGAAGTGGGTAGAGCGAGCCCAAAGAGGAAAGAGGAAGAGAATGCGGATAATGCAGCGAGGATTGCGGAGATCGTGGCTGGGCTTTCGGAATCGTGTTCGTTTTCCACGTCGAACGAAGATGATTCTTCTAGTAGTACCACGGATCATACCTCCAACAATATTTCTCCGCAAGGAAGAATCAAGCGAATTATTACCGCCGGAAGCTGGCAGAAGGGTGAGTTTCTTGGGGGTGGCTCGTTTGGCACCGTTTATGAAGGAATTTCTTAGTAAGTGCATTCTGTTCACCCTTCACTTTTCATTCTCCCTTCCGATTCATCATCTATTCTCTTCCTTTTTTTATTATTCATAAATTTAAAATACTATTATTATTATATGGGATTTGGACTTGGGAGTTCATGCACAATTACATACTTGCATTATATATATATATATATATATAAATATATTCAACAATCCACATGGATATACAATTAATTTCTTTTTCTCTCCTTCAGCCATTATATTCTATCGGGCATTAGAAAAATTGGTCTACTTTAGCACGTGGGGTGTTGTTGCTTCCCCCTCCCTCCCTTTCCTATTCTGGCTGTGAATCTTTGTTGTGATGTTTTCCTTTAGTGGCGGTTGGTAGAAAAGGTTTTTAAAACTATTAAAATTCTATTACGTTAGATACAATTTTGGAGAATTCCAATTTAAATTTTTGAATGAGAGGTGGATAGGATTCGGGACGGGGTTAATGCGTTGGTCAGTTTGTAGTTTATGATTGGGATGGAAAGTTAGTTCTAGAATGTTGCTGTGTGGGTTTGAATGCGAAAATAAAATAGGTAAGACTGTGCTGTTGACCTATTGGCTGAATATTTTCTGTCAAATTAAAAGTGGATGAAAGTAATATACTTGCTTCTACATTCCTCACATTACTTTCTCAAATGTTTGAAAAATAAAGAGTAGGTAATGGTTATCTTGAGTTGAATTAGAAAGAGCAAAACTTAGCTGTTCTATGGATACTGATACTTTTTTATGGTGTTCCAATGATAACATACACGAGTAATGATTATTACACAAATTATTTTTATTGATAAACACTTGTGTCTATTAAGTTTCGAACCAGCTCATTGAATCTGGCAGGTTGATGTACATTGAACTAACTGATGCAGAAATTGCCAGTTTGTGTCCTGGAGCGAAACTTTCTTTTTGGATGGGGAGGTGGAAAATATTTTGCAGTATATCTGATAATATTATCAAATATTTAATTTCTTCTCCTCTTTGAACAGAATAGGAGCACAAGGGCATCTCTCCAAATTCAATTGCTTCTCTTTATTTAGAAGACGAGCTAAAATATTTTTTTCCCCATCTCATCCAATGTGTCTGCCATGTTTACTAAATTTCCTAAATTCTTCTATAGCCTGTTTGGATCAAGGCGTGGAAGGAAAGTTGGAAAAACTGAAAGCATAATATTTAAAAGCGCAAAAAAACAATGTTTGTTTATCCGTTAAAAACATTATTGGGGTGAAGAGATTTGCGAAAAGAAAGTTTAATCATATATTATTTTTTATAAAAATTATATTTTAATATATTAATATATATTTACCATTTATAATTTATAATTTCTTATTAATTATTAATATTTATTTTTATATTATAATAAAATAAATAATGAAAATAATAAATAAAAATTAATTTTATTTTTAATTACTAACATGTATTTTTATTAATATTTAATATTAATTTTTAATTTAAATTTAGTTTAATTCTAATTTATATTTCTAAATTCTTTTATATTAAATCATTTCATTTTTTTTTAAAATTTATTATATCTATCAAATCACTCACAAACTTTTATAAAAAAAAATTTCTCTTTCTTTTTTATTTACCTTAATCCAAACAACTTCACTTTCTTCGCACTTTTTCTTCAAATCATCTCAAATCTATTCTCTAATCCAAACAAATCATTAGTGGTTTTGTTAACCATAGACCTTGAATTAGGCAAATTCTACATTTGATGTCTTAACCATTACCTGAAAGACATACTTAACAAAACTGTGCCCGCAAGTAGGTTTTCTTAATATACTTTGTTGTTAGCCTTTTTCTGATAAGTGATAATGAGAATTTCTGAAATTAAATTCTGCAAGCTTTCTGTTGTTCATCCCGATTAGGAAATGACTTTGAGCTTCTTAGCCTGTTCATTTCGACACTATGTGAAATTGATGCTGTGATACAGATGGCTTCTAGTTGAATAAACAATTTAAACATATTTAAAATCTTAGTTAAAGAGAACTGTTGGAGATCCCACATCGACTAGAGATTAGAGCCTTTTATTGTATATAAGTGGGTACAAACCTCAACCCTATGAGCCGGTTTTATGAGGTTGAGTTAGGCTTAAAGTCCACTTATTAGTAAGAGCCGTAGAAAAAATAAAAATTAATGAAGTAAGTGAGCTAGATTTTGCAGGGGCAAGGATATTTGAATTGCTGTTTAATGCCAGATTTTTGTCAAATCTAAAAACATCTCAAAAGATAATTTCTAATTTAGCATATTCCTATCAAATTGCTGCTTCTTTTTTTTTATTTTATTTTTCTGTATAAACTTGGAAGCCAAGCTTTACAATGATTTAAAAATTTATTTTATGTTATGCAAGTGATATCTACTAACATGTTATGTATACTTTCTGAATCACTGTAGTGACGGCTTCTTTTTTGCTGTAAAAGAAGTTTCATTGCTTGATCAGGGGACTCAGGGGAAGCAAAGTGTATATCAACTGGAGCAGGTGACGGGCTCACAGTTTTTTGCTTTATAAATTATTTTTTACATACTTTTCCAATGATGAAATACTTCAATGAAAAATAAAAAAGAAGTTTTATCAAATTATACTATATTGTGCAATATCCCATTAGATAATTTGAGATGTTACTGTTCTTCATGCTTTTCCCACTATGTTTATTTTCTCAGATTTGTCTTTTTCTTCTGTCTCAGGAAATAGCACTTTTGAGTCAATTTGAGCATGACAATATTGTTCAATACTATGGCACAGAAATGGTACTTTCTTCTTCTGATTTCCTTTTCTTTTTTACGTTCATTTGACATTTTCTTGTTGTTTATGGACGAGTGTATGCTGTCTTGTCTCGTTTTCTTCTTTTATGTTCAATTTCATATCTTCTTGTTTACTGTTAATATTAAATCTGTTTGGAAGTTGCCATTATTACAGATTTTGTCAATGAAAACTGGTCCTATCGCATTTCAAAGAGTCAAACTTCTTACAATATTTCCAATATAAGCGGAATGTTTAGTTAAGAGTTTGGGCATGATGTCATGATAAGCCATGAAATGTAGTTTAATGTCTGTGATAAAGGATTCACAACACTGCAATTACTAATAACGTAAAAAGTGCAGACATAATTCAAAAAGATTTGTATGTTACACTTTGCTCAATGTTTGTGCAGGATGAATCAAAGCTGTATATCTTTCTTGAGCTTGTAACCAAAGGTTCACTTAGAAGCCTCTATCAAAAGTATACTCTTCGAGATTCCCAAGTATCTGCCTATACAAGACAGATTCTGCATGGTATGAAGTATCTTCATGATCGAAATGTGGTTCACAGGTGACTCCAGATTTTTTTATAATCCTGTTTCACTTTCCTTTTTATGTATATATGACTTATACTTTTCCATGGTAATCATTGTTTTGAATCATATGGTATGGTTCATTTCTCTAGAAGGATGCTGGCAAGAGTTCTATGGTTCTTGCTTTCCTTTCTTCAAAGGAACTTTCACTTTTACGTCCTGTCTTATTTTCTTCTTGTTATTTGCCGGCATTGTTTTTACTTTTTGGTCAAATTTTGCTCTATTTCATTGTTTGAAATGCGTTTTACTTATTTGTCCAAAGAAGAGATTTGAGGAGTGTTCGTACCCCACCCAAGCTACTACCTTTTGATGCTAATAGTACTATATTTGTGGATGGCCGATTAGTTTCTTCCAGTTGTTAGTTATTTCGAGCTTCAAATTGAAATGATTAAAATGGAAAATCAAGTTCTTCAGTATCAGACTAAGATCAGGTTGAATGGTTACATGCATGTGGGAAATTTCGGTTTTGGAATTTTAATGAGCAGATTTTGTCTTTGGGTTATAGCTTGGGATTCATTTGACATCCTATTTTCTGCATTCCTGTACCAGTTATGTATTGGGATGAAACGATCATTGTAAATATTTTCTAAATTATATTTCCTCGATTTAAGGGATATCAAATGTGCAAATATATTGGTGGATGCAAGTGGATCTGTCAAGCTTGCAGATTTTGGATTGGCCAAGGTATTCATTCTCTTCCATTTATGTTTCCTGGGTTTCTTTTATGTCTAGAATATTTTGATATCAGTTATTGATGTCTGAATAATGTTAAGTTTCTTATCATTTCAATTTTTCTGACTTCACTTTATGAATTGTTTTTCAGGCAACCAAATTGAATGACGTTAAATCAATGAAGGGTACAGCATTCTGGATGGCCCCTGAGGTTTGCCTTCAATCTTTACTTCATACCAGAAATACTTTATAATGGATCTTCTGCCAAATCTATTAATAGAGCGTGTACATGGCTACAAACTTCAAATTCATTTCCTTAGGAGTAACTGGTTATGTTAATAGCTAGATGCATGACTCTTACATTAGTCTCCGCTGACTCTCGTTTAGCTGTGAACTGTACACTTATTAAATGAAATTATAGTCACAGTTAAAATTGTTCGCATTCAGTGTGCCACTGGTCTAAAATCCTGAATCCAAGGAATTATTTGAACTCTATCAAAATAAATTCCATAGCAACATTAGATCATGTCACATTTTGTCAATGAGATTATTAGAGAATATGAAAAGTTGAATTTTTACGTTTTTCTTTTGCTTTGTCCCATTTTTTTACATATGGTTTGTTCAATGTAATAAACCTGGATGTAATTTTTGATAGTGGTAGTGATTATACATGTCTTGTTTCAAGAATTCATTGCCTTCTTATATATAGAAAGAAGCATCCCTTTTCTTTTGAAACCTTAATACTTTCTTAAATTTTCTCATTTTGGGTGTTTTGTCTTTCGATTTACTGATAACGTAGCTGTCTATTTCTTAATCTGAAATATGCAGGTTGTGAAAGGAAAGAACAAGGGTTATGGGCTTCCAGCTGATATGTGGAGTCTGGGATGCACTGTACTGGAGATGTTAACAGGCCAACTTCCGTACTGTGATTTGGAATGGGTACCTGTCATATTATTGCTATTTAACTCCCGTTACTATTGATAGCTCACACTAAGGATGATCATGTCACACATTATTTTGCTTTTTCTGTCTCAAGGGAGGGTTCTTCATTTCTCACAATTTACAAATATTTTTGTTTTCTGTTTCATGTGTTCGCCTTCACATTGTTTTGACTTTTCTGTTTGGTAATTATTAAACTATTCAGGCTACCACTTTTGATCCAAAGTATCAAGGTTCCTACCCTTTATTTTGTAAATAAAGTACTGATACATATACACTTAAGTAGTAAAAGAACACCCAAAAGGGACCTAATGATGTGATTTATAATATATTATTTTACTATTTAATGTTTAATAAAAGGAGAACTGGGCAAGAAAAATAGTTTTTAATGGATAATTGTGTATCTTTTCCATTAATTTATGAATTTTGTCTATGTTTGGTGTCTGGCGTTTTATGTTAGGTAATATGTTGGTTTGGGTCATTATTAATATATCTCAAATTGCATTATTGCTGGGTTTTTAATTAATCTCTTAAAACAACAGATGCAGGCATTATTTAAAATTGGAAAAGGTATTCCACCATCTATTCCTGACTCCCTTTCGAGAGATGCAACCGATTTTATCCTGAAGTGCCTTCAAGTTAATCCAAATGATCGTCCCACCGCTGCTCAACTTTTAAACCATTCATTTGTCCAAAGGCCACTTTCACAGACCTCTGGTTCTTCATTTCCTCATATTCTTGGCCGGAAGGGTTAAACCATGCCATCTTCAACTATGAAGCATTATGGAGGTAAATGCGTACTATCTCATTTTGCCACGAATTTTCTAATATGGCACCTGAATTTATGCATAAAAAAAGCTGTTTTCATACTAGTCTATCCTTATAAGAGTTCCATTCACAACTCAAAGAACATTGAATCCATTTGTGCAAATCATTGTAGTATAGGTTGAATTTATCTCACTGGCCTATTTGATTTTTCTCTTTGATGACAGTTCTGTCCTTCATTGCATGTAACATTTTCAATGTTCAGTGTGGAAGTTGCTGGGGTTCATCTAGGGTCCATGACTGCAGAAATCGTCCATTGGCTCGTGTTGTAGCATTCAGAGTTTGCTTGATTGTAACTTGTATCAATTTTTCAGCACGGCTTTGGATCTAACGCGTGACATGGCACACCAGAGAACCAAGTTATTGACTAGGCAATATCGTATCGGATAATTATGCTCAATGTGTTATCTAATTACTCTGATGATTTGTCCCTTGTAGCAAGGTGGAGGATCAACTTCCAGCTGAAGAAGCTAACCATGCCTTCCCCTCATATTACATGACAGGCGAAAAAAAACTATAGGGCTCGCTTAACTCAGGAGCAAGAATTGGAGATTCTATTTGTACATATTATTTATTTATTATTAGCATGCCATTGTGTGTGTACATCTATATTTTGTACCCTTTTTTTTGTCCAAAATTGTGGACATCTATATCACCATTTCTTTTTGCGTGGCCTCTAAATTTTTGGTTCTGTATTGGACAAACAGATGATTTACGGCATTTTCAATTCAAGACTTACTTAAGGTTAAAAGTTTCAAACATGAGACTTATAAAAAAAATCTTCATTAGAACATGTTGATGTGCCATAACATCAAGTCAAAAGAACACAAATTTATTTCTCTATCTTGAAAATAAAACTTCATAGAAAATGCATATGACAAATTATAATGAGACAATTTGAGAGGACAAAATATGCTTAGTAAGCAAATCCACCAACCTCTAGGGGTCTAATCAGAGCTTCAAAATTTTTGGTCAATCTCAGTGAACCAAGTTCACTTGACTATTTTTAGGTTAACTCAATTTTGTGTTTTCATGTAACAACAATTGGACATCAATTAAAAATATTTTGTATTTTTTTTTAATTTGAACTATAAAATTAAAAAAAATAATCCAACAAATACAAAAAAATAATACAATAATCAATTGTCTCTTCAAGATTTAAGAATAGAGTTTAATTTTAATACACTAATACTCATTCTTTACATTAATTGTTATCTAACCGAATATTAGTATGAATGATAGCTTACTGAGTTTTACTAAGTATCAGACAAGTCCTGTCAAATTTTTGATGGGTTGATTGTAGGAACTTTCATTATTACTGTAAGACTGTTTCTTCCTGCACCTCCATAGGTTCTTCTGGCACCTCCATACACAACATGAAAATACCTTTTTAACCTTCTTGTGCCACCCCCATAAAATAGCTTTCGGATTATGTAATCCATACATGCATTTAAAAGAGACTTCCGGATTATGTAATCTGGAAGCTAAAAAAGACTTCCGGATTATGTAATCCGGAAGCTAAAAAAGACTTCCAGATTACATAATTCGGAAACGCATCATGCATCTGAAAAAATACTTTTGGATTATGTAATCCGGAAGTTAATTATGAATTTTAAAAAAAAAACTTCCAGATTACGTAATCCCAAATATTACATATGGGTATTTTTGGAAATATGAAAATGTATGGAGGTGCAGGAAGAAACAGCCTTACTGTAACTATCACACCAGAACTGAAAAACAAACAGTTGTTTCTTAATGTAGTTGATGCGAAAACAACAGCACTGGTGATAGTACAAATAGTGAACAAAGGCTTTTGTGGAAAGGTTAATGGGACCAGATAAAATGGGCAAAATGTCAAAGAAGATTTCATCTTTGCAGCCCATATTTTTCTTCTGCACCTTTTAAATACGAATCCCACTTTATCACTGATTTTCGAACTATGTAATTTTAGAAGTTATTTTTAATATAAAAAATATTTTTTAGAGTGTATAATTTAGAATTTATTTTTAACTTTTAGATAAGGTAATCAAAAACTTTTTTTCTTTAAAATTGTATAATTCGAAAGTTTTATTGACTTTCATATTGTAAAATTAAAAAATTAATTTTTATCTAATAAAAACTTTCCGATTACATAATTCATAAAAAAAATTATAGATTATGTAAGTTTAGGAGTGTATTTCCAAATTGTATAAACAAAATGTTTTTTTTAATAAAAAAAATTAATCTCAAATTATACAATAAAAAAGTAAAAATAATACAATTCAAAACACTTTCTTTCTTGAGTTAGGAATGGAAATGTGGGATAGGCCATTCGGGCAATCTGATACCAAAAAGTGCTGACTATTTAATCTGTTGATCCATTTAAGTCTGTCCCGCATGATCCACAGCCCGCGCAGGTCAACAGCGGGGTTTGAGTTGACCCGCTGACCTGCATAAATAAAAAAATTATTTTTTCTTGCAAAAAGAAAATCACATTTCACTCACTCATTATTCCAGTGTGATCTTTATTTTATTTTAAATTTTTTGAATTTAATGTACTAAAAAATGTTATATTTTATTTTAATCATCTACAAGAGTTAATCTATACCTATATATACCTATATATATATACCTATATATATATATATATATATCTTATTTTATTTTAATTTTATCTTTACCTTTATATCGTATTTTATTTGTCATTTTGTGAGCAGTTGAAATTTTATATCTCAAAGAGATACTAACATTACAAAGTAAGGTTTGTTCAGGAGCATTATACAATTGCATTTTTCTCTCCCATTCATCTTCACTTTTATCCCATCAAACTTTCTATTCCGTAAGTGTTGTTTTTCAATTATAAAGTAGAAGATGAAAATGCAATGTCTGATTTTACTTTTATTTTTTATTCATTTATGCATGTCTTTGGCATTGTATGATGATAATATTGTAATTATTGTGCTCGCACAAAACACAAACAAATAAAACTATTAAAGAAAAACAAACAAATAAGAATCTTAGGGTTTTGTTCATTGAATAAAATATTGAAAAAGAAAAACGTACCCGATAAAACTGCGTCGGTGGAAGTGAAAGGGGTTAGTATATGAGAAATGAGGGATTAGGAATAAAAAGGGGAATTAGAAAGTTTCGAGAGAGGGATATACTGAATAGTAAAAAAAATCCATTGTTATTCTTCTGAGTTGAATACAAAATCTTAGTTTTCGTTTATCCCTTTCCATTTTCTCTCTTTCTCTTGAAAGAAATATATTTTATTTATTTTTATTTACGCTATGATTTTTCATCTATACTAAAATTTAAAATTTAAAATATAAATTTAAAATTCAAAATTTAAGGTTTGAAATTTAAAATTTAAAATTTATCATAATAAAATGAAATACTATTAATATAAATAAAAAATAAAAAAGTAATTGTATAAAAAAAATTATAAAATAAATCCCGATTCAAAAAAACTGTTTTATTTAAATTTTAAAAAATGTTTAATAATTATTTATTAACTGTTTTTTTAATTATTTTATTTAAATTCAAAAAAATTGATCTGAAACTACTCTATCAATTAATTTATTTGAATTCAAAAAAATTGTTATGGAACTACTCTATCAATTATTTTTTATAAATATTTTATTAAAATCTAAAAAAACTAATAACTACTTTATTAACTAAAAAAAATAATCAAAACAACTTATATCAATATTTGATTTTATTTCATAATTATGGTATTGCGTCATTTTTTATTTATTTAAAAAATTTAAACTTTTTAATTTTATTTTTTTTAAATTTTAAATTTTCAAAATTTTAAAATTCTCAAACCCTAAAACTTTTTCGAAACACTTCAAAATTTTCATATTTTTAAATTTTCAAAATTTTAAAATGTTAAAATTTTCAAAATTTCAAACCCAATTTCAAAATTTTAAATTTTCAAAATTTTTAAATTTTCAAATTTCGAAATTTTTAAATATTTTTCTCTTTAACTTCCTTCAATTTTAATTTATTTTATCTTTATATCAATATTTGATTTTGTTTCATTATTATGGGCATTGTGTCATTTCCTATTTTTTCAAAAAGTTTAAATTTTCAAAATTTAAATTTTTAAATCTTAAATTTTCAAACCCTAAAGCTTTTTTGAAACACTTTAAAATTTTCAAAATTTTTAAATTTGCAAAGTTTCAAACCCTAAACCCTTTTCAAAACACTTCAAAAATTCGAAATTTTAAATTTTCAAAAAATTTAAATTTTGAATTTTTAAAGTCTTAAATTTTCAAAGTGAAGGTTTTGTAAACCCATCAAACCTCTTTTTCATTTTCTATTTTTCATATTTCCATTTGATATACCACAATTTTCATATGTGCAAGTTTTGGTATTGTATCTGGTTTTAATGGTCAAGTGTTGATTTGTGTTGTTACCTTGGGTATACATATTTGAGTTATTTACAAATTAAAATATTTGTATATACAATATATGTACCATAAACTAGAATCAATGATCATGTTGTGTTCTAGATATTACTTGAAGATTGTAACTTTAACAACTACTTTTCTTTTTATTCTCACTATTATAATGTTTTGAAAAAAGGAATAATTTTTGACGCTACGACATAAGTTGAGTTCATGATATTCACCTACCAAATTGGTGGGAGTATTAAAGAAATAAATAATTATCAAATCATACATCATTATTGTATGCAATATTGTACGATATTGTACCAATTATATGCAAAATAATGATAGAATCACATGATTACCCATAAGAGAATAAAAACTTCTTCTTTCTTCTTATCATCTTCATACATACAATTTTCTTACAAAAAATGTTTTATTAACCTCTCATGCATGGTGATTGGGCCATGCAGATGAGTCTCCACCAGCAATTTTTTTTTTAAAAAGACTACATATAAATGTGTTGCAACAATAATTTTATTTTAATATTTTATATTTATATCATGATTCTATTATTAATAATAAAATTTAAATAAGTTAAAAAAATATAAAATTAATATTCACATAAAATAAATAATATTATTGTCTAAACTACTAAAAACCCTATAATAATTAACTATTATCATCGTGTATTGATTTAAACATTAAAATATAATAAAAAAATTGTTGTGAATTGCGCGGGTTAGAATACTTAACCGATCCCACAATTTTTTAAGTTAGTCCCCGTCCACAATGTCACATTACCTCTAAAGACCACACACTTAAATAATTTGTATAACTTAAATGTAGATTTTATTATTAAATTTTTAAAATGTCTTATAATTGTTGTTACAGTTTAGTAATTTTATCATTCTCTACTCTTATTCTGTAATATTTTAACTTAGACCAAGTGAACATGAAAGCTTGAAAAGGCTACTGTAAAAAAATATTTAAGTTATTTTTTAGAAAAATAAGTAAAAAAATACCTTCATTAGATTAGAAGTGAATTTCAAAAAGATACTTGTATCGGTAGGCACCGGACGAACGCACGTGACCGACCGACCGAATGCATAATAAATGTAAGGGCATTTATGTGACAAGCTAAGGTGGTTAAGATACACCTCCGAAGAATAAGGAATATGCGTTTAGAGAAGATATGTTCCCCGGGTATTCCGGA
>Ga0123342_1001085_pt1 | contig 45311 bp, 17 predicted proteins | sample Turbeawhitnodule_FD_89960 | JGI IMG/M metagenome (GOLD analysis project Ga0123342, IMG submission 89960) | Root nodule microbial communities of legume samples collected from Mexico - Turtle bean Mexico white nodule | ecosystem: Host-associated > Plants > Roots > Nodule | place: Mexico: Nepantla...
ATATATATATATATATATATATATATATATATATATATATATATATATATATATATATATATATAAATGATACATACAATTTTTTATAAAAATAATTAAGCTAATAATTATATATTAATGTATTTAATTAATTATATTTTTGTGTGTATTATTATTATTGTTCTAATCAAGAGATGCAATGATCTCTTTTTCTAAAACATTCAATATGTTGTCATTTTTTCTAGATCTTCCTAGTCCTATTTATAGTAAAGTACCATCTTGAGTTTATAATTCTTTTACTATAAGGTTTACACCACTAGTTCACATTATCATTTAATTCTTTAATTAATTATTATTTGACTCTAGTTACATGTATTAGGAATTCATTATATTATTCAACATATTTGTTTTAGATTATTTATTTTGACTTTATTATGATAAAATTTCTCTATATTAATGCAAGATAGATATTTCTCAACTTATTTTTTGGTGTTCATATCTTAATTTTCCTAATTAGTCTTTAGTGATAAAACTTGCTTACAAGTAAGTCGGAATCCTACCTACCACTATACAACTTTCAAGTCTTAGCAACAAGACTTGTTTAGAGTAGGGTCATAATTCTACCTATCACTATATACAAAAAATTATTGATGAACAATTTAGAATCTTTATGTATTTTGTTTTTTCTTTCTCGACTTGAATAGTGTTTTCGGTTTTGTTCATACATTGTTCCGATCTTCAAAATGAATAATATTTCATATATAATTATTTACCTTAATGATGTTACCTAGATGGACTCTGTAACATCCAACTATTTCTAACAATTAATTATTATATTTTTTTATTAAACATAATAAGCCTATGTTTCTTTTAAAAAAAATCCAAAATTAAATGCCTCAAAATAAATGTAAATGAATACAATATTATCAAATATTATGTTATTTAAAATTATTTAAATCTAAACATATCCAAAAACATATGTTGGGTGATGTCTCATTACATAAACTATCAAATCCTCACATTATTTTTTAAAATTCTCACACTTCCACCCCAATCTAAACACAATCGTTGTTAATATGTAAAAAAAAAATACAAAAAATAGTACTTTACATAATTTTGATTATAACCAATGTTACAAAATTATATAAAAAAAAATGATAGTTGAATTATATTTTAAATTTGTTCCAGTTTTTTTTCAAGTATTTACAATGTTCAGTACAAGAAAATCATGAAATAGAGACTAATTTTAGAGACAAAAAATAATTAGTTGCTATAGTGACTAAATTAGAGATCATTTTAGGGACTAAATAAATTTTGATTTCTAAATTAGTTTCAATTATTGTTAAATGGTTTCTAAATTGGTATCTAATTACTAACCAATGTTTTTGCTACCAAATTTATTTAGAATCTAAATAATTGGAATTTAGTCACTATAGCAACTAATTATTTTTTTTGTCTATAAAATTGGTTTCTATTTCATGATTTTCTTGTAGTAGTTATCAAACAATAAATTTGATTTAACACTACAAGAAAATCATGAAATAGAAACCAATCTTTAGAAACCAAAATAATTAGTTACAATAGGAACTAAAATAGAGACCATTTTAGAAACTAAAAAAAAATTGATTTCTAAATTAGTTTCTTTTATTTTCTATTATTGTTAAATAGTTTCTAAATTGGTATCTAATTAACAACTAAGGTTTTAACTACCAATTATTTAGTTTCTAAATTTGGTAGCAAAAACTTTGGTTGCTAATTGGATACCAATTTAGAAACTATTTAACAATAATAAAAAATAATAGAAATTAATTTAGAAACCAAATTTCTTTTTAGTTTCTAAAATGATCTCTAATTTAGTTACTATTGCGACTAATTATTTTGGTTTCTACAAATTGATTTCTATTTCATGATTTTCTTGTAATGTAATCAAACGATATGATAAAAAAAACTTTTTACAAAACTTAGTTTAAAAAATGTCTAATAAACCCTAAACAACTGTATTACACGAGTTAAATATTTTGTCATTTCTAAACAATATTTAAATTTTGTCAATATTATACATTATTTGAAAATTATATAAAACAATTTCTTCTTTAGATAATTTTGAAATTTGTAAAATGTTATATCAATATTTTATTTATTTCTACGATAGCAAATAATTTAATGCAAAATAAATTAATTTTCTAACATTTTATTTTTATAAATATACCTTTTTATTGGAGAGGATACTACTTGAACAAAATCAAATTTCCTTAAAAAAACTATAAAACAACTAGTTAAGTTTAATAACTCGTAAAAGAAGGACATTTTGGTACACAAAATAGAAAAACAAGAAAACCCTAACTTCTCTAGTCGCCACGTGATTCGGATAATGAAATACAAATATAAAATTGCTTACAAAAACGTGGTGACCTAGCATGTCCTAACCCATCACAATTTTCAACTATAGAAGCTTCATGTTCCACAGTATTAAACTATTCACAATTACAAAACCCCAAATCCTACTTGAGAAGTGTTTAATATAGTGCTACGTGTTTGATTTTTTAGGTCATAAAAGAAGGTTATAAGATAATCATGCTTTGTTGTGCTTCTTAATCACACTTTTGTATTTGTGATTCGTTCCTTTGGGTGTTTTCGACCTTAATTAATCATCTTTATGATTACTTTGTATGATAGTAACACGATATGCTAGCTGTTGCTTATTAGATAGTGACACACATTCTTGGCCACGTTATTTTGGGACCATGTTCTTATATTCTATATTCGGCAGAAAAGTCAAAATAAAGAGAGAAAAAAATAACCATGCTTCTTAATAAGATGCTTCCACCTTGCTTTCATTCATTGATGAAGTCTTAAATTGTTTGAACTTTGCTTAAGATTGTCATCTTTTTCTCTTTGGTGAATTCTTTGAGACTATATCATCAATGTTACGTGTGACTTCTGAAATTTCTTTTATAAGCCTCCTTTGGCATTGTATGCTTAATTAATCCTAATATTATACCATAGTTGTTTATTTGTTGAAGAGGGAATAAACTAATCTTATGATACGATGTTAGCTAAAACCAACTTTTAAAGACGTGTGACACAAATTATATTTTTTTATTTTAAAATTTTGGAGGCTAAAAATCAAATATAAATGACATATATTTAAACTAAAATTCGCACTTTTCATAAATACTACAAAAATAATTTCAAATTTTATAGAAATGATAAATAGAGAAAAAATGTATAGAACCAAAAATTAAAGCCTCTAATTTTACGACAAATAAAAAAGTATTTAATATATATATATATATATATATATATATATATATTACTTTTATAATCACTTGTTTTGATCCTTAATTATTTTTACCCTTGTTATTTTATTTTTTGGTACATAAGAGAATTGAACTATATTCTTAAATTACACATGAAACATTTAACTACTCCATTAAATAAATTTTGTTGTATTAATAATATTACTAGTATTAGTATTATTGGTACTAATAATAATATTAATAAAAATAAAAATAATATTAATAATATTAATATTGTTAATATAATATTAATAAAAATAAAAATAATATTAATAATATTAATATTGTTAATATAATATTAATAAAAATAATAATAATAACATTAATATATTATTACAATAATAATAATACTATTAATAATCATAATATTAATATGAATAATAATAATAATATTATGAATTTTTAACAAATCATTTTTATAATGTGAAATAAGTAAGGAATGTATGATTTTACTTATTACGAACCAACTAATCCATATAAGAGTGCATGATATCATATTCAACCTAAAATCTTAAGACAATGAGTTTGTTCTTATTACTCATCTCGCTCATCTTCATCCAATGTGAAACTTTTCACTCAAACTTGAATTCCTAACATTTTGAAATACAATACATCACTTAGGCATTATTTGGATCCGGGTGATTACTGTTCACCCGGATTGAAAAGCATGTGCCATATTACCCTTCACCTATTATCCCCATGTGCCATAACAGTGTCATGCAGTTGCATATATTTGTTCTGCATGAGATTCCATCTGCAAGAACAAAAATTCGTACAAGGTTCTTCAACTGTGATGTGTGATGAGTTAATAGAGTGATAAATATAGAGGGGATGATAAATATGGAAGGGGAGAGGAGGTGAGTTATGTCTTTTGAGTTGAGGGAGGACCTTAGAGGTGGTTGGAGGTGCCCGATCGTCGGAGGAGCGTGGTCGTTGGAGGTTTACAAGCGTTGGGGTGCGCGGTTGTCGGAGGTGCAAGGTGTGAGTGGGGTTCCGTTCATGGTGGTGTTCCGTTGGTGGCATTGGTGGCGGCCGCTGGACGGTTCCGCTGGTGGTGGTTGATGGACGGTTCCGCTGGTAGTCGGTGGTAGTTCCGCTGGTGGTGCTTGGTGGACGGTTGTGGTTCGTGATGGTCGTTGGTGGTTCCATCGTCGACACCGTGATTTTCTACATTTTCTACCGGTATAAATTTCATAGATAATGAATTTGGAATGTGAAGAATCGAATCTGGAGAATGAATTTATAATATTTATTTATTTGTTTTCTTTATTTATTTATTTTAATAGAAGTATGTTGTTGACCTTTGATTTTCTAAGTTGTTTGCTATTAATGAACATTAATGAAATTTTGGATGAGTTTTATTTTTATTTTGTAGTTAAAAAAAACTTATTAATATTTTTTTTTCTATTATTGAAAATACCTAGAGTTTATGTATAATATTTTTTTTAAATAAAGTAAAAAAAAACTTTATAAATATTATTTTCAATTTATAAAATAGTTATAAGTATAGAAAATATTTAAATATTTTAAAATACTTCTTTATAGATAGTCTACATATAATATTTAATTTTTTCTAAAATCAAATAAAAAACTTTATCATATTATTTTGAATTTATAAAATAATTATAAGTATACAAAATATTTAATTATTTTAAAATACTACTTTATAGATAGTATAAATATAATTATTTTTTTTTATAAAATCAAGTAAAAGAACTTTATAAATATTATTTTTAATTTATAAAATAATTATAAATATACAGAATATTTAAATATTTTAAAATACTACTTTATTTTGTTTTTTCTAAAATCAAGTAAAAGAACTTTATAAATATTATTTTGAATTTATAAAATAATTATAAGTATACAGAATATTTAAATATTTTAAAATACTACTTTATAGATAGTCTATATATAATATTTCATTTTTCTAAAATAAAGAAAAAAAATTATAAATATTATTTTGAATTTATAAAATAATTATAAGTATAAAAATATTTAAATATTTTGAAATATTACTTTATATAGATAGTATACATATAATATTTAATTTTTTCTAAAATCAAGTAAAAGAAATTTATAAATATTATTTTTAATTTATAAAATAATTATAAGTATGCAGAATATTTAAATATTTTAAAATACTACTTTATAGATAATTTACGTATAATATTTTTTTTTTTTAAAATCAATTAAAAAAACTTTATAAATATTATTTTAAATTTATAAAATAATTATAAATATACAGAATATTTAAATATTTTAAAATACTACTTCATAGATAGTCTACATATAATATTTAATTTTTCTAAAATCAAGTAAAAGAACTTTATTAATATTATTTTGAATTTGTAAAATAATTATAATGATTCCATTTTATAGAGTTTACATATAATATTTATTTATTTTTTTTAAAGTAAAAGAATTTGAGTATAAAGATAATTTTTTTATGAATTATATAATTTTATTTTTAATTTTATGTACTATTATTTCTATAAAATGTGGTTCTTTAGACTTAATAGTTAAATTTATATGATTGTCAAGGATTTGTGACAATGGATAACGATAACCATTGGTCTATGTATTTCGACAATGTCGAGATGTCTAGCAGGAATGACATGAATCCCAGTGTAATTGGTGATGATTTCACACTAATTTCACAAATACAAGAGCAAATCAATTTGTGGACACAAGTAGCAACAATGACAATCCTTTGCATGATTGGATATGGATTGAATGTGTTGTGTGTGTTAACCAAGACAAATAATGCTATATCGGAGTTTGTTCCACAAAAAGAGCGTCGTCAACAAGAATTGATGTTGTACTTGGTCCTTACTAAAAGATGTCGTGACATTATTCGCATGGGTCCGAAAGCATTTATTAATTTATGTCAACGAATCAGAGGAACGAAGATGGTTAAAGATGCATTCTGATCTACAGTTGAAGAACAAGTGGCTAAATTTTTACACATCATTGGTCATAACGTCAAGAATCGAAGTGTTTCGTTCTTCTTTCATCGGTCCGGGGAAATAGTGTCTTGTCACTTTCATAATGTTTTTAAGGCAATATTGATGTTGCATGGAGAGTTCTTAATTCAACCAGTTGGGACCGAAGTTGAACCTTATATCTTAAACAACAATCGATTTTTTCCATACTTTAAGGTATGAATATGAGAAACAATAGTTAAATATTTAATTCATGTTGTATGCAGTGCAACTTATTTATAAATATGAATTTGTTGTGTATTAGAATTGTTTAAGTGTCATAGACGACACTCACGTTCGTGTTAAAGTCCCCCGAGCTGATGCTCCTCGTTTTCGTGGAAGAAAAGACTGGCCAATGAAAAACGTATTTGTTGTTTGTGATTTTGACATGAAATTCACATATGTTCTTGTCGAGTGGGAAGAAACAACCTCTGATTCCAGGATATTGAAGGATGCATTTGTACGAGAGGATCCATTGGTCATTCCAAAAGGTTAGTTGAGTGTGTTTTCAAGTGCAATAAATATTCATTTGGTCACATGAGTTATGAGTAATAGGTGTTAATGGATGGTTGTAGGCAAATACTACCTTGGAGACACGAGTTTTATGCTCAAAGCCCAAGTTATAACTCCATATCACAGAGTTCGATACCATCTAAAAGAGTATTCCCGAAGAGGTCCACAAAATGTCATGAGTTGTTTAATCACCATCATTCCTCACTAAGAAATGTTATCAAAAGAACATTTGGTGTCCTCAAAAAGCAATTTCCAATTATCGTTAGCGGAACAAAGCCTCATTACTCAATGGACACTATAATTGATATTGTGTTTAACATGTTGTATTCTCCATAACTTTCTTCGCAGGGTGGATAATGATGACTCTTTGTTTGAAGAAGTTGACCATGACTTGATGCAAGGATATATAGACGTGTCACACTCACAAACTCGTGAGGATGACTACAAGTTCGGGTCACAAATTAGGGATACTATAGCAAATAAAATGTGGACAGGTTATTGTAATAATTAATTTTATGTCATATTCCTAAACTTAAATTTATATTGTTGTAAGAACAATTTGTTCGTTTAATGTTGACATTCAACCTTTATTAATCTCTATGTATGAAACTATTTATGTTATTGCAAAAGTTTAACCTTTTTTATTAGGTTTTATCATGGATCGCGGGAAGGGTATTGCTTCAAAGTCATCTGTAGGTGTCTGTGAACACAAAAAATTGACTACCGACATGGATTTCCGACTGTTGAATGCCATGATCGATGAGGCATCTATGGGTAACCGCATTGATGGTAGTTGGACGACGCAGGGTTACACAAACATCGTTAAATCCCTATATTAGAGTGCATTGGCAGAGATTACAAAAAATAATGTGAATAACAGGCATAGAAGACTTAAGGAGAGATGGCGTGAGATCCATGATCTATTTAGTGGATTGAGTGGTTTCGCTTAGAATACAAGCTCGAAAAATTTCGAGGTAGAGGATGAAGTGTAGGATATGTTGATTAGGAGAACAACACAAAAGTCATCAAGTCGAACTTAGTCTCATCATTTTAATGTAGATCTTAATGATCACAATATGGAGGACATCCCAGAGGAGCTAGAATTGGATGCGAATCAATGTGAAACTCCTCGCTCAACTGACCCTAATGTCAATTCATACAACCCTGACCCTAATCTGACACCCTCATCGGTGTCACCTCAGCCATCTCAGCCATCAGGTGGTACTTCTCCTTCTAGGGGCTCAAAAAGAAAAGCCCCCATGGTGAATGTCATTGATCTGCAATTGGAAAAAAAGGCTTAACACAAGGTTTGAAGAATTAACTGATATCCTTGGGAGGGGTAATGATCAGTCAGATATGTTATGTGATATTGCTGAGCCACAAACCATTTCATTTGAGGTTGTTGCTTTATCATCACATCAAGTGACTAATGCTACAGAAGAAAATCTGCAATATAACAGACGCCATGTTGTTGCAGAAGAAGACCGAAACTCCATATTTCGTGAACACACGCACACACTCCGTCGTACATCGACTTTCCAGTACTCTAAACCTGATATCTAGGAAATGTTAGTGGAGATGAACATACAAGATGAAGATTTGTTGGATAACTATTACGACTTCTTGTGTGGTCATTCTAATACGGTAAAATAACTCTTTGACCTGCCTCTCGAGCGACGAATGAGAAAGCTGGTGAAGATAATGACTACAAATCCCTAAACTGTGTAAAAATTTGGTTGTATTTTATTATGCATATGTGTTTTCTTTTTGGATTTGTAATCTTATTTATGACACGAATCCATAAAAAAATTAAGGACTTCCATGACTCTTTTGAATGATACATATTTCAATGTATCATTCATATGATTTTCCGAAATATTATTATTATTATTATGCATAAACTTTATCAATGAATTTTTCTTTAATAAACTAAAATACTGCATTAATATTTATTTCATAAAAAAAATTCCTTTATCAAATTAAAGCTCCAACACATTATCAGAAACAATTTGTTCCACTACCGGAAATAATCTTTTAATTGCATAGAACTATAATTAAAAAATAAATAATTCATAATTAAAACTTTGTTCTAAATAAAGTTTATGACAACCGTAAATATGGTATGAAAATTTTATATAATTTATATTTTCGAAGTTAGCTCAAACTCGGTATTAGAAATAATGTTTCAATTGTTGAAAAAATACTTTAATTAAAAAACAATTATAATTCACAAATAATCAATCATATTAATTTTTTTATCAATTTTTAAATACAAGGACAAATGTGAAAAATTACCATTTTAGCAATTAAAAATAATACAATTTCAATAACATCTATCACATCATTCACAAACTTATATAACTGTTTTTTACATTTTCTGCTCTATTTACATTATTTAAACATCCTAACTTTTTTTTATCAATTTGTGAGATCTCATAGAAAATGTCTATTGGAAACATTAAACATATTTGAAGAAATTGATAAAAGAAAGGTGTACAGACAATAAAACTAACAGATGATGGTTGGCTATTTGTAAGAAGAAAGGTTGGTTGATTTTGAAGGATTCGATGAAAAACATTTTATAAAGATATTAAATGAAATTGGTAAATTAAAAAAATATTCTCTTGAAGAGCTTGATGAGAAAAGAAGAAATCATAAGTAAAGTGTTTCCATGATAAAGAGAAATTGAGGGATTATTTAGAAAATACAAAGAAGACCCCAGCAATTATTAGAGATGATAACTTTCCTTCAAATACAGGTTTCCTCACTGCGTATAATTATTGTCTTCATACCGTAGATAGTGGACACATGTTATGTACATCGGAAATATACAGTAGGATAGTGACACATGTACATTACAAATAATAATAAGCATTGACCAGTCTACAAATATGAATCATCATATTCAATTTTAAGGCATGAAAAGACATATTTATTACATTCTGAACATTGCAGAGCCTCTAAATATAACCAATGAGAAAACGCAATTGTTACATATTTCTTCTCCCCATTCTAACTTTATCTTTTTTAGTTATTCATTTATCATTGGTTGTCTCTTACTTTTAATTTTGTTTCATCTCTTGTTGTTTTAATCTATCTAAGTTTATGCTTTTGTACATTTATATTGAAGATTATAAATTTATGTTCAAGTCATTTTATTGTTTTCAATTTACTATTTCTTTTAAATGTTTATTTTAAGTGTTCATCTTAGTCAATTATTTTTCTTCTCTAAATTAATTTAATGTTTTTTTTTCTCTAAATGGTCACTATTTTTAGGAATATATAATTGAAAGTTTATAGAATGACAAAGTTTAATATTCGGTATAATTATTATTTAAAGAGATATATTAATAATTACAAAGGTTAAGTTTAATCCTTTGACTAACAAATTATAGAGTAAAGTTAATTATGTTTTATAAATTTATTTATTCTTTCTTATTCACTATTAAATTAGAAACTTTGGAAATTGCTTGTCCTTTCAATAATATTTATTTTTGATTAAGTTGTACACATGTAAACCAAATTTATCCAAAACAAATTGGCGTAATTTGTTAGACTATGATTGTATAATTATATTAATGTTTGTTCATATATACTCACATGATTATCTTTATATATGTTGTTCATTAGGCTAGTTTTATATATACGAGAGTATGTAATTGTAAAATTATAATGTCTATTATTAGAGTAAAACTTCAACATTATTTTGATTAAGTGGTGAAAATAAGAAAGCATAAAATAAGATTTTGCATTGTTGGTAAGATATGTTTTCAAAAACAAATCATGTAAAACATAAGTGTTTCATATGTTAGATGGTATAACATTGTGTAGTCTTCTTTTACATATATGATAAAGTATTTATATCTTAGTCGATATGCACATGGTCTAAGTTAACCTCGTACTACAACCAACATATATATGTTTATTTTATGTTGTAGGAAACGTCTCTTGCTTTCGTTTGATCAAAGAGATTCATTCAAAGACAAGTTATGTGAAGTGGTCTCTTGAATGAAGAGTTAAACCTAATTTTTTTCAACAACTTCCTGACACAAAATATTTCAACTTTGGCTTAGTTATTTGTCATGTACAATGTGCACTTTTACCATATATTAGTGCAAAAGGCTATCCTACCTATAAATGAGTATTGCCAACAATTTGCATACAGAAGAAAAGTAATTAAAGTTATGTGGAGTTCATTTAATGTAACATTCATATTCAAGCATGTCATACATAGAAAGGACATTTAAAAGAGTTAAAGTTGTTCAATGGCCAGAAATAGTCTCTTAGCAAATATATTCTTCAGTGTCTACATAAAGCCAACTTTCAAGAAGAAGAATAAATATCCCCTAATTCATAAAGCAGAAACTCTGTCAAATATCTAGATCCAAAAAAGTTTCAAAGAGAATATTATGAATGTTCATGTAGCTAACCAGGAGAGAGTGCTTAACCTTGTATTCATTGAAATACACAATCCCTTCCTAGAGAGCTAATCTGATGATCATATTCACACAAACTTCATATCTTAGCTAGGAGTGGCTTGGAAAAATAATATTCAGTCGTCAAGAGTGAATTGGGAAATAATATTTGGTTTAACTAGAAGTGGTTGTTGAGAAAGAATACTCAGTCAAGTCAGAAGTGGTTTAGGAAAGAATACTCAACAAGGTCAACCAAGAATGATTGGTAATCGAAAGAATACTCAATAAGTTAGGAGTGACTTGTGAAAATAATACTCAAGGAATTAACCAAGAGTGACTACGAGCCTAGAAAATAATTAAAGTTACTTCTCAACATTAACCTATCTCATGGAAGTCAATTTATTGTTCACTTACTTTTTTTTATCATATAAGCATCATATAAGCAAAGAGAGTTATATAGTAATTAACTATACTTTAAAATTAATTATAAAAATAGTTATATTAGATGTGTTAATGTGAATTAACTCGGTTCATACAAAATGATTCAACATAGATCAAATTAAAAATTAATTTAACCAATTTACTTTTTGGTAAAGAATTTCTTTTTACAATTTATTGTAGTATGATTAATGTAAATTATTTTCTTCCACTGTATATAGAATTATAATTAAAATATTAATCTATTTTACTAAATATTAATTATAGTTAGAAACTAATATCACATAAATAATAAGTTAAAATCAAATTAAACATTCAATTCATTCAAATATCATTAAACAATATTTAAATTTTAACTAAAATATCAACCTACATCAATAAAAATAACAACTAATTATTAAAAAATATCATTAAAAATAATAACTAATTATTATAATTTTTATAAATAGTTATCATTTCCCTCCAACTTGATCCAAAATCACAAACTAAGTAAATCTAGTTTAATTTATCCTATTTAAAAATTATTTTTTCAATCAAATCTAATTCGACCACGAGATAACCGAGTTGAGTAATAATTTTTAACCCATTTTACACCCTATTACACAATGAATATGTAACTATATGTAGTAGTTGTTTTGTGGTTCAATTATTGTCCCATACAAAGTTTGTGAAGCAATGCAATACTACTTATGAAAAGGAAGAGAAAAAGAAACGCACTGACTATTTTCGGCAATGCATTTTTATTAATATTTTATTTTCATGCATGAACCTCGAAGAAAATCCCATTATGAGCAATAAATAAATAAAAAGGTATTTTATCATGAAACTTTTCTGATGTGGCTCCTATCGAGCTATGCCCCCAAGAAGCTGCCATTTGCAACTTTGTGTTCTTTCCTTTTAATTTATTCATATACAAATGTTAATGACGTTATCACTAGATACGATATTTTTAAAAGCAATTCTACAAAATTATCAAAAATCAAATGATCTTAATCATACTCTGTTTGCAACATTATTCTTGTAATACTATCTATATGTTAATAAAAAGATTGTAATCATCACATTGAAGTAATTGAATTTCTTAAATAGAAATCTAAAATCTCAATTCTTTTGTCATAGTCATAATAAATATATATTAAGGAGAAAGTTTGAAACACATAACTTTATTCAGCACCTAAAATTGAAAAATATATTTATATAATATGATAAAAATAAACGGATTAAGATGAAGAAGATGTATTGTTAATCGATAAATTGACAACAAAATTCACTTGAATTTATATTCTTTTATTTACTTTTGCTGTTAGAGATCCCAAAAATATTATTTCATTGTATATAAGTGGATGCAAATCTCATCTGATGAGTCGGTTTTATGGAATTGAATTAAACTTAAAATTCACTTTCATAATATGGTATCAGAATTATTTAAAACTTATCTTAACGAGTGTTTGTTGTGTCTATTGTGTCACCCGCTATCAAATCGTTACTTAAAGTTGGTAAACTTTTTATCAGACTAATATTTCTTAGTATGGTTAACGCATTCATGAAAAAAAGAAAAGAAAAATGAAAGATTGTTATTGATCAACCAAGAATCAACCATGAAAACATCAAAGTAGATGAAGAACACTGCTTATGAACTTATAACATAATTTCGAAACCCTTGGAATCCATTAATAAAGTAGATTATATGTAAAGAAATTTATATGAGTATTTAATATAAATTTGTTGCAATGATATTTAAAAGTTATTTTTGTGAAAGTGGGAGATTATAGCCTACTTCGTAGGCAGTTTCAGCTTGGGAAAACTTCCTGGGTGCTGGGCATGGCTGAAAGGTGCATAATAAAGACAACAACATATTTGTTTTATTATCGTACTTAAAAAGTGTTCATTAGTGGGATCCTTTTAAGAACACAGTTTTAGGGGCCCAAAAGCACATCAGATTATGTTAGGTTGGATAAACCATTATATATATAATAATAATATGAGGATGGAAAGGAACATGAACACGAAACTAGAGAAGAGTAAAATAAATAAAAATAAACCCTAACTCAACCAATGAGAAGGATAGATGGTGAAGCACCTTCTGTGAAAAAAAAGAGTTAGTAAAGACGTGAAATTTGGAGCATTATGTGCATGACGTCACTCTACCAAGGGCACATAATAAGCTGTAGAGAACTTTTTCAAGGGCATGGAGCTTTTAGGGTTTTCTCTACTCTCACCATGCATATGCTTTGATGGACAAATGCTTTAACTTTTTCGTATATTGTTCCATAGTTGAGATTAATTTGTGTGAAAGATAGAGGTGGTGTCAGATAACATACACTACAAAAATAAAATAAAAAAACTAATTTTAAAAATTAAAACAATTAGTTATTAGTTGATTAAATTAGAAATCATTTTAAAAAATTAAAAAAATCATTAGTATTTAAAGTAATTTTTATTATTAATAAAATAATTTTTAAATTGGTATCTAGTCATTAGTTACTTACTACTTTAATTCTAAATTAGTCTCTCAATTATAAGTTGAAGTGATGAATCCTGACCCTCTCGAGTCCTGTAACAATTTTTTTATTGAATTAAGAAAATTATAAACTTGTCCATTCAATTCGTTTTGGTTAGTGATTTCAACTCAGCTAGCCCTTTCTTTCTTTCGTGATCAAACATATTTGAGGGTTCAATGTGACTATTGTCACTTCAACCAACACACAAGATGAGACTTTACCACCGTGTTAATCTACCTCTCACTCATGAATATGTTTCTCTTGGTTTGGAATTGTCAAGGTGCAACTTTATTCATTCTTAGTTATTTAGAGACTAATAGAATCTAAAATATTAATAGCTAAAATTTTGATAGCTATTTTAAATACCAATTTAAAAATTATTTTTTATATATTTTTTATTAATAATAGAAGCACTTTATGTATAAATATTTTTTTAATTTCTAAAATAGTATCTAATTTAATTAATATAATAATTAATTATTTTTAGTTTCTAATTTAATTGTTATTTAATGACTTTCTTATAATAGTTAATTTTTTTTATCCATAATAAAAATGAATTAGTGAGTGAGAATACTAGTTAGTCCAATTCATATTAAAAAATATACAAGGTGATGAAGCATAACCCAAGATATGAAAACATGATTGAAATGATAAAATGAGACAAAAAAAATAGCATAAAATTTATTTGCTTATGTTCTTAAGTTCTATTGGGTAATATTTGTTTTTTCTATAAATATTTATAGAAGGAGTTGATGAGGTAATAAATAGAGTTAGTGGGAAATAATTGAAGTGGGTTAATCATGTTTTACAGTAATAGCAAAGAGTGTTGGTGAGAGTATTGTAATGGGTGATTATGACTTGAAAGAGACAAATTCAGATTTGCAAATCTGAAGTCTTGAGTATCTTCGAGACTGGAATCGAAGTTTCATTACCATAAATATTCGTCATTCTTTGCAAAGTCCTTTTGTGTGGGTTGCCCTTAACTTGTGGCCAAAGGTTATTCCTATCATTGCAAAATAGAAGGCAAAACTTCTTTGAATCTCAACTTCTTTTTTCATTTTTCATTTTTTTATTGAATTTGTGGGGCTCTTTATACCTTTGTAAAAAGGATGAAAATGTTGGATGCCTTTTTATTTTTATTTTACATTAATCATAGTTGGAAAAAACAATTAATATTGCTAAAGATTTGCCCATAAAAAAACATTGTCGAATATTTGAACTCCATATACTTAAAATAATATTAATAGGAACTGTTCTCTAAATTATTTGATTAAGAATCACAATTTGCTATCACTTTTCTCAATTGCTATTGGTTCACTGTTTTTTTTTTTAGGTGGGGTTGATTTAAGAAGTACTTTAATTTTAACAATTATAATCATACAAATTTATTTTAAATTTGAAAGAGAATTATAATTATTTAGGTGGAATTGATTTTAGTAATATTTTAATTTTAACAATTAATCGTACAAATATATTTTTGAACGTAAAAGAAATTATAAATAATAATATTAACCAATGAAACAAAATAAAATGATATTGGGTGTGAAATTTATATCTTTTGCTATAAGTATATTTCATTAATGTAATAGTTCAAATCACTCAATATTTTCGAGAGGAACACATATACAAAATTTTATATAATTTAAAAATTCATGAAGGTGTTATTAAATTGAACTTATTTACATTAAAAAAATTATTAAAGAAAAACTAATTTAGAAAAAAAATATTAATTACTATATATTGCAAGATTAGATATTATTTATAAATTAAAAAAAGTTATTGGTATATCTAAAATACTTTATATTGTTAAAAAAAAATTATAAACAAAATTTTAAAGGTTTTAGTTACTAATTATTTTAAATTTAAAAATTAGTAATTAAAGTATTGATAGCTAATTAAATACCAATTTAAAAATTAATTTATAATTTTTTACTAATAATAAAAATTAATTTAAATTCCAATAATTTTGTAATTTATAAAATAATATCTATTTAATCAGTACATAAGTAAATTTTTTTCCTAATTTTTTTTTCTATTTAATAATTGTTTTGTTGTGTTATTTATGTTTCAAATAAAATATTAGTCATTAAAATAAATCAAGAGTATAAAGTATGCATTTTTTTCAATCACGTGAAAATTATAATTTAGAGCTATAGAAACTTCAAATTATTATTTATTTTACTTTGTGAGATAAAAACAATTTTGTACTTGTTACAATTATAATTAATATGTTTTTTATCTTTATTTTTTACTATTTTTTTCTTTTTATACTGGGCATTTTTTTTTTTTATCTAAGACATATATTTTTTTTATTTCTATCTTATTATTTATGTATGACATATAACAGAGTGGCGATAGATCTTGGTAGTGGTTGATTGATTCTGCGAATGCAAAAGTAGAGAAGAAGAACAGAACACCCTATGAATGAAAAGGAAGAACCAAGAATCCAGAAAGCCAAGACAGTAAAGAGAAAGGGGAACAACGAAAAAGAAGTATATTGAATTGAACTTCTGTATGTATTACAAGAGGTATATGCGGGTATAAAAAGCAGTAAAGAACAGGGAACCCAAAAGGTGCTAAAGAGAAAAACCTAAACATAAAAAAAAGCCCATATGTAGGCCCAAATAAAAATACAAAGTACGATAGTTTATCAACATAAGAGAATTATTTTTTCAATAAATATATTTTCTCTTGTCCTCTTGTTCTAAATAAATACTCAATACAAACCCGTTAGTTATTTTTACAGTTAACTTAAAAAATTAAAGTAGAAAATTTAAATATGCCCATGGTTACATAAACAAAATGAGAACAAAATAACGATGAAGATATTTGTTATTGCAACTTTTTTTTTTTTGTTGATTTTGGTCGAAATGTTTCTTTTTCTTCACTTCCAAAAGCAATAATGACAAAACAAATGGTTGTTTTGGAAGGCAAAGCCCACTCACAAGGGAATTTTTGTGTTTGTTTCTGTATATTCCAAAATAGGGGTTCTGTAAGCAAAAATTGTTTCTAGAATAGGGGTTGTAAGCAAAAATTGTTTCTAGAACAGGGATTCCACAAGCTAAAGGTTTTTCTAAGGATCCGGAAGACAAAAAACCATTTTATAATATCTTTTTCAGAATATATATTTATTTTATTTTCAGAAAGGTAAATCCAGAATTTATAAAATATATTTCAAAAATATTATAAAAAAGTATCCAAAGTCATTTTTAAAAGGATAAAACAATATTTTCCAAAAATAATGGAGAAACTTGTTGGGTGCACCAATTTAAAAATCATTTATTACTATTAGAAACTACTTTAAATACTAATAATATTTTAATTTCTAAAATAATATCTAATTTAATTAATATAATGATTATTATTTTTTATTTCTAAAATTAGTTTTTATTTAATAATTTTTTTAAATAATGTATTTACAAATATTTAGTGGAAATTACACAATTTTAATAGCCAATTAATCCAATTAATGTTAACTGTTGTTTGATTCTCTGCTGTCATTGTGAATCTTTTTTCACCATCAATAAACAAGGTTCTTTAAACAAAATAATGAAATTAAGAAGCGACCTTATGATGACACTTCTCAAAAGAAACACATCCATGATTAACGTTTGTATCTTGGATAGCACTTCGCCAAAAAAGCATTATCTTTTTTTCCTAACTATTCTTTAGCATCTTAGTAAGTAAGCATAGTTTTCAAAGTACTATAAGAAAGCCAATTTTTCTCATAAAAAAAGTAACATGCAATTAATGATGGCAACTTTTCTGTAATTACTTTTATTTGGGCAAACTTTATCAAGGTAAAGCAGCAAGGTTGTAAGAGTTCTCGATAACCAACGTAATTTTGTTAATATTCCAAACATAAATCACTCGTGTCATGAGAGATTATTAATTTATTATGTGTTAATGCTAAGCTATTAAATAAGTAACACACCGCATGTTATACAATTTTAAACGGTTATAGGCGTAACCCTAACTATAGGAAAAACATTTATTTATTTATTTAAGTTTTTCATCTTTTATTTTTTTTAAAAATTAATTAAAGATATTAAGTACATACTAATTGGCACACCAAACTTCGAAAGAAAAATATTTAAAATAATAATAATAATGCAGAGTATTATAAAATGAGTCAATGTAGAGATACCCTAGTTGGAATGGGCATCCACGTGATACCACCGAACAATGCTCCGACCAAGTAATAATTAATTTAAACTAAAGACTTCAATTTCGAGAGTGAGAGAGAGGGTTTTGAATATCCCACTTCAGTCAAAATATCCTATTATTAATAGTTAAAAAATTTAGAAATATTTTTTTTCTTTTCTTGTAAACTAATAATCCTTGTGTTACCCTAGTTAGGGTTACGTCCATTGATGGTGCTAACACAAAGGAGATCTATGAGGGATGCCTTTCCTTCTACTCATGCTAGTGGCCATGTCTTCATCCGAAACCTTGTTGGTCATTGATCTTGCACACACATTCCACCCACTACGCTTCTTCCTTACAATCTCCGTGCAAGCCATGCTCATGTTCTCTGACCCTGAAGATGAACTCATTGGCTCATCACCGTCCACAATGGTTGAACCAGTCATTTCATCATCGCCCATCATCTCTTGTGGGATCAGAAAATCAGAGCTTAGTTGCATTGACTTGCATGTTCTCAAATAAGGAGAGAGATCCTTGTAGTGTTTCAGCACAAAATCCACCTACACATTATACATATACATGATAATCTATCTATGTATACAAAAAATCAAACTATTTAGGACTCTTCGATCACCCAAATCATACCTATTCTTTTTATTTGTTTGTTATATACAATCACTCATCTAACTAGATATGCAACTAAATAGTTCAAGAATTAATTGAGATTATTAGTTCATAATAATATAGAAAATTACGCATGAACTTATGTTATTAGACACACAAGAAAAAATTATAGTGTAAATATACATATGATAGATGCTATGATGTGAAAAACATATATAAAGAAAAATTATGGGTGTAAAATGTCAAAAAAATAAACATTGCTCTAACTAAGTTCAGTTTGTTGATGTTCTACTTCAATTCATTTTACTTGTGTGTAGTCATTGGCACAATTATAAGTAAACTACAGAAGGGTTTTAGATTGGTGTTCAGTGAAGCATAAAGGGTGTCACTTGTGTGTAATCAGTTGCACAATTATAAGTAAACTGCAAAAGGGTTTTACATTGTTGTTAGTGAAGCATAAAAGGTGGAATATGCATGTCTATATATATACCTTGCATCCTAGAGAGCAATGGATAAAAGGTTCTTGGAGACTTCTATCACAGGAAGTGCAGTAGTTTCCTGACCCCTTGAATTGCCGGTTTTGTGGTCTCTTCTTGATGAACACCACCTTGGCACTATTGATGGTATAAGCCTATAAAATTGAAGAGATTTTGAATTATCAAACCACACACAGTAATATTATTGTTGAGTTACAGATTTAGTAAAGTTTCACTGTTACTAGGAAGGACTAATTAATCAAGAACTCATTTAGTGCAGTAGCTAGCACTTAATTAACCATGTAGATATACCTGCACGTTGGAGCAGTCTATGAGTTTCTGAAGATCTTCCAACCTGACAACATCATGATAAACATAACGGCGAACCTGAAGAAGCCTATGGAAGCGATGGGAGGGTAAACAGTGGGGACAAATACTGGTGCAACAATCTAAGCAGCATATGTTCTTCTCATTCTTTTTTGCATTCTCATGGTAAGAGCACCCCACAAAGAACTTTTGTGCATAAAGAGCTTCCAACCATGCAGGTTTTAGGTTTCCCTACATCAACCAACACCAAGAGAAACCTTGTAAGTTATTTGAACCAAAAGGGTCATCACTAATTAGTATGAATTTGCATAGACATAGGAGAAAAACAGGGTAATTCAAACCATGATCATATGTGGAAGGAAGGCTCTTTGAATGATCTGCTTGTGCTGTGAGGAGGAATGAGAAAGAGAGAGAGAGAGAGAGGGAGAAGAGCATGGGAATAAGAGTATTTATGGAGAATCACAAGATAAGAAAAGGACATAAATTTATTCTTCCTTGAACAGGTAGACACCATTTTGTCCATAGGGTAAAGTTATTGAAAGAGAGAGAGAAAAGGCAAAGTGATAAAGAAACAAGGTAAGATATGAGAGAGGAACGTGCGCGTTGTTTCCGTGTCTCCCATTTCTCTTTGCCTTCCTAAACTATTCCTTCCTCTCCTTGGCTTAAGAGCTCTTTTGTTAAACAACCTAACCTCTCTTTGAACCAGCTGCAATTGCAACATTTTTAATGGATCAAATTGGTGTCCTAAAGGAAAAGGAGAAACACTTTGCTTCCCAAAAAATTAAACATTAGTCCTTTCAAATCACAAACCTAAGATACCCTTTACTTTTTTAATTCATCATATATTACCTCAAAAAAATAATCATAAAACGAAAATGTTGGTAACACTTTTTAGTATCTTTTTTATTATGTGTTCAAAATTATGTAACTTTCTGAGCGTATTTTATATTTAATTTTACTAATCATATATACTTAAAAAATATTTTTTTTCTTAAGCATCCTTCATTAAAAATTGATATAAAATTAAAAAATAACGGTTGGAAACTCAATTCTTAAAGAGTATTTTTGGGATGAAATCACTAATTAGAGAAAATAGCTTAAAAAATTTATGTTTAAGTATTTTTTAACTCATAATTAATATAAGAGAAATAAGTCTCACCCTTAATAAAAAATTCAATCATTCAAGATTTTTTTTAATCATAATATAATATATTCATATATGTTTATTGAAAAATAATATTGTAATTAATTCTCTTCAGAATCTACACCTGGTTTTGCTTGTATAGACAATACATTGATCATCATATAAGCAACATACACCAGAGTAAGCTACCAAAAAGAAACTATTAAGATGTCACAATTTTATATTAATTCATCTTAACAATGAAATTCATAATTTAACTCATTCCATCATCATTTCACCATATTACACATAGATCCACATATCAAGAATATTCATCCAAAAATATTTACAGACGCCTTCTGAAATACTCATTAAACATCCTATTAGAGACTAACACATTTCTCATATAAACATCTCACACTTCAACTTCATAGATAAATTGTAAGTTCAAGACATCTAGAATTCGAGGCTCACAGTGTGTCAGATGTGCATTAAACCCTCTTTCAGCTTCTCACCACATGACGACTTAATCTATAGAAGTTAGACCACCAATGAAATCAAACATTTCTGTCATAGGTTGCAGTACTTAATACATTATATAAAAACAATTCATATATCATCCTAAATTTATGACTTCAATACGTGCATACATAAACATGTCATTCGCATTACATGTATATATTACAATTCACTTTAAATAAAACAATAAATCATTCAAACATACAATTCAATATATTGAATCTTATAACATTTTAAGTTACTTTTGAGTTTTTTTAATAAAATATAAAATTAATTCTTTTAAGCTATAAAGAATTTAAATGCAAATAAAAAATTATAAAATATGAGTTCTTATAAGATACATCCCCATTAAAATAAAATTTATAAAATTATTATATGAATTACTTGAAAGTGAATTATTGGGTTTGAATAATACACAAAACACATGAACAAAGGAAAGCTATGAAATTGAATTATAGAAGATTCTAAGAAAATTTATCGTATTATTTATTCCACATACTTTAACATGATTATATACAAAGAACTGGAACAATAAAAAATCGTTAAAATAATTAAGACAAACGTTATCTAAAAGTTTACACGAGATATATGGTCTAGCCAACAAACAATAATTTAATCTTAATGCTACTATTACACGTAAGTTTATAGTCGGAGTCAAAGTTGCACATCCTGTCCTTCCTGAGTGAGAGGTAAAAGGTTTATCCTTTTCGTTTGATGGATCATCGTCCAACTGCTATATATGATCAAGTCCAAAGCTAGGAGATTCCACCTTAACATGAGCTTTTTCCTTACTTTTAGTCATTTGAGCCGTATTGAATGTGACATCCCCTGCTTATGAAACATTTAACTTCCCTAAGTTCCAACCTCCACAATTTATATCCCTTCACTCCTTCAACATATTTGATGAAGATACTTTTCCCTGCTTGTGCTTCTAACTTATCCTATATTGAAGTGTGAAAATGTCAATGCGTTGAACACCCTTTTATTATTTGTTAGTTTTCCATTCCACACCTCTATGGGAGTCTTAAAATTAAAAGCAAAAAATGGACACCTATTAATCAGATAGACGACTGATGGCTATTTAATGGCAAGTGTATCGCGTCAAAAGTAATAATTTTGGAACAATTGAGTTATCAAGTATAAGATTCACTAAATAGAAACCAAAAAGTAAAATTCTTTAGGATGTTTGTTGTGTATGATTGTAAGAATTGTAAATAAAGCAAAGTAAATAGTTGTTGATTCAAATTATTAAGAGAGTCTACTAAAGATCAATTCCTCGCATATTTATAAAAACTCTTTATCCTTACGATTAGATGTTGATAGCAATTAACATTTCAAATTTGTTCCTAACATTCAAATATGTTAAGCATTATCATTTAGGTCAGAAACTTAGAAGTACTTTTTAGTCAAATCTAAGGATCAAAATCATGGTAAACAAGCCTTACGAATAAAATGACAATACCAATCATCAATCAAGAACAAAATATTATATTTAAATATCATCTCAATACATAAGAGTTTGAACAAATTACTCTCAATCCCAAAGGTTAGAATTAGCCACTCAAGTTGGCCACTACAAACATGAAAAACAAGAAAAGAAGATCCATGATGTTTCTCCTTAACGGTTGTCTCCTCTAGGGTTTTCTATTCTCTTAATGAAGTCTAGGGTTGTGCTTCACACCTCATATTTAACCTAGTTAGGTTTAGGCTAAGTGACTTCTTGCTTGGGTGTGATTGGACTCGTCTGGGCAAGTTGGATGAGAAAAGACCCAACTTTTCTGAAGTGATCTTGCTTGAACAAGATTGGGCTCGTCTGGACGAGATTGAGCTTGCTTGGGCGAGTTCCTTTGGAGTCCTTCTGGCTTAGGCAAGTTTGGGCAAGTTCTTGAGTGTTCCAGCTTTTCCTTTTTATCTTGTATATTCTCATTTAGACCTTTCAACTCCATTTTCCTCTAGAACCCTGAAATTAACACAAACTTGAGAATAAATCGTTCTTATTCATATTATAATCACAAAATATGTAAAAATATTTAAATTCATAAATTAGGGGTTAAATTATAATTATTTTATCAATAAATATCCATAAGTGTCTCTATTTTAATAGGAAATATTACTGAAATATCTCACTTATCAACGACGATGTTTGTAGCTTCTCCCTATAATAACTCAGGCAAATAAACTCTTGGAAGCATACACCTTCCTTACTTTGTAATGGTTCTATTAGTCCTTTCAGCAAAACCATTTTGTTGAGGTGTACCTACAACCTTCTTATGTCTCTTTGTTTCTTTTTTCCTAAAAACTCGTTGAACTGATTTGATATAAACTTCTATTTGTTTGTACTTTTAAGCACTTTAAGTTTGGTTATTTGTTGATTTCCAATCATGGTGTGACTCTTTAAATATTTGAAAGAGATAAGACCCTCCATCATGAATCTGAGTGAAGATCTGCTTGAGCATACTCAAATGATATATTGGATACATGCTTACTAGTTTCACACTCCAATCTAAGACTTTCCAGTATGCATTGATAAAAAAATCATACTCCTCTACACTATCACCTTTTACCAGGTTTTTCTTATTGAGCTCCACCAAACCTTTCTCAGTAACACGTCCCAACCTCAGATGACACGACTTTGTCTTATCTTGCATCATTTGATTAACCACAAACGCATGTGTAATCACTACATAACCATTTAGAATGTAAATAAATCCTTTTCACCCTTTTAATAAATATAGACACTCCCTTTAAAATCTTTATATTACCTTATCCAATCTTGGTTATCAAACTCGTTAGATCAAACATGCTAATTAACAAAATATTTTTCTTAAGCATTGGAACATACCTCACATCTTGCAACAACATATCCCTCTGTCAAACATCTTCAACCTAACTAACCTTTGCACCTTACACTCTTTATTGTTCCCAAGAAGAACTACTTATACTTTTAGTTCTAAGGTCTCATAAAACTCCTTTATTGGACACATGTGGTAAATACAACTAGAGTCTATGATCTAACTTCTTTGTGTATCTCAATGCTTTGACTTCTTCCATTTCTTTTCCAACATTTATTGTTTATTGGCTTTGAGACATTCTAACATACCCCATTTTCATCTATATTGGACTCTTAAAGCTTGTGAAGGTCCTTAGTACGAATAGAGGTCCAAACCTCCATTAAAGTAATAATTTATTATTTTCTAAATAAAAAAGTGTCCTTAAAATACTTAAACATCTTGTGCAAAACATTAAGAAGTAGTAAAACCTTATCTTCAAATCTTTGACTTTTATTTTAAAAATTTTAAGGTTATCCAAAATCTTGTTAAAATATGTTAGTTACTCCATCATTATTATTGATTTTGTTATTATGAACAAATACACTTGTTACTTTAAATAGAGTTTCCATCAAAGATTTAGTCATATACAATTACTCAAGTTTCATCCACATTCATATAACAATCTTCTCCTTCACAACTTCCCTCGGTGACTTATATCTCTAAGAGGCAACATTTCTAGTTTTGTTGATCATGTCAATCTTTTCTTTTCGAGACAATATCACTAACATGTTCATAATATTGTATCGAATTAACACATCTTGTTATATTAAGATAACTTCTATTTTGATTCTCCATAATTCAAAGTCATTTTCATGAAAAAACTTTTCAATATCAAACTTGATAGTTATGTTTTAATTTTTAATCTTCTTGACTTTCTTTCTTTGTTCCCACAAATCGATTATTAGGACCAAATAATATGTAAAAATCACACTAGCCAAAAAAAAAAAAATTGAAACTAAAATATAAAAGATTCTACATAGAGAGAAGGTATAGTATTTCTCACTTTATAGAGTTTAACATGTCTATATATATGTAAAACAAAACAACAAAAAATTGTTAAACAATAATGTAGTTTTGACGTTATTGAACATATATTAGTATAGTATCTTCGATACTATTAGTAAGATAATCATAATTTAAAGCCAAAATATCAAATGAATTACATTGTGTTACTCATTTAAAGTAGTGTTACTTATTTAAAGTTATATAAAATTTCTTATGAGTTTATTAAGAGATATTTCCATGTTAGATAGAATGAAAATGTGAAATCTTCTTTGTCAAACATACCTGCGCTGCCAGAAACTTGTGAAACGCGGCGGCCGCAGGGAGAAGGGAGGCTGTTATTTGCTCAATAAAGTGACCATTAAGGTCATAAAATAATCATATCCCAATTTTTTTACTTATTTAAATAAATTCCTTCATTTTTCGGTCAAGATTCAATGGCTAATTCTTTTGAAAATTTGAAAAGGCTTACATATATACGACAATAATTTCTAACTAAAAAGCAAAAGAGATGCTTTATTCTCGTTAAATTTCAAATCACTCTAGTTTCTTCTTCTTTGTCAACATTCAATAAACGATAGAAAAGTTTTACCAACACTATAAAAGAACCATTAAATCAAAATTAATTTTTAAAATATAAAATAATTAATTATTATATTAATTAAAATATTACTAAAAAATTATTAATATTTAAACTAATTTTTTATTGTAGCTTTAATTAGTTCTGAATGGTTTGAACATATATAGTAATCCATATCAAGTTCACTAAAAAATAAACAAAAACAGAAAAGGATAATTTATATCATCTTTTGTGTTTTATAACGTGTTTTAGGAGGCAATAATTGTTTGCTTGGTGAGGGACCTTGTCAATCCTTATAAATGGGTTATAATGAAATTTAATAACATAAAGGCAAAGATAAACATGCAAAATAATTTTAAAATGCGATATTTTACTTTACAAGAAATCATTATCATTAAAAAAAACTAATTTTAGAGATCAAAGTAAATAGTTTACTATTTTATAAACTAAAAAAATTATTGATATCTAGAATAATTTTTATTATTAATAAAAAATTGTAAACAAATTTTTAAGTTGGTATCTAAATAATAATTACAAAGATTTTAACTGCTAACTATTTATTTAGTTTCTATTAGTCTTTTAAAGATTAATTTAAAATCTAAAATATAGTTAAAATTTTGGTAACTATTTTAGATACTAATTTAGAAAACATTTTATAATTTTTTATAAATAATAAAAACCACTTTATATATCAATAATATTTTAGGTTATAAAATAATATCTAATTTAGTTAATATAGTAATTAATTATTTTTTTATTTTTAAATTTAGTTATTATTTAATATGTTTTTTTAATGTTATTAGAAAAAAATTATTTTCGAGCATATTAATCTGACTTAGCAACGAAATAGAAGAGTAATGAACTTATAGATTCCAAAAAGGAAGTTAAAGTTGCACATAAACGAAAGAATAATTTTCCACAAAAGGTTTTTCATAATAAATTAAATAAAATTATATTTTAATTTTTTAACACCGTGAAAAAATTATATAAGAAATCATATTTTATATTACTTTGAAGTAACTATGAAATTTAATAATTTAAGATTGGATAACGATATAAAAAGTTTCATATTGAAATAAATTCTAAAAAATATTATTTAAATACGGTTGATGGAACAAAGCTGCCATGTTTTTTTTATTTTTATTATTATCATCTTAGAAAGTAGGAAAAAAGGTGAGGCAATTTAATTGAGAAAGCATAAAAATATTGGGAGTTCTTTATTTCTTAAATCACCAGTAATTAAGATACCTTTTCTTGTAGGATGAATACAAAATGATCATGGAAAATATTACACTAATTTTGATATGAAAATAATTGAAGGTACATTTTTTTAATGATTTATCAAACGATAATAAATAAACAAGGATGAAATACTTCGAGTTTTCTTAATTTTCGATTTTTTTGATTTCATGGATTTTATTATCCAACCTCAGTATGAATTACAAAACGTGAACTAAGACTCTTTTTCATATCAGCCCGCAATGAGTGTTGTGCATGCAGCTTTTATAGCCACTAATTTGGAATAAAAAGACATGAGATTGGAGAATGAAGTGTAATAGGTCAGATAAATATTCTAATTGCATGGACTGGTCTTAGAATGATGCATCTCTTCATTCGAATTCATATGCATACTAAAACAAAATAGAATGTCACGTGATTCATTGTCAATTCTTCTTAGTTGCCTCAAATACTAATGTTTATTTAATTTATTTTTTTACTAATAAAAAAGAAAAATCAATTCCTTTTAGAAGTGGAACCCTAAAATATTAACACAAAATGTTCAATTCCCACTCAAGATCAGAGCAAACTACATGGCTTCGCAATAGTTCATGACCAAGGATGAACCAGGTAGCCATCCTTGTGACGTTTAATCAGATGTTTAACCAAGGATTTGATGAGATATACACACGATTTTGTAGACAATAATTACTAATATTAGTAGATATTTGGATTATACTTATGATGTGAAATTTAGGAGTTGTTATAATTCATTCGTATTTTAGCATTAAGAAAATTATTAAATAAAAAATAATTAGTTAATATATTAATTAATTAAATATTATTTTATAAATTAAAAAATATTAATATTTAAAATAATTTTTACTATTAATAAAATAATTATAAAGTAATTTTTAATTTGATATCTAAATAACAAAATTATAATTATCAATATTTTAAAATCTATAATAATTGATAACTAATTAAATATTAAAATAAAACGAAGCGGGTTATTCTTCACTTTCAATGCATTACACATCAATGTCCAATTTTCATCCCTTTTCTTAATTTGGGAATGTTGGTAGGAGGGTGCCATAAGAGAGGTGGGTTTTGAGGAGGATTGAAAGAATGAAGGCTAGACTATGATGGAAAGGTATGTTTTTGTCTTTGGTAGGGAGGATTTGTCTGATCAAGTTTGTACTTACATCTATCCCGCTTTTCTATCTGTGGTGGCTAACGAGTTAGTGAGGATTCAAAGGGATTTCTTATGGGGTTGGGGTGCTGACGAGAGAAAGATTGCTTGAGCTTCTGGGAGTAAGGTTTGTGAGCCTCGTGAAGCTGGCTGTCTAAGAATTCTAGACTTGCGGGTCTTTAACACGACTTTATTAGATAAATGGATTTGGAGGTTGGGGTCGGATAAGGGCGATCTGTGGAAGAAATTACTTGATTCTAAATATGGTGGATGGAGAAGCCTACGAGAGGGTGTGAATATTGGTAGGACCTCTCTAAGGTGGAAAGATTTGATGGAGGTTTAGGAGTCAGAAGGATGGGGAAGGAATTTGGAAGAAGCTTTCAAGTGGAAGATTGACAATGGAGATAGTGTTTTATTCTGGGAGGATTGTTGGGCGGGTAATGGAGCTCTAAAGCGTGTTTATCCGAGGTTGTTCTCCCTGAGTTCTTGTAAAGATGCCAAGGTGGCTGAGTTTGGGAAATTGATTAATGGTTTTTGGGAGTGACAACTAACTTGGAGGAGGGGTCTATTTGAATGGAAAAAGCCTTTAGTGTGTATTTTTTTCCAGGGTCTTCAAGGGTTGAGTTTTGACATGGAAGAGAAGGATAGTTGGGTTTGGAAAGATGGGGAATTCCCTGTTTATACGGTGAATTCTGCTTACAATTGTTTAAGGAGGGCACGCGAAAGGGAGAATGTCTTTGTATACAAAAAGTTTTGGAGGAGTAAAGTTGTGCCTTATGCACTTGTCTCTGCTTGGAGGGTGCCGGAAAATAAGACTAGGGTCAATTTAGAAAGGGGCAAGATTGTAGTTGAAAGCCTTTTGTGTAGTCTTTGTGGGGATGAGGAAGAGACTTGTCGTCATTTGTTTTTTTAATGCATAATTGCTTGGACTGTATGAAGTCATTGCTTGGTTTGGCTTGGCATAATGTCAGTGAGTCACAATGATGTTTGGAAAGCAATTTGGATTGCAGTAGTTAGCGAGATTTGGAAGCACAAAAATAATGTCATTTTCAAAGGGGGGTGAATGATTGTTTAGAAATGTTTGCTATGATTCAATTAAAGGTTTGTTCTTGGTTACTTCTAAATCACATTATGTTTTTTTTCCTACTCTGACTGGTGTCTTGATCTATTGATTTGTATGAGGTTAGTTAAGTGATGTAATTTTGTCGAGTAGTTCTAAAGTTGGTGTTGTGAAAGTTGTTAAGGGTTAGATCACCCTGAAAGTGGTTCATATTTAATTTATTGTTTATTACTAATAAAAAAAATTCCAATTCTCATAATTGAATTACTCACATAATAGGAAGCTGATAAAAAAAGGAAAGCGATGAGAAATCACACCAAGGTGATAAGAGGGATGAAAAGAATGGAAATTTTAGATTTGTAATTCTGATAATTTGCGAAAGAAAAAATGGGAAAAAAAATTAACATAGCATCATCATGCTATGAGAGAAGTTGCTTTTGAATAAACAATCTTCTTTATTATTCACTTATTGATCATTATATAGACCTTTTGAAGTAAGAAAATATATAGAAGATAAGACTGGAAGTTTTAAAATACAGAAAACAATATAGATGAAAATAAGGACATATGTGTACCTGATATGATTAAGATAAAAATTGATACATTGAATGATAACAAACTATTCCCATAATTTATGATTAATTAATCTTATCTTTATTTTTTTATCAATAAGAATAAATAAATAAATTGAAGTATTTAAATGATATTTTAACTCTAATAAAAAAAATTGTTAGCGTCACAAGATACTCTAACCCTAGTAACATTAGTAAAAAAAAATCACCAAATCTTATCCTAATAATTATGAAATGTTTTTATGATGTGATTGTTATTAAGAATTGTTGTCATTGTCTTGAGCTAAAGTAAATTATTTAGAGATTAAATTTATTTTATTTTTTATATTGATTTATTAGATATAAAGATAGTTTTTTTATTAAATTTTACAGATCAGGGTAAGAAAATTTTTGTCGATAGATTTTTAAATTGAGTTAAAATGATTATATATCGTGCATTAAAAAATTAAATTTAATGAAATTTAATTAAAAGAAAATTATTAAATAAAAATTAATTTTAAAAATAAAAAATAATTAGTTATTATATTGATTAAATTAGATATTATTTTAAAAATTAAAAAATTATTAATTTTTATTATTGATAAATAGTTTTTAAATTGATATCTAATTAGTTACTAAGGTTTTAACTACCAATTATTTAGATTCTAAATTTGATAGCAAAAATCTTGATAGCTAATTAAATACCAATTTAGAAACTATTTATCAATAGAAACTAATTTAGAAACAAATAATTTTTTTAGTCTCTAAAATAATATCTAATTTAGTCAATATAACAATTAATTAGTTTTAATCTCTAAAATTGATTTTTATTTAATAATTTTTTTAGAAGTGAATTTTTTGAAAATATTTTTCTTATTTTGAAACTGATTTATTTCTAATTCAAAAACCATAAAAAATCACATCATTTACTTTAGTTTTTGTTTTAAAATGGAATTTTATGAAGAAAAAAAACATTAATTTTTGTTTTTAATTTATTTTAAGATTCACAAATCCAATTAGGAGTTTGTTTTCTTACGATTTTTATTAATCTGGACACTTTTCTTACGATTATTAGTTTGACAATGAGTAAACAGTAACAAAGGTTGAAAAATCACTTTTGTGACAGAAAATCTTTTGTGGACCAAGATGTTATTTCAATCTTGCTTTTCACCGTAAAATCTTGTGCTGCTTTCCAATGACTTTAGCAGCTTGAAAATTCAAAAACAGGAATTTAGATGGAGATCAAGTGTTTTTGTTACTATGTTCTCTGTTTAGAATTGAAATTTTACGTGCATAAATTGTATAATATATTTTGGATTTTCGGTGTCACATTTTCACTCTCTCAACATTTAATAAAATTATTCATATTAACTTATTTAAACTAAAATGGAGATCAAATTAATAACTTTAAAAATATTTGGAACTACATTGAAAAAACTAACCAAATATTAGTATAAAAAAACCCATTTGACCAATTTTCAAATTATTTTAGGATTTTTTAAAATAAGAAAAATAAAAATTAGTGATCAAAATTCTAACTTCATGGTAATCGTTGAATATTTAATTAAATAGTCTAATTAATGAAAAATGAACTCACTATCGTTAAAGTTATTTATATAATTCTTTAATCATTAAATATTTTTTTTTATACTAAGTAGTATTTGAAGAAAAAGGGGTCATAGCTTACTATATATTAGTTTGACTAGAACTAGAAATCAGTGAACTAGTTCATTAAAGAGCTTAATCTACTTCTTTGTCTTTTTATGCGTTTAGAAGTGGATTTTTATATATTCTTACATTATTAGGTAGACCTTAAGATCTACTTTATCTCATCCCTCTCAATTATGACTTTGACATTTCATGGATTAAAATTTATGCAATTGTAATGTTTCATGAGAAATGAAATTGTATAAACATATAACCAATTAAAAAGTGAATAGGTCACACTGATAATTTCTTATTTTTCACTTGTTTTTCTTTATTTTTTTTTCAAACACATATTATCTTATACTTTCATATTTTTTTATAGTTTAACTCATTATTTAATATAGTTTATTTTTCTTATACGTTTTAACTTATGAATAGACAAATTTTAATACGCCAAGCTTTACTTACTTTTAATATGTCTCATCAACGCACGTACTTTAATTTCAAGTAATTGATTGAGTTCTTTCCACGAGGAATATTAGAAATATTTGATACAATCTTTCATTATTAAATCTATATAAAAAATCATGCAATTCTTTAATTTAAAAGTTTTAAGGTAATAAATTTATAAAATTTTTTTTCCTTAATGAAGTTACATATTAGACATCCTATTATTATTACACGAAAGTGTTATTAAAAAAAAAAAAATATAAGACTAGGTTAAAATTCATACATAATAAAACTACAAATCTAGATCGATCAGAGATTTTTTATTTAAAAGAAAGAAATACAAAGAGAAAATATGAAATCAAAGACTATTATTTCTTATTAGTAGACATCTTAAAATCTTTATAATAGGTTTAAACCTCTTAATAGTTTTAACAATATCATCACCATTATTACTAAGATATTCCATATCAACCTCACTATTTAAATACTTAACAACAATTTTACATTTTTTCAAGAATAAGCACCTGAAAAAAAGACTACATTATACTCTAGAGCAACATCTACATCAAGGATAGTAAGGATAGTAGTCAAAAGAGTAGATTTTTGAGCGACAACATCAACCACTATAGAAACATCTAGAGAAACATCTATTAACCCATGAGATACAACATTTTTATCTAAAATCAACCAACTTTTAAGTATAGTGCAATACAAAAAAATCTCTTTTATATTATGTGACTTTTAACTAATATAAATTCTAATATTCACTTTATCCATTATTTTTTTAAAATAACACTTAAATTATTAGAATATACACATATTATTTAAAAAAGTCTCAAGTTTTCTAGGTTTAGGATAAGAAATAAGACAAAAGAAAAAGGCAAATGAAGATAGAATTGTCCAGCCTTTTCAATCTTCCATTCTATCACTAACATCATGAAGCTGTTTAAAACCAAATTATTGAGGCACATAGTGCAGCAAAAACTGTTCTTGGTGTTGTATGCTGAGCATGTGGAGGCAGAAGAAGAATGGCAAATCACCTAAACTGAGCAGCAAAAATAAGAAACAAGACACCTACGTAAGACGAAATGCCTTGTTTTGGGGGAATCAATCACTAATAGGCCACTCGGTGAAACCAATCATCACTGAGCAGTGTGTACTTTAATATATACATTATGTGGATTTGTAACCAACATTTTCACAGACAGGGACAACACATTTAGCACTACTCACCAAAACTAATGACAAATTCATTGTTTAAGGGCCTAATTTAGTGCTAATTTTGAGGACCTTAATTACTCTTTCTGTCTCTATTCTCTAACCAAGACCTTTTCTTGTGCTTTGGAACACTTGTTTTGTTTCTTTCTGCTTTAACCCTTCAGACAACTTTGCAAGAACAAATGAAATATGATGCCTGATTTAACTTCTTCGCCAATTTCAGCCATCTATATGTAGGTTCTAATCTATGTTTTAATAAGCATAAACGAGGAAGTGTTTGAATCTAGAATTGACCGATTACCTTAGTAGATTCATCTTCTATTAGGTTTTAAACTATTTTTAATATAAAATTATTCAAGATAAATAAAAACACGTATATTAATTTACAAGTTTTAATTATCATTTCTTAAACTTTTAAATTATTTCTTCTTAAAACTTGATGGTTTAATATATCTTTAGAAGTATTAGATTATCTCTTAACAAATTTTGATAGCCATAAATGTAATTAAGTAATTAAATTTATTATTATCTATAAATTTTTAAACTTTTTAATGTATTTTGGTTAGGAGAGTTATTATCACACGCATTAGAATCTTTTATACTATCTTTATCATGTCACTCAGTTATCATTAATTAGTAAGTAGTATGTCATCAAAGTTGCACCATTTTTTTTATATATTTTAAATCAATATATATATGTATGTATATATATATATTTGACAAGATATAATTGGTCGAAAAAATATAAAGACAGCAACCCCGATCCAATGCACTTCCTTTTATATAAAAAACTATATACAAATAATTAATTGATCTTAAAATCAATTATAAGAATAATGCTAGTTCAAATGTCTCACTACCAATAACATGTTAAAAGATGTTTCAAAAACTTGGAAATGAAAGAGGTGTCGGTATCTAACATAAAATAGTCTTATAATTTGAAACACAACCAAATATCTAATAGAATAACTAAAATATTTTATCTTATACAAATATATTATAACATTACATAAAAAAAAATTATTATTTCAAATGATAATCTGTATTTAGTATGAAATACTTGTGATTCAGATAATACTTAATTTTATCTAATAATTAGTATGTCATTTAAGATTTAATTAGTTGATTGAGAATTGAACAAATAATAAATAATATAAAAAGTATAGTGTAAAATTTTATTTTCTTTATCTTTTTATATTGCACGATTTAAATATAGTCTCTTTATCAAACTTTACGTTGCGTCAATTAGACGTAATCTCTTAAGAAAATATTTTGGCAGTTCAATTCTCAAGCATTTGTTTTGTGTCTTAACATTCATTAGATTAAAAGATTTCCAAAATTTTAAAACATATCTCTTATTGTGTTTTTAACTTATTTACGCAACGACCTTTTTTAACTCTTTAATTTTCAATTCTTCCTTTATCAAATAACTTTCATATTATTCAACCTAATGGATTTAAAATGACCCTTATTCAACTCTCGAGCTCAAATCTAAATTAAATTTTCAAAAGGGATAGCAGGAATTACAACACTTTAAACCCCTTATGTTTGTAAGTCTCAAATCAATTCAATAATAAGCTCAATTTAAAACAAATTTCTCAAAAAAAAAATAACATTTCTACTACAAAGAAAACTAAAGAACAAAGACATAAACTCAAAAAGAGTAAAACGTAAATTCAAACTAGATCAACTAAGCAAATACTCTTTAACATATGCATGGTTATGGTTTGCCCAAACTAAAAACTTCAGTAGGGTAAAAACAAAAAAAAAAAAATATACATGTCTAAAAGACATTAACATACATTCAACTTTATGAATATGTAAAAAAAACTAAAGAATCACACCACTCAAAAATGGGTTCAGAAGAGAGAAAAAACTAATTTGGAAGGTATATTTACTTGGAGTGATGTAAAATATTATAGTTTTGAGTTGAATAAATTTGATACCATTTGATGTAATAATTCCTTGGACATAGGTTGGATCTATTAACTCAAAGAAGACTTTTAACAAAAATAAACTTCTGTGTTATTGAAAAAGCTCTCAACCTAAAACAAAGGAAAAACAAGAGGTAAATTGCTAAAGCAAAACTAGATTAAGGAAAATAATGGAAAAGAATACGACACCTGGATTTTCTAATGATAAGTGCAATAAAGATTTGTCTCTTGAAGATGTTCTCAAAGATAACCTATAGAAAATAATTTTACACTATTAAGACACCTAGAATTCTCAATAAATTTTATTTCATACAATTTTAACTGTGTAAATTGCATGAGGAACCCTTTATTTATAAAATAAATTAAATGAAGGGTCAAAATTCATTTAAAGAAGAAAAAACAAACAGAAAAAAAAACTATTATAACTTCATGCATATGCATTATTATAACTTCATGCATATGCACATAATTAATTTTATTATTATTTTATTTTAATCCTAAAAAAAAGTTTTTAATTTTTCTTTTCTCAAAAAGTTAAACTTCTCTTTTTCTACATTCACGTAATATTCATTAACAAGTTAAGTCTCAAACAAAAGGTCAAACGATCGTTCCAATATACTTACAAGTGTCTATGGTACAAAGTCAACATATAATACCTCCAAAAAAATTTAGATCCTTAAATTATATATTGTAAAGAATTATAGAGATCAAAATTATAGAGAATTATAGGTGTTTCAATCTCATCATTTAAGTAAAATGTTGGAATAGGTTAGTTATAAAGGATTGATTACATGTTTTGCTTGCTATGTTTGTTGCTCCTAATGTTACTGTTTCTTTCAGGTTTTCTTCACAACAACTTAAACAAGAATACTGCAAACGAGTGGATGATGTGTTCTATGCAGTTTTTGAACCATAGCATATGACGATTACGTATATTTACTGCTGGTGCAGAGGAGAAATGTTATGCAGGATGCATAAGAGTTTTTTTTTTTTTTTTTATCTTGATATAGCTATAATTATGTTATAACATGATGATTAGGGAAGATGGTATATCTGTTTTGATTATGCAAGTTATGATCGATAGTTGCATGACCTAAACAGGCGAGCAGGCTTTAGGTATATCGGGAGAACCAAAGTTTTTTTTAATTATGTGGGAGGTTACTCTCATAAAAGGGTGTCAGTGCAAAAAAGTTTTCTTAGAGGCTGCTACTAAGAAATTGTGCAACCATAAAACATACCATGTCTTAGAACCACAAGTACAAAAACATGCCCCTTGCTTGCATATTAGGCCTGCCTTGAGGCATTTCAATGATTATGTTTGGAGTGGTTTCAGTAGCACGATGTGTAGAGGGTAGTAACATATTGGGGCTGCCTTGAGGCATTTCAATGAGTATGTATGAAATGGTTTCAGCAACAAGGTGTGTAGAGAGTAGTGGAGTATTCTTGTGTGCACAATGTAATGTTTTATATGTATTCCTTTTGTGAGGCTTGATTTTATGGCTAATTGTAGTATGTTTTTTTTTAAAGAGGATCGTGATTAGGGTCTAAATAATGGTTGAAATATCTCTTAATTGTTTCATGTTCTTTTTAATTTATTAATTCTTTGCCCATTAAAAAAATAGAGATCAAAAGTAACAATTTTAGATTTTGAAGAAATTAAAAATCAAATACAACAATTTTATCAAAAATGAATCCAAAATTTGCATATTTAATAAGATGAAAAAAAATAATTTTAAATTTTTGTGAACCAACATCAAAATATAATCATTTTGTTATATCTGAAAGCATACTTATTTCTTTCAAAAATGATAATGAAGTTTCAATTCACCCTTATTCCAACACGTTGTTAGTTATTAAGTTTAGTAGTTGATCTATGTCTTTAACCCCTTATTTAAAAAATAATAATTTAATAATTTATTTATATCATTATAAAGAAGAAATATACCATTAGATAATGTCCTTTGCTTTAATATTTTAAGGGGATAATTTTAGTTTCTAATAAATAAAAAATAATTTATTTTATAAAATAAGTAAATAAACAAATTTTTCTCTTCTTCAAAATAACGAAAATAATTTATTTTAAATATACATATCTATATATATATGCATTAACTATAGTAGAACACTTAAAAGTAGTTACTATGTATGGTAGAAATATTTTTAAAAGAGGAGTTTTGTGACAGTTATAAACTGGCAATATGTTTAAAGTATTAGCATAGTTAACTTTTTGTTACTGAATAATAAATAGCATACCAAACTTCTACTCAATAATTCCATTCTAATAAATAAGTTTATTAATTCACAAACAGACCAAGTACTACTAAGTTTTAGAATTTTAATGTAAATGGACTTGTAGATTGATATATAGCAGTAAAATATGAGAGATCCATATTTACAAGAACAAACACAGGGTGCGTCAGCGAATGAGCCGCACGAGGGGATCATTCTGCAGTGGCCGGTGCTATTCTACCTCAGCTTCACCTTCTTCTGCTATTTTAATTGCATGGCCACTCCCTCATCTACTATTTTATCTTATTGCCCTTATTTTAAAGACCATATCACGTGTAGGTCCTTTTTCAAGGACCAAATAGTGGATTATAGTCAGTTCAGTCTTAGATAAGATCATTTCTGTTTACCTAGAATCTGTTTTGCTTATAGTAAAAAAAAAAATTTACTGGTTGTGACTTGTGCCCTTCAATAAAATCAATTTCAAGAGACAATAGTTTGCTTGATTTATTATTGTGCAACACTAATATTTGTTGCCTTGTTAGTTTTTCTATTGCCTAAGGGAAGGGTAGTGGTATGTGATCTAATATAGTTCTAAAGTTTGAATGTAACGATCACTGAGAACATGCTGCAGTGCTTATTCGGCAACCATTACAGCATTTGGTGACAATAACGCTAATGCAGCTCCCAAAATGTCAGGAAAAAATTCTGTTTCCAAAAAACCACTTAGATGGAATCGTTTGAAGCTTGATTGGATGAAGTTTCAGGTGAACCCCTTGAAGCTAGAAATAAAAGCAGAAATTTGATGTTCAGATAACAAAATTATTCCTCACTTTCCTTAATAGTAATTTTAATAACATAGGACTTAGATCTATCAGGAGAGCATAATTGATCAAAAAAATAGTTCAGTACATGATCTCCTTTCCAATTTCACGAGATAGGACTTAGGACTCACAAGTCACATGTAAAAGCCGTACTTGTCATGATCTGTGCTAACCAAAATTCTCTTTTGGCGCTTATTCAGTTCTTTATAAAAAAAATGTCAAAATTCAGTTAAACAGTAAGTGAGATCCACACATGACGTATTTTCTAACCTGTGAACCTTTACATCAGACCCAGATTTTTACCTTTTCATTTCTGGTTTATTTACAATTTCTTTACAGATGAAACGGATAATATAATTAATACAGAAGAAATTAATAAAATGCAGTAGAAGAATCAATGTAATTATAAACAGATCAAACCTATTTCTATGGCTTCTGAGCTGTAAACATAATAAAAGCCTGTTGAATCTTGCTTGAGTAATTTGTAAGACCACACGAGGTGCAAAGGTCTTTGATCTCTTCCTCTGTTAAAAAACCATAGCCTTGTGCAGTCCTCTACAAACCAAAAGACCTTTAAATCAACTTGGTTGGGATTCGAGGTAAACTCAGTAAATTGTAGAGCAGATATTTTCATTTATGAATTTAGGAGATAATCAAGAAATCTACGTCACAATAAAGGATTAAAGCTAATCACAGCCCGAGTTTATTTACCTCTCTAAAAGGGCGTATAAACCAGGGAGTTGATGAACTGTAACGCAGAAAAGTGCTTCCAACAAAAATTCCACCACTTTTTAGTATCCGGGTGATTTCAGCAACCTATAAAAAGTTTATAATGGGAGTGTAATCATAAAAATTAAAATGTTTAAATAGTGTAAAACAAATAGGTGGAAGAACATGCAAATAATATGCATAGGATAAAAGTCAACTCCACAAAAAATGTGAAATCCAATAAGAAATGGGTGGTTCGTGATTATTTAGTTTAAAATTTAGGATAAATATAAACAAAATGAGGATATGGAGACGGGTGAGTTATTTGAAATAGTGCAGACAACTGCAGCATTAGCACTTTGAGGCTGCTGCAGGAACTAATTTGCCATGTTTCCTCTCTTCAGATACCGAAGATAGTGTTACAAGTAATAGAAGATTTGTCATTGCGTTTGATTCAGCTTATTTTGAAAAACATAATTATAATTTATTTTTACAATTATTCTCTAAAATAGTTTTCAACCAAAATAACCAAAATAAACTATACATGATACTTAGGTATACAGAGAAGACATGCATTTTAAGAGTGAATGGAAGGCACAGCCTTTTTATGTAGAGAACTGTTTCGTGCTTTAAATTGAAATGCGCGCACACAGTGATATGAGTCCGGTGAAAAGGTTACCCCAACAAAACATTCTGCTATTCATCATAAAGACAAGCACTTACAGCATTGGAGGGAGATGACCAGCAATGCAAAGCTGCACCAGCATGAACAGCATCAACTGAACCTGATGCGAAGGGAAGCCTAGAAACATCTGCCCTTACAAGAGCAATATTACTGCACACGATGAAATGAAACAGTATTGAGTGCATCTGGGTCTCAAATAGAAAAACAATGAACATTTCATTCTTTAGCTGCATTAAATTCAAAATAAAATACAGGAAGAGAAAAAGAATACGTGGTTGAAAGTGTGTCATCTTTCTTAATGAAATCATAACATTGTCGAAGCATATTTTCAGAGAAATCTAGTGCAACGACTCCAGAATAGGTTCCAGATTTTGCGAATTTTCTGGAAAATAAACCACTGCCACAGCTAACATCAACAACAAGTCCACCTTTAGCAGATTCGAAGTACTCTTGAGCCATTTTGAACTGCATCATAATGAATATGTAGCAGTTTTAATATGCATTGCAGTACTACGAGGTAGACCAGATGACTAAAACAATATAGAACCTCAGCTTCCACCCTATTGTGATATATATGTGTGTGTTTATACAAAGTTCACTAGTCTGCCAAAATTCTTTTTGAACAAGTAGCTGAAACATGAATTTCATTTTTCAAGTATTGAAACGTTTCAACTGCGGGACAGGCTCTGAATGCATACCTCTTCATCAGGACCAGGAAAGCCACTTTGCCTGAAATTCTGACGCCAACCTCTTTCATATAAGAAGGAAACAAGGGGACTCCTAATAACAGTTTAAACGCAAAGGACATTATAAGAACTTTCCCAAACAATCGTTGCATGCAGAAAACTGAATTAGAAGAGAACTAGTGCCACATGTTAAAATAACTCATAAAAATGGAAAAAAGAAAAAAAAAAAAAGAAAAAAAGAAAAAAAATATATATCCTGTAAAAAATTACATGGAAAATTAGACATATAACAAGATATTGTTGATGAACAGCTATGTGCAACATATGATAATAATTGTTCATCAAGTACAAATACTAAACCATATATATTATATAGAATCAAGGGGGTATAGTGGTAGTCAATGCCGATAAATTAAAGTCATATCACCCATCATACCTGAAAAGCTCAGTCCGAGCTGGTTGAATTTCAGTGTAATCTTTCAATCCAGCAGTTACAGTCAAATCCAGATACCTGTCTTTACTAGAATATGACTTCTTACATCTCTTACACATGAAACCGGATCTATAGATTGCTGATCTGAAGTTCAAAAACCATTTGGTTAATTACTACGACACTGGATTTTAGACACGTACAGAACCAAATACACATGCCGTCATGCATAAACCAACTTACAAATTCAGGCCAGGAGAGCCTTTTCTTATCAATGGTTCATAACATATAGGGCAAGCAAAGACGTCTGCTTCAATCGATTGATCCTGTTGTGTACGCAACTCCTGAAGGAAAAGTCAATAACAATCCTAACAACGGGAATTAGAAAATCATGTGACACAATCGTTCCAGAAGAACAAAATAACTCCAAATATTTCAGAGAAAAAAAAAGTTGAAATGTTAAACTTTGATGATACCATATAATTATTCAATTGGGTTCCAGAGAAAAATATCAATCATAACCAATAAGCTTAATGAAATGAAGAGAGAATGACAGGTATAAAATGAATACCGATTCCACTGCAACAGCGGAGATTGCAGGAATGGTTCTCTGGGTTAGGGAGTGGAAGCGACGAGGGCGCAAATGGGATTTAGAAGAAAAGCGAGGGCATTTGAGGAACTGTAATTGATGCAGAGGACGAAGAAGAGGAGAAGTAGTGAGGGACATGGCTATTGCAGCAGAATGAAGAAAGTGGGTTATTGCAGAAGAATGAAGAGAGTGGGTTCATCACTAGCTTTTGCTTCTTTTCCGTCTTCTTCCTCCAGCAACTTGTTCACTTGAGAGCCAGAAAAATGAAAAATACAAAACCAGGAAAATAAAAAATACAAATGGGTGAGAATCTTCTCTACTTTATGTTTTAAATCATCATTGGACAATTACTTATTCGCTAATAGGTGTTTTTTTTTCTCAAAATGGACAAATTTTTTTTTCTATTTCCAAAATGGGTAAATCACTACATGTAGTAAAGTACAGATTTTGATAGAATGAAATTATCAACTAAAAGAGATTTTGAAAAAAACTGAAAATCGTATACTAGAATTTATAATTTCTAACTAAAATCATATTCCAAACGGTTTCAATATTAAAATATATTTTAACATATTAATTTTTTTTAAAAATAAAAAATAAAAAATTGTATATGTAAAATACTATTTGAACCTTATATATTTATATATAATAATATATAAAATTGAAAAGAATTATATAATAAATATGTTTTAAATATTTTAATATATAATAATTTTAATATATATGTTTTAAGTATTTAAAATAGAAATTAAAATAATAGAAAATTACATAAATTTAATTTATTATTATAACTTTATTTTATATATAATTAAATAAAATAAAATTTTAGTATTTAAAATATAAATAATAATAAAAAATTAGATAAATTTAATCTAATATTATAACTTTTTTTATATATATAATTAAATAAAATTATATTTTTATAAAAAAATTAACTAAATAAGTTTTCAGAAAATATTTTGTTATTACATATAATTAAAAAATAACTGAATTGTTATTATGTATAATTAAAAAATCAAATATAACTTTTTGGATTTTAATATATGAAAATTATTTTGAATTTTTAATAAATAAATAAAAAATTAATCGGAAAGCTAAAACGAAATTGAAAATGAATAAGTTTATGAAGAATTGAAAATGAATAAGTTTATGAAGAATATTAAAGTTTAACGTTAAGAAGAAAAAAAAAATTAATTTAAAGATTACATAATTTAACAACCTACGAACTATCTATGAGATACTATTCCACATGGGGCCTTCTTCTTTGTCTCGGTAGACGTCTAAACGAAGGTGGATTTTCATCATCATTGTTTTCTTCTTCGTTGTCATCAGATGGAATCTCAGACCCCATTGAACGCATTGTGGGTCGATAGCAATGCATTGTAGGAGTTGGATGAAATGCGAAGGGTGGTGTCATTCTTGAAGTACCAAACATCTGCGATGGACCCGGAGAAAAAGTATTTTCCTGCTCTGGACTCGGAAAAAAAATATTTCCCTGTGATGGAAAATTGATGTAAGTTGATGACACTTGTTGGTAGGAAAATTGGGCAGACATGTTGTTGTGGTGGTCCATAAAGCTGAATATTTGTGGTGGTTGATTGAGGACGAATTGAAATTGGACTTATTGTCAAAATTGTGCAACATTTGATGAAAACCCAACATGATGAGGGTGACCTTCAGAATGATGTGGTTGACTATCAGGTGACATTTCGTACTGTTGTTTAAAAAAATAATTAATGTACGAATTTTAAAAAATAACAATATCTAATGGGTACAAATTGAACTTACATAGTCATCAAATGTGTTTATAGCGAATGATATGAGTGATGTACCATTGCATGTAATTTGATTCATCATGCCAATGACCATTTCCGTGGAATGATACTCCCTCAATTAAATGGTTTTGTCAGTTATTCCACATTGTTATTCACCTTTGATGATATTGTGGCCAGTACCTATATGATCTCTTACGCATGTCTTCTTTGTGCACTTCATCGAGGTTGCATGGGTCGTGTCGAATGGGTTGTTGATACCCGAATTATCGCATCACTTGGTCAGCTTGATGAAATTCGACAGTTGCAAAGTAGATTAAAGGTACAACCGTCCGACTTACAATTGCCACATCAATTATAGTTAAACCAGTAATTTGAGGTCACCGATATGGAGTCCACAAAAATTGTCAACAACAGAAAATAACATTATTAATTTGTTGGATTACTCGGAAAGAATTTAATTGTTAGAGGATGAAAATGATAACCTGTTTCGGTTGCAGCTGATCTAGCGTTTTCTGGATTTCAACCACGCTTATTGCACTTGTGTTTGATCGATGGAAATTTCGAGTCCACCTACAATCAATGTTTGTCATGTCATAATTAATATGAAGATTTTTAATATACAATATTGAAAGGAAGAAAATAAATAGTAACCTTCTCGCAAGCGGAAATCCAACCCCGACAACAATGTCCTCAACACTCAATGGCTCAATGTTTGGTGAAAAACATGTCATTCGGCTCACGCCCACCACTGTAATAACAACATGCATCCTCCGATATTGTATTGATTTTAATTAATATCGTGATCCAATGCATGATACAAACACGCCAACAAAGTTGAACCCCAACAAAAGTTTGATACATTATTCAAGTCAGTCAATAACAATAGATACATCAAATGAATCTGACTGCCTGATGTGTCGGGCATCAATAAACTCCAAATTAATGTCAGTATGCACGCTTGTGCATTTTGCGCAATAATAATTTTAGTTGCATCGTGTGGTAAGTCTTGAAAAGAAGTATTCAACCAAGATATCTTGATTGTGTTTCCTTGAACCACAATTTCTGGTGGCACAAATCCCAACAATGTCTCATATAGAGATACCAAGTCACCACTACTAATGCCCGTAACAGGTTCCTCATCAATTGGGAGGCCAAGTTGAACGACAACATCTTCTAAAGTGATTGTTGTCTCTCCGAGTGGCAGATGAAAGGTGTGTGTTTCAGTTCTCCACCTCTAGACTAATGTCGTAAGTAGATGATGATTTATGTCAATGTTTTTCAATGTCAGTATGTGTCCGAACCCAGCATGTTGAATTAAATTTTGAACTCGATCATCAAGTCTTTCAGAATGTTTGAGAACCTAGATGGAATGTCATCTAGGCCTTATCAGTCTTTCGTTCCCCTCCCATAAAGCCTTTGTCACATGTTTATGTTGCAGCCGCAAAAGGGACATATCATATGGTAGTCGTGCATTGACTGCCATTGGTAGCTGAAAAAATGAAAAATATGAAAGTTCTAAATTTCTTAAATATCAGGACTTCTAAGTTGACAAAATAAATTTAATTCTTACTTGATGATATGGACGCCTAAACAGTAGTATAAGGTACAAGCTAGACACTTGATCTCTTGAATCACAAGAAGGAGGCAACAATGAAGGAAACGATGGAACGCTTGTGTGAACTAACACACCGATTTATATGAATTTGAATGCAATGTAAGACATTTTTTGCAACATATTCACGGTGCCATGCTTTCACGAGTGAATAGGAAACATTATAGAGAATCTCTTCCAAAGCACCAACTTTGAAATAAAGGATTATGGAGTGTTTGAATCAACTATGCAATGGAGTGATTCTCTGCACATTTAACAAGATTCTCACGTAAACCAAGTTATGTCATGAAGGGTTGCACATGAAGGAAAAAGCGAAAATGAATGAAGGAAAGCACATGGAGGAAAAAGCCAAAATAAGTGCAGGAAAGCACATGGAGGACAAAGCAAAAATAAAGGAAAGCACGCGTAGGAAAATGACAAAACAAGTTTAAGTGAAACTTGTATACCATGTTGACAATTTCACTTTGAACTTGTATTTATCATTGGAGATTTTACCTTAAACTCGTGAGTCCCATATTCACTCATTGAATTTGATGAAACAACTACATTGCATTATTAAATTTGATGGCATGACTAATTTACGTGAAAGCACATATAGCGCAGATAACTTGAGTGAATGGGAGACCAAAAAACTTATTCAATTCCTTTTAATAATTTAAAAGTTTCCCGTAACTATGTTATATATATATATATATATATATATATATATATATATATATATATATATATATATATATATATATATATAA